>FJWA01003748.1_pt1 | contig 14102 bp, 13 predicted proteins | sample 1011891 | NCBI WGS metagenome assembly FJWA01 (sample SAMEA3912450, study PRJEB9761) | metagenome | biome: forest; material: soil | place: USA | collected 2011-06-22 | depth 0.1 m
CCCGCCGCAACCTTGCTGGCCCAGGATCCTCCAGGAATGGGACGTCATGGCTCCAGCAACGAGAGACGAGATCAAAAAACCACCAAAAACATCGATGTCAACAAACGGGACCAAGAATTTTGCATTCATCTTATTTCATTCATGCTATAACGAGCAGGACCATGTATTACTGTGTACATGCCAAATTACCTAGGCGGTCCGCTTGATGTTGGAGCCGATCTGCTTGGGCGTGACGCCGTACTGCTTCATCAGCTGCTCCGTCTTGGCCTTCTGCGCCAGAATCTTCTCGGTCACCTCCTTGCCGCGCTTGTTCTCGTTCTTGCCCATCTGCTGCAGATGCACCTCGTCGGGCCCGTCCGCCAGCCTTAGCGTCCGGATTTGCGCCCACATGTTTGCCAGAGGCGTGTCCTGGCTGACGCCCGCGCCGCCAAAGGACTGGACCGCCCGGTCAATGACGGTCAGCGCCATCTGCGGGACGAGGACCTTGGCCTGAGCAATCTCCTTGAGCGCGGCCTTGGCGCCTTGCTCGTCCATCTTGATGGCGGCGTTGAGCACGACGAGGCGTGCAGCGTCGATCTCGAGGCGGGACTTGGCCACCCACTCGAGGATCACGCCGTGCTCGCGCAGCTGCTTGCCGAAGGGCGTCTTCTTGGGGTCGTTGATGCGCATGAGCATCCACTCCAGCGCCCGCTCGGATGCGCCAATCGTGCGCATCGCGTGGTGGATGCGGCCGGGGCCGAGGCGGCCCTGGATGATCTCGAAGCCGCGACCCTCGCCGAGCACCATGTTGAACGCGGGCACGCGCACGTTCTTGAAGGTGATGTGGCCGTGGCCGTGCGGGGCGTCGTCGTATCCGTAGACCGAGAGCATGCGGTGGATGGTGATGCCCGGGGTCTCGGCCGGCACGACGATGACCGACTGTTGCCTGTAGGGGTCCTTGTTGGCCGCGTCGTTCTTGCCCATGACAATGTAGATCTTGCAGCGCGGGTCGCCGGCACCGCTTGACCACCATTTCTGCCCGTGAAAGTCAGTCTCGCGGAGGGTGTGGCGGGGAGTCGGGGGAGGGCCCATCGCCGGCCACACATACCTGGCCGTTCAGAACGTAGTGGTCGCCGTCCCGCTCGATCTTCATCTCGATGTTGCGGGCGTCAGACGAGGCAACCTGGGGCTCGGTCATCAGGAAGGCCGAGCGAAGCTCGCCATCCATCAGGGGCTTCAGCCACTTCGCCTTTTGGGCATCGTTGCCGTACTTGGCGAGCACCTCCATGTTGCCCGTGTCGGGGGCAGCGCAGTTGACGGCCTCGGAGGCGACCCTCGACTTGCCCAGCCACTCGGCCATCAGGCCGTACTCGAGATTTGTGAAGCCCGGCGACTCCTTGTAGTGGCCCTTGGGCAGGAACATGTTCCAGAGCCCCAGTGACTGCGCCTTCTTCTTGAGGTCCTCGACGATGGGAGGGTGGGCGTTCCATCGCGCATCGCCGGTGCCGATCTGGGCCTCGAGGACGGGATCGGCGCTGACAAGACATCAGACCAATGCACAACACGCAAGAAGGAGAGGCGAGGACGAAGATGAGAGATGCGGGTCTCGGCTTACGGGATGCACTCTTCCTCAACAAACTTGGCAACGACGTCCAGCGCCTTCTGTGCGCGCTCGCTAACGCGGTGACGGACCTGTGTGAAGCATGACGCCACGTCTTAGTTGACGATGTCANGAAGTTGGTTGGGGTAGCATGGTGGGGGCGGGGTTTTCCCAACGTACAGCGATGGGGATCTGGGCCGACATGGTGGATGGATATCTTGGAGGGTGTTCAGTGAGTGTGTGAGAGAGGTGTGAGATGTGCGTGATGTGTGGGGTGCGGATGGGTATTGGGAGGTTATGATTCTAGTTTGCTCAAAATGAGAAGCAGGAACGGAGGAGGGGATAGCTCTCTTTAACAAGCATGCACTGGGCACTAGTATGATGTTGAATCGATGGATGAGGCGAGGTTAACCTCCTTACTGGTACGATTACCCGTCGCATGCCGAGGTCCGTCGGCCCCAGCTCGGTGCGGAGTGCCAAGCTTCCCCCGTGGCTGATCGAATCGCGGAGGTGGCTTGACAACGGCCCACTCCATCCCCGATCTGGCTTACTGGCAGCGGCGCCGGTGGGACGGCGCGGGGACCGGGAGTTGAAACCCCCCCAAGTTGGAGAAGCCATGTGGGCATGTGTAAGAAGTCAGTTGTCGGTGTGTGAGGCCATCACGTTGCCGTACCTGCACTGCAANGCATCCAGCCACGCCCCTTTTCTTCCAGGCATGCCGCCGCCTGCAACCTCTCTTGCAAGGACCTGACAGTCTCACCACGCCGTTAACCCCGGATCCGCCGTCAAGAAGCCATGGGAGGGAACCCCAAGCTGCCGGCTTGCGCTGCAGGCTAACCACATTAGTATAGCGCAGCCGGATTGCCGCTCTGGCCCATGGATGCCCTCCACCGTCTCCCATGGATGTCTCCCATGTACTCCGTACTACTGTATGTATGGCTTGTCAGCCAGTGTGCTACACAAACGTACAAGTGCATTCTTGCCATTTATCCAAACCACCCCGAAAATGGCCAGACGAGCCAGAGTTCGTTGCGGCCCTTCGCCTCGGTGCCTGGTGACCTGGAAGGCTGGACCCAGAAACATTGCGCGGCCCCGTCAACCTGAAGCCTGGTTCTCGTCGTGTGACATGAGGATACAAACGACAGGTATTTCGGGCCTGTTGCGCGATTGGGGGAAGTTGGGGGTGTGTCTAGGTAGACATCGTCCGATATGTTGCATCCGGATTGCGGCCCCGACCGAGTCGCTGCAATGGCCGCCGCCGCGAGATTCGGATTCGACCTGCCACTCAGGCCCGAGGCTGAGGCGAAAGGTGTTTGAGACGTCCCGTCACCTGTGCCGCTCCAACTGCCAACACGCGGCCTGGCGAGCCTGGTTATGATTCATCGGGAGGGATCGCATCGCTGATCCAGATGGGCTTTGAGAAATTGCCATCATCTGCCTGCGGCAGGCATCGAAATTCCCGTGCATCTTTCGTCAGCCATGAACGTCATTCGAGTCGTCAGCGAATGCAAACGGGTGGTGCTGTGGGGCAGGGTTCCTGTCATCGCGGCGACCCAGAAGCGAGAACGTGGGTTGATGTGGGTGGGTTAGCTCGTTAGGTTGACAGGACAGGAACTGGAGCTGCATGGATGCAACAGCCTCTTGTTGGCGACGGAGAGACTGCTAGACTATGTCGGTAGGCTCGGTAGGTACCTACTATGTAGGCACGGAACAGCATGGACGGGCTGTCGTAGGCAGCGTTACTGCAGTGTACTTGGATGTTGCTGTCGTCGTGCCTTTCTTCGCTTGTGTTTGCAAACATCCGGTTGGCCGTCATCCCAACCTAGAACCCACAACATGGAAGTCTCCAGATTTCCCAAGCGGTCAGGTGTTGCGGCCCCAAGGGTCGCGCTTACAAGCAGACGGGAGTTAGGCGTCGCCGAGTCACTTGATGCTGGCCTCCTAGTGCTCTGTTGGAGCCAAGCCTAATCCACTAACGTCAAGAATGACCGAGAAAATACCACCCCCATTCGAGCTGCGGTCGAGATGGTCCGGTTGTTGGCAAATCGGAACTGGGCGTGACAAAAATAAACGGAAAAAAATCGATCATCCTGGGTCGGCGTGGCGGGACCTGATCTGGCCGCCCACGTTCTCGGGCCCCCTCCACCCCTCTCCGCCTCCGATCCACAGCAGGACCAGGGCTGCAATTTGTTGGCTGCCAGTGCCCGTTCCAGCCTTAAACCCTGACCGGAGCTGCCCTCCTCGCCGTCCGCCGTCCTCCTGTGTTGCTCACCACCCGCCCTCCTTTCGCAAAACCTTGATGTCCGTCGCTCGAGCCGGACTCTGGGGCTTGACTTCGATCACCTGTGCAGCCTTTAATTCCCAACACCAAACGAGAGCCTTTCAAGGGCCAGAGCAAGCGGGCTGCATCCCCATCCACGGTGCAGCTCGACCCCACCCCCCACCTCCCTCGGCGCGCCCTCCATAGAACACCAAAACTCCCCGCTCCTGACAGCACACGGCGCCAATCTCTCAACACGACGCTCCCCGCAGGCTACGGCCCTCTTCTTTCGACAACGACCTTGCCCCTCCCGACCGCCGTCGCCTGGCAGAGCCAACCCCTCTCGAAGCCTCGTCAGATCATGCCCCACCACCGCCAGCCTGATATCCGATCATAACCTGCCCAGAGCTGCGGCACCACGTACTATCTTGGCTCATCGTCATTCTATGACGCTTCTCCGGTGGCAATGGACAAGATGAAGGCGGCCAGTTCGCTTATGCTGCCGAAGAAGTTTCGCAGTGTGCGGGAGAAGAATGGGCACCGACGCAACAGATCCTCCGAGGCTGGCGCCAAAGTATGTGGACAGCGCCCTCCCAAATACCTACAGCAGTCCGACGTTTTCTGACGGCTTCGCAGGTGCGGCCTTTGACTGCCGACTCCTGGCTCTCCATCTTCAAACCCGATGCCGCAAAACAGGCACAGAGGGAAAAGGAGGACGAGGAAAAAGAAGCAGCAAAGGTAGGCCCTGGAACGGGTCTGGATTTGGCGCTGTTACCACATTGACACCGTAAATAGGCCGAAACTATAGCCAAGCGCCTCGAGGAGCTCAACTACCACCAGATCTCCAAGGACATCATCCGCCTCGCTATCCGTTCCAACTTCGCCGGGGGCGACACCGACAAGGCCGTCGAGCTTCTGCAATTCCAGCAGCAGGCCTTTTCTGGGATAGTGCAGCCCTACGATCCGAACGTCGAGATGCTCGGGGCCGAGAATAGGGGGAACGTAACCTGCTATTTGGATTCCTTACTGTTTGCCATGTTCGCCCATCTCACCGCCTTCGAGTCCATGCTGAAGAATGATTTGGAAAACGAACCTCAGAGGAAGCTGGCTGCCCTGCTTAGGCTATGGGTGAACATGCTGAGGGGAGGGAAGCTGATTCACACCGATATGGTCTGGTGCGCCTGTCTGTTCAGTGTCGTCTCGCGCTAACTTGGATTCCGCAGACGGAACATATCCAGCAGGCCTTGGCCGAGTGCGGCTGGAAAGAGGCTGCGCGCCTTGAGCAGCAAGATACGTCCGAAGCCTTTGCCTTCATCGCCGATGCCCTACAGCTCCCTCTCCTGGCCCTCCAAATGGACCTTTTTCACCACGGGATGGGAGATGTGGACGATCACAAGGTCGTCCACGAGAGGTTCCTCAACCTCCCTATTCCGCCTGACACCGAGGGAAAGGGAATCAAACTCGAAGACTGCATGGAAGCATATTTCAACAACAAGGTCGACGTGCTCCGGGATAGCCTCGAGGAAAAGAAGGCTGCCGACAGGCCCGCTCTGAGCCCGCAGAGCACGATGGGGGTGGTCCGCGAGGATGAAGTCGAAACACCGCATGTGCTCACGGAGAGCGAGCAGCTGCAACGGAGGTGGACAACCCAAGGGGACGTCGTGCAGTCTCCAGTGTCCGTATCGAACCCCGATCCCGCGCCATCGGCTTCTCGGGCCAGGTCGACCAGCATCATTCAGCGGTTTGTAGTGAACGACAAGAATTCGGCAGCACCACCCGCAGACGCAGAAACGAGGAGTCTCCTCCAACGGGCTAAGCGCACCGGTTCAACAATGGTGAAGGCCATCACGATTCCTGCCTGGCAATTCTACCGATTGATACGTTAGTCCCCCTCCCTGCCTCTTGGCAACTTCTCTTCATTCTCCCTTGAATCGCAGGGCTAATATGTATCATAGCGTGGAATGCCACATCCAACAGCGCGCCGAGCAGCGACGTGGAGCTTGCTCGGCATTTTAACAAGCGCCCTGTTGTGGCCATTTGCCTCAAGAGGTATACAATGACAGAAAAGGGCGCTCCCGTGCGACAAAACACTTTCATCGATATTCCTGATAGCCTGCGCCTCCCGCACTTCATGGTCGTCGATGACGCCAAGGCAGAGGAGCAAGACCCGAATGGGTTGAGTCAGGGGTATAAGCTGGTTTTGCAATCGGTCATCTGCCACAGGGGCGAGTCGATCCATAGCGGCCACTATGTCTCGTATGCCCGGGTCGCGCCCAAACTCCTGACGGATAACCGGAGACAGGAGCTTGACCCGCCTCCCGACTATGAAGAGCCACAATGGGTTCGGTTTGACGATCTAGCGATCCAGAAGCGAGTGGAAACCGTCGACGACATCCAGCAATGCCTCCGCCGACAGGAAGAGATGCCGTACGTGCTAATCTACCAAATCGTCCCCATGATGGACGTAACTTCCACCTCAACCGATGGTTCTGTGGCGGATCCTCCGGGCTACGCCGAGTCAAGCACACAAGTCCCCGGAACACCGAGCGTCGAAGCGACCTCGGACGGCGACACCCTCTCAAAGTCGACCACCGGTTACTTTGACTCGGCAACGACGCTCGCTAGCAGTGCGCCGCACATCCGCCTCAGTTCCGACGTCGACCGGCCTCCGCGGTTCAGCTTCGACGACGAGCTACGCTCGATGGTGCTCCAAACAGCCAGCTCCAGGCGCGGCAGCATAACCTTTCCCGAGCCGACAGCCGCCACCAATCCCGCCGCCAGTCCCGATGCCGTCTCGCCCGTCGCCACCCCTCTAGAAGACAGCACCGGAGCGCGGCTCTCGCGGGCGGCCGCAAAATTCAAGTCGGGGACAACCAAGTCCCGCCCTACCAGCCAAGTCGGCGAGGGCAGGATCAGCCTGACCATCTCGCGGTTCGGCTTTGGCCGGCAGAGCAAGGACAGCTCCAACGGGGCGACCAACTCGGACGCGTCGGCAAGCGAGCATGGCGGGCCCGGCGAAGACGATGGATCGAATTCCGGGAAGGAGAAGGAAAAGGAACTCCACCACGTCGTGCTCCCTCACCACCATCACGCGGCCCCGAAGAAGGAAAAAGAGAAGGATCGGAACAAGTCCAAGAGCCGCGATAGGGAGGATAAGAAGGAGAGAGGTAAGGGGAAGGGGAAGGAGACGGGGAAGCAAGGCGGTATCCCTGACCGCGAGTGCGTTGTCATGTGAACTGTTGGGAGAGGGAAGTGGGGTTGGCTGTTTTTTTTTCTTCTTTTCTATTTTTCCGCCTCCCGTTGTCACTTTTGGGGAACATGGGTTGGAGTCCTAGATGGATGGGCTGAGCGAAAAGCCGCCAGTCGAAAAGGTGCATATCTACATCGGGAGTCGTTGGGGTTTCAGGACATGGCGTTGCTTTGGTACATACATCGGTGGTTGGTCGGTTTGGCAGCGGGACAAAGCAGGTGATACACGCAGGCATGCATGATCTCATGATACCAAAGACGGAGGGAGGGACGGAGTAGGGAGGTCAAAAAGACACAGGCATCCACATGGAGTGGGACAGCGAGGCTTGATAGAGCCAGCTGGGTTAGCTAATCAGCGCATGATCAATATCTAATGTATGTTTACGGTAATAGGAGAAAGGTTTTGGGATGTTATCCCGCCCACTCTGAGCTCAGTCACGGCGATAGGTAAGCTCGCGACGCCCAGATCAGTTCCCAAAATGCTCTCTTTCAACCGCTGTGCGTATGCTATTTTACATCCCGTCCATGCCACTAATATCTACAACGCGGCCACCGCTGTCGGGTTCAAAAAGGGGGGTGTGGCCACGCGTGGAAAACGAATCGACTCCTTCGGTGCATACCTCCCTCCATCGTTGACAGCCACGCTCTCTGCTGCGCACCATACCGCCTCACCAACCCCGCAAAATGGTAAATTTCGCTCCGCTCCTTTTCCCCTTTCCCATCCCAATACACATGATCTATAGTACACATTGGATTCCAACCCCTGTTTTCCTGTGTCTCCCCTACCCCCTGTATAGGCACGCCGTCGTTGGGGGGCCAGAAGATGAAGGGAAAATGTCTATCGTTCGTCAGGAGCTGATATGGCAGACGCGGGCCGACCGACGTTGAACGTTGAGAGGAAACCGTAATCTTCGTGCCGCGGCTGCCGACCCCCAGTAGGCATGGATAAAAAAACACCGGATATGAAAGAAGAGAGAGGGCGAGGAAAAGACGACCATCGCCGAATCCAAAGGGCAAACTCGCGCCGTCGAGAGCGAGGCAGCAGCCGGGGTGGGGGTATTAGGTTAGGCGGTCGAAATATGAACGCAGCGGAGCGGAGCGGGGGCGAGGCTGAGTGACGCGCAGAAGCCAGGTCTTCGTATCGTTCTGCCTGCTAATCAAGCGTCGTCAAATTTAGAAGGGGATGTTGGGAGGGGACTGGGCGCCGAGGGCCTCCTGCTGCTCTTGGAGCTCCTCGCCGCCAGCCTCGATGGAAATGCCGACGCCGATTTTTGCTTGTTGCTATTGAGGGGGTTAGCGAGGGAATTTCACAAGGTGAGATGGAAAGCTCTCTTACGGTGAAGTGGTCGACGTCGGCGGCAAAGGTCATCATCACAGGAGCGGCCACACGCTTCTCGAGCAGGCAGCTCAGCTTGCCCTTGGAATCGATCTGAGCGCGGAAAGTGGACATCCTGAAGTCGTACTTGGCGCCGAAGGTTGTGATGCCCTCCTTCGTCAGGCCACCCATCATGGAGCCGCTGGGGGCAACGGAAAGGGTCATGTCAACACCCGCCTGGACCTTGTCCGACAGGCGCTGCCAGTACGAGGCGTTGAGGGCGCCCTGGGCCTGCAGCTGGGCGCTCGCAATGAAGCTATCCGACTTGTACCGGGCAACGTAGGAGAGGGCGGTGTCGGGGCCCTGCGTAAGGCCAGCGCGTTGCCAGACCGCCTCCAGGCCAACGGCGAGCTTGGGAGTGACGGACTGCAGGTATTGCCCGATGAAGATGCCGGTCAGGCCGCCCTCGAGATAAGAGGGGTTGAGGGCCTTCAGGGTGGCGGTAAAGTCATTGCCGAGGTACTCGTTCTCGAACTGGGCCATGTCTTGGCCGGTGGCGCCGGGAGCAATCTGGAATCGAGACTTGGTGGTGAAGGCATTGCTCCACCTCCAGTTGAACGAGGCTGAGAGGGCGCCCTGGTCGTCGATGTTGCCTTGCGCAAAGACCTTCATGCGTGGTTAGGCAAATGCAGGGTTCAATGTAACGCATCCCGAGCTGCACATACCTTGCTCGTGCCGTACAGCGCAGCAAATGTGTAAGGGCTCAGTCGCTCGCCCATGGCGAACTGGTGAGACACCTGGAATCTTGATTTCGGTCAGCACCAGGCGAGGAGTGAAAGGCGGTACGGTTGGCGGGTTGCAAAGCCGCCCCCTTATGGGACCGTGGGCGTGCAAGGGACGTACAATGGGTTGAAGCTGAAGGCCTTGGTGAGGTCGGCCCGCAGGCCCGAGAACATCAGGTTCGTGGTGAGAACATCGCGCTGGACCTCTGTAGGATGGGTTAGCAATGCTCAAGACACGCCGGGGCCCCAAAGCAACGAGTGACAGCCATATGGCCCGAAGGTGAAAGTGCCTGTGTCGACTGCCGGGAGTGACGTACCCTTGGCGATGTTCTCAACCATGCCGGGATTCGACAAGCCCAACCGTTCCCTCCTTTCTTGGAAGACATTGTAGACATCTGAAAGACCGGAGAAGACGGGGTTTTTGCGTAGGAACGCGAGTGGCGCATCGTAGGCGGACATGGTGGCAGCGATCGGTCGGTCGAGTCTCAGTGCGCGAAGTTGGCAGAGTTGGTTGCTTCGCGGAGGGCTCGTGTCGGATTCGACGAGGCGATTCCGGCAGCTTTGGGAGAGGGAACTGAGGATCAAAGGGCCCTGGAATCACAAGCGCTTCAAAGACGCTTGCCAGGACGGTCGGGGAATGGCTGTCGATGTCGGAGAGGCGTGAGCCGTGGCCGGAGTTTCGCTTCTGGAAGGGCAACCTGGACGTCGGAGGAGCTGGGCCAAAAATTTCGCGATTCCCGGTCGGCAGCCCTGGTTTGGTGAGTGGTCCATGCGCCCGCTGGTGCAGGGGATCCACTCAGCGCCAAGGCATGTCCCCGAGCCTGAGTCTGACCCTGCCCCACATCTGTGAACGTCAGAGACTGGTTTACCGCTGTTCTGGTTTGGGACTTCTTTTTCAAAAGAAAGGAAAAGGAAGCTGTGGGAGCTTTGTGAGTCAAGCACACTTTACTAAGCAGGCCAACCAGGGACCCTGATCACTCCAACGCCACCATGAATGCCAGACATAGATGTGCCGTGGTTGGCCGGAAGCCGCTGCGATAAGAAGTGCTCTGTTGGTTTTGGCCGAGCACCCAACGCTGGAAAGAGACAGCCAGAAGTGCGAATTGCCGTTGTGAACCAGTTTCGGAATGTGATCTCGTGCCGTGGCTCGGTGCTCTGAGCAATCCTGTGGTTCTCGAATTTCGTCATGGTGCTCAATGAGCGCAAATGGACAAATGGGCGACCAAATCATGGCCGCTTATCCATCTTGACGCCACGGCCACTCTCGGCCGCTGTGCCCGATCCAACCCGAGTTTCCATTCCGAGCTCGAAACCGAATCCTCCTGTTGCGGACTTTATGAAGTACACAACAGCCTGCGTTGGCAAGCCCGTTGCGTGTTTCGATTGCACCCCCGGTTCGTATTGCCATACTTCGATTTTAAACTGGAGAATACACTATTCTGTATACTTCTGTTGCTGGTTTCAAGCTTCACTCGGCTCTTAGATTCTCGTCACTGCCTGAGTGGGGCCCTTGGCTCCGGTGGTGTCACGGCGCTTTGCCCGCTGGCAGGAGAGACCGCCTTTCACTCACTCACCCACTCACTTAGTCTAACATTACCTTGCCACCGCCGAGACTCTCTCAGCTTTGCTGTCCATCATTACGCACGCATTCTCAGCCGAGACACATCGATACCCACCTCATCATTTGGCCCTTCTTATTCGCCGCCAGGAACAACACAGGAAAAGCTGTCCACCCGTGAGCGGTGCATGTACCACGTCGGAAGGCTGGCCCTAAACCTCTGAAGCGTGGGGGTTTGTGAGACAAGAAAGCAAACCATCTGGGGATTTTACCTGCTCTGCTCCCACAGTAGCCATCCGACGATTCCCTTCAGGCTCGCTGCCCACTCCAACCACTCGAGTCTGGGTACCCTCACGATGGACACTCTCCTGTAAGTTTTGCGTCATGGTTTGATGGGGAATCGTCGACTCGCCCGATCCTCTCCCGCCCGAACAATTCCGTGGCTGACGTTCTCAGTACCGCCGAGATTGCGGCCAACGCGCCGCGGTATCGCCGCAAGAGCTCAACCTTCATCGACGGAATCCACGATGTCCCGGACGATCAGGACAACAGGGCTCCGGCCCAGCTTTACAGCACCATGTCTGGCAGGCTGTTCCACTCGGGGAGAATTGCCATTGCCATGGTTGGCCTTCCGGCCCGTGGCAAGACGTCGGTAAACCCCTAAACTTGACCTCGGAGCGGGAGACTGACGCACGCACCGCAGCCACATCTGTGTCTCGATGGCTCGCTATCTCTCGTGGTAGGTATTTCCTAAGCCCTCCCACATGTCGTGACACTCACTCTTGCAGGCTTGGCGTGAAGACGCGCATCTTCCATCTGGGCGACTATCGCCGGGCCAGTGTTGAGGGAGGCAATGTGCCGGAGGACTACTTCTATCCCAATGCGTCGCCGGCTTCCGCCATGCTCCGCCAAAAGATCCTCAAGAAGTGCAGAGAAGACATCTACGCCTGGCTGAACCACGAGAACGGCCAGGTCGCCATCTATGATGCCGTCAACCCGACCGCCACCGGCCGCCTCGCCCTCGCCAAGGAGTTCGCTAAGCACGACGTCCAGGTCAGAACCGTTGCTATCCTTCCCTNAAAAGATATTTGCTGATATCCTGGCCCGATTTGGCAGACGCTTTTCATCGAGTCCTATGTCGATGACCTGGAAATCCTCAAGGAGAATGCCCGGAATGTCAAGATATCTTCGCCCGATGTACGTAACCTGGGATGCCCAGATTTGCTGAACTACAATGATACTGACGTGCCCTAGTTTTCCGGCATAGACCCCGATGAGGCGGCGAAGCAGTACCTCAAGCGGATCGAGACCAAGATCCCCGCGTTTGAGACGATGGAGGAGGATGAGCTGAACTACGTCAAGATGATCAACGCCGGCCGGGCCTTTTTCTACAACAACGTCAGCTTCAACTACCTGTCTCACAGAATCGTCTTCTACTTGACCAACCTCCACATCAAGTTCCGCACCACCTTCTTCGTCCGAGCCGGCCCTGCTACGGACGAGGATTCCTTCAAGGCCGATGCTCCGCTTTCGGCAGAAGGCGAAGCCTACGCAAAGAAGATGACAGAGGCGATCCTGGAACACCGAGAGAAGGTGCGGCAGGCGTCCATCGACCAGGGCGGGTCCGATGCCCCGTTGCGGCCGCTCAGTGTGTGGACCTCCACCCGGCTTCGTACCATCCAGACAGCCGAGCCGCTCAAGGAGCTGGGATACAAAGTCCGGCAGCGCTCTGAGATGAGCCAGATAAACCCTGGCGTTTGCGAGAAGATGTCGGAACGCGCCATCCGCGCGTTATACCCCGAGGAAGTGGAGAAGCACGAGCTGGATCCTTACCATCATCGGTATCCGCGTGCCGAGGTATGGGACCATTCGCTGTTATTGATACGTTGTCTCTTGGCCGAACGAAAACTGACCAAGTCCAGTCATACCACGACCTCGCTGTTCGGCTTGAGCCTATCATTCTGGAGCTGGAGCGCGAGCAGAACGATCTGTTGATCATTGCTCATGAAAGCGTCCTGCGCGTCCTCTATTCGTACCTGATGCACTGCAGCACCATGGAGATTCCAAAGCTGAAGTTCCCTCGGGACAAGATCATCGAGATCATCCCTGCGGCGTACCAGAACGATGCAAAGCGCATCCAGATCGAGGGCCTCGACCCGAGAACGATTCCGGGCTCGCCCGAGGACATTCGGATCCCGGTGACGAGCGAACCTGCCGTGAACCTCCCGCCCATTCCGGGCATGAACACTCCGGGCCCTGTCGAACTTGTTGTCCCGCGCCCGCCGGAGGAAATTGCCGGCACTGCGAGGGAAACGGTGTCTGACAAGGTGGCGGACGAAGCCTGAGCAGGGAGAGGAGAGACGGGGAAGGGAAAGTGTTTGAGGCAAATCGCCAGGATGATATTGACAGCGTTGAGTTCTCGTGCAACCTCCAGCTCCTCAGATAGCCACACACATTCAAGCTTCGCTCTTGAGCATGTTATGATGCCCTCGTTGCTGTTCCCCCTATTTTACCAACTACAAACCCTAACCCTTTCTCTGCCATGCAACATGCAAGTGAAGACCCCGCGGCAGCTCCAAGCTCCCCGCAGTTGCAGTGGGAATGAATTGACCTTGGAGCTCCATCTCTCGAGCTCAAGACGGGCCCATTCATCGGCGGCGTCAACCTCCAGCTCGGCTCTCCTGACCCAGCAACCATGCCTCCCAAAACAGCCCTCGTCACGGGCGCCACCGGCTTCCTGGGCAGGCAGGTCGTCAAGGCCTTTGCCTTCCACGACTGGACCGTCAAGGGCACCGGCTACACCCGCGCCGACGGCGTCGACATCCTCAAAGTCGACCTCTCCAACGCCGCCGAGGTCGAAAAGGTCCTCGACCAGCAAAAGTGCGTGGCAGCCCTCCTTTGCAAGCCCAGCAACAATTACAAACTCACCTCTTCAATTACCATTAACCGAACCCAAATCCCTTCCCAAACAGACCGCAGGTAGTAATCCACTGTAAGTCTCCCTTCCAGGGTGTACCATGCCGGCATCGTCCTGTTCCGAACCTCCTGACGACAACAACTCACCAAAAAATCAGGCGCAGCAAACCGCTTCCCCGACCGCGTCGACAAAGACCCGCAAGGCACCCGCGCGCTCAACACCGAAGCCCCGCGGTCGCTGGCGCAGCTCTGCGCGGCGCGCGGCATCCTCCTCGTGTACATCTCGACCGACTACGTCTTCTCCGGGCGGCCCGGCGAGGCGCCGTACGAGGCCGGCGCGGCGACGGGGCCGACGAACCTCTACGGGGAGACCAAGCTGGCCGGGGAGGGGGCCGTGCTCGGGGCGTACGACGCGGACGCGGGCGGGGTGGTGGTGCTGAGGG
>FJWA01004096.1_pt1 | contig 14069 bp, 14 predicted proteins | sample 1011891 | NCBI WGS metagenome assembly FJWA01 (sample SAMEA3912450, study PRJEB9761) | metagenome | biome: forest; material: soil | place: USA | collected 2011-06-22 | depth 0.1 m
GGTGGTGCTGGGTGTGGGTGGCGGGTGGAGGAAGGCGTGCAACTGGGAGGAGTAGGTTGTGGTGTCGGGGAGGTGGGTTGAGCTTGGCGCGGGGGATTGGAGTTGGAGGTAGGCGCCGTTGTGGAGGGCGGAGTCGGTTTGGGACTTTTCGGGGTTGGTGGTGGTGGTGGGGGTGTCGGTTGGCTGGAAGGTGGTGGTTGCTGTTGGGGAGGAGCCGGCTCTGGAGGCGGCCGTGGTGGCGTTGGATTCGGGAGCGGGCGAGGGAGAGGGTGGTTGGTGAGGGTGGAAGGCGAGGGTGGCTTCGACGGAGAAGTGGTCGCTGAGGGAGCAGCCGAGCTCGGGGTGCCGCATCATCATGCCGACTCGGGCCTGCTTGACGACCCAGCCGCCGCCGGCGGTGTGGATGTCGCCTGCGCCGGCGAAGATGTAGTCCAGCCGTTTGCCCAGGGGGTCTTGTCAGGGGTAGAGGTCAGTTCTGGGTAGGGGCGGGGTGGCCGGGAGAGGTGACATACCGGGAGTGTCTGGCGCGACTGGGATTGGGGGCTTCCCCTTCCCGAGCAACTTCTGCTGCGATTTAGACCATCGCCAGGTGCTGTACGGGGTGTCGGACGCGGCGCCGTTTTCCTGGACGTTGAACTCGACCGTCGGGACCGGGCGGCGGCGGGCCTGCTCGATCGGCTGGTGGGAGGCTCCGACTGAGCTGTCCGGGTGCAGGACCCGCCAGGTGTCGCGCACGGGGGCGAGGGCCGTGATCAGCTGGTGTTCGAGCGACATCGGGGTCATGTTGAAGTCGCCCATGGCCAACACGAGGTGGCCGCGCTCGGCGGCTCCTCTCAGCAGCTTGGCCATCTCCCAGGACTGGGCGGTGCGGTGGCAGAGGTACGAGTCGTTCGGTTTCCCGCTTTCATAAGGGGCGTGGGTGTGCGTGTTGAAGACCTCAATGACCTGTTTCGCGGCCGGGCCGTAGCGAATCCTGGCGCTGGCGACGCCCTTCCCGACGTACCAGTCGCCGCGCCAGAAAGCGGTCGGGCGGCTGTTCAGCGGGTAGCGGTACATGGAGCTCTCCTCGATGGGCCAGCGCGACAGGATGGCCAGGCCGCCGCCAAAGGCAGCGCTGTGGTAGAACTTGCCATAGGGCAGGATGAAGCGGGTTTGGCGGCGGATGCTCTGGTAGTCCTCTTGGGTGAAGCACTCCTGGAGGGCGACGATATGGGGCTGCGGACTCGCTATGGACAGCTGGCGGCCGATCTCAGTCAGCCGCTCTCGCCGGAGCTTCGAGATGTACTTGAGTCCCCAGCAGTTGAGGGTGACAAGGTTGATTTCATCCGGAGGGCCCTCCATTGTGGTGTCTCTGGTGTCTCTGGTGTCTGGATGGTGTCTGTTGGTTTCTGTATGGTGGTGAGCGAGTAGTGGCCATACTTCCTCAGTAATGTAGCTAACTTACTGTGATATATTCCAAACAGAATACACCTCCGTGAGATGGCGATCTGCTTCTGCTGTGGCTCTGGTGTTCTCGTCGTTCCACAGCGCGATCACCGGGATCCACCGGCTGTAGGGAGTAGGTAACGAGAAACNCGGCTTCAAAGCTAATAGCGTCGTGAGGAGCAACGTTACATACAANCAGTTATTTGACATGCATATGCAAAGGTAGGTAGAGAAGGACCTCTCGTCTCAGATGTATTTGTCAGGGGGGTGAGAGAGACATTCAGATGAACGCAGCGGAAGAGAGACGGGGCTCAAGAGACTGCTCTGGGTTGCCCCTGTGAGTTATGCATTGGCAGCATTGGCAGCCCGGCCCAGTGGCTAACCTGCGCTATCGAGGCTAGTGCCGGATGCCTGAAACCCGGGGGTGATTGGTGCCCATGAATTGCCCAATCGCCATGAGGGGGGAGCGGCAGGCAACTCTCCACTTAAATTTAGACCCTGTCGCTCAGCTCTGACGCGCCCACCGCGACGACCTTTCTGGCCGGGTTGCATGCTTTCCTGCAAGCAAGGGCTGTGTGTGAATCCCCAACTCCCAGCCATCACCGCGCAGCCATCAAACACTCAACGCCCACCATGTCGGAACTCGACTCAGAAGCAGCAACACCTGTTACAGAGCCGCCGTCAAAGAGGCGTAGGGTGCACGATGACAGCCTCGATTCCACGCCGCGCTACGGATCGCCCGATGCCGCAGCCCAGAGCTCCCCGCCAAACACCGGCCACCTTCCCGACCAGAGCCTCTCCATCCGGCGAGCTCCACGAAGCAGCCGCTCTCGCAGCAGGAGCAGAGGCGGGAGCCCCATGATGAACGACGACGACGATGACGCCAGAAACCGATACCGCTCCTCACCATCACCATCCGCCTCCCGATCAAGATCCCGCTCCCGCTCTCGATCGCGACGACGCACCCGCTCTCGCAGCGCCTCGTACTCCCGCTCGCGCTCCATCTCCGGCAGCCGCAACCATAACCGCAGCCAAAGCCGCAGCCGCAGCAACTCCCGAAGTCGAAGNCTCTCCTCCACCTCCCGGCCTCAACCAACCACACCCAACCAACCGCACCACCACCACCATGACAAACCACCTATCCGTCCCAACTACCGCCCCGACCTCCTCCTGCAAGGCCACACCCGCGCCATCTCCCAAGCGCGCATCTCCCCCGACGGCCGCTGGATCGCCTCGGCCTCGGCCGACGGCACCGCCAAGATCTGGGACGCCAGCACGGGCGCCCACCTCGAGACCCTCGTCGGCCACATGGCCGGCGTGTCGTGCCTGGCCTGGGCGCCCGATAGCAACACGCTGGCGACCGGGTCGGACGACAAGGCGATCCGCCTGTGGGACCGCGTCACGGGCAGCCCGGCCCACGCCGGGGGGCGGAGGGACAACACGATGGAGGCCGGCGGGGCGGTGCCGCGGGGGATGCGAGGGAAGGCGGGCCGCAGCGCCCGGGTCGGCGTGCCCGGGGAGGGCGTCCGGGGCGGTAGGACGGGACGGGGCCCGCTGCTGGGCCATCACAACTATGTGTATTGCCTGGCGTTCTCGCCCAAGGGGAACATCCTGGTCAGCGGGAGCTACGACGAGGCGGTCTTCCTGTGGGATGTTAGGGCGGGCAGGCTGATGAGGAGTCTGCCGGCGCATAGCGACCCGGTGAGCGGGGTGGGCTTTTGCAGGGATGGGACGTTGGTCGTCAGTTGTTCTACGGACGGGTTGATGTGAGTGCGCTGGCTGTTTTTCTCTCTTCACGTGCCCCTTCTGCAAGTTGGGTGACTGACAATCTACCGGCAGTCGTATCTGGGACACCTCCACCGGCCAGTGCCTGCGCACTCTGGTGCACGAGGATAATCCCGCCGTCGCCAACGTCTGCTTCAGCCCCAACGGCCGGTTCGTGCTCGCCTTCAGCCTCGACAACTCGATCCGGCTGTGGGACTACGTCTCGGGCTCCGTCAAGAAGACGTACCAGGGCCACACAAACAAGGAGTTTTCGATCGGCGGATGCTTTGGCGTGCTCACGGACGCCGACGACGGGATTGGAGGGGAAGACGCGGACCAGGACGGCGGTGGACGCCAGGCGTTCATAGCGTCGGCCAGCGAGGACGGCGACATTGTGATGTGGGACGTCGAGAGCAAGCAGGTGATCCAGCGCATCGAGGGCGCGCACAAGGGGGTGTGTTTCTCGGTCGATGTCCACGGCGGCACCATGGTGAGCGCGGGTCAGGATGGCCTGATCAAGGTGTTCAGGCACCGCCCGAGGGGTCTCGCTCTCAAACAGGAGAATGGCGGCTCTAATGGGGTGAATGGGGTGAATGGGCATGCGGAGCAGGATGATGCTTTGGATGCTGCGGCGGCGGCGGACGAGGAACTGCAACGGCAAATCGAGGCCGAGGCAACATCTCCTGGGCAGCACGTCAAGGAGGAGCAGCTGTGAGCGGGAGACCGGGAATGAAGATATTGCTCGCAAGGCATGATTTCTCGCGCGAAGGTGAAAGACACCTAGATCACGATGCCTGTATACCCCCCTAGAGCTTGGCACAATGGTTGGGCGGCGGCGTGGGCGTCGGCGTCGACGTCGCGCTATTGATTCTTGGAGAACAGGTTGCTCTTGCTCCTGCATTGACCGGGACTCCATCACCATCCCATATCCCGCCCCATGAGCTCTCGAGGGCTCCTCGAAGCCGGCGGCATGGGTTCGTGGATGCGGAGTCGGGCTCAAGCGACCTAGTATGTGCGATCGATGATGATCCGCGGAAGGGCTCAACCACTGGCCCCCCGAGACTGCCGCGCGTCCACAACATCTACATCTAGTTCTTCCTGGACTTCCAGAACCAAAGCAAGGCTCTCGAGAAAGGAGTTGACGGCGACGCGGAGCATGCGGTTCGTTGCGGCTTGGTAGTCGACTCGCAGGACGGTTGGATCCGAGGACCCTTTTGTGGACACAACGGAGAGCTCGCGCTTCACCAGTGAAGAAAGCTCCTTGTCGACGCGCAGCGCCTGGAGGGCGACGGACGCCAGGCGCGCATCGGGGAAAGGGACGTCGAGGGTTCTGCGATGGAGTTGGAGGCGGTTAGTTAGCGGGGTAAATGCTTGTTGCGCAGCTAGACGTTTGCCGTAAAAAAAAACACTCATGTCTCATGGTGTGACGTACAGCGCGCAGGAAAACCCAGCTGCCGTGGTGGTCGCCATGGCTGCGCGATACCGACAAGGCTGGCGGTCACGGTCTGTTTCGGAGTGGTGACGGATGACGATGTTCAGATTCCAGTTGAAGTGCGAGTCGCGAATAACGTTGGCGGATAGTGGGGCAGCGGTGCCCGATAAGATACCGCTGCGGCCCAGAATTGCGGTGCTTAACAACGGCCGCTTCTGGCGGGCCGACCCCTGTTCAGTGGGCTGCACAACGAAGGGCTGGCCCCGGAAGCGAGTTGCCATGGCGACCCGGCCCCAAAAATAGGGCGCGCAACGATGATTGGCTGCTAACTGGCACCGCTGGGGGTCCCTGAACCAAGGCCATAACAACAACCCCAGAGCCGAAAACATCTGGCCGCCATTACAAAACCTCGCCCTCAAGCATCGCTTGCCCGCATCTTCTCCTTCCCAATTGCATCCTCATTGACGTCAGCTGCCGTCTCCGCCGCTTCGGGTTTTTGAGTTTGCACACACTAGCAGCACCGGCATCCGCGACAGTCAACTGCCAATTGTTCCCCCCTTGCCACCATCGCGCGTGTCGAACTGGCCCTCTTCCCGTCTTGGCCTCCAGAGCAAACAACCACCCACCACAACAAAGCAGCCTGCCTGCATCTTGCCGTTCTTGCAGGACCTACCTCACGTGCTCGCAGTCTCACGAGTCGCACATCACATATTGGCAAGCTTCATCGCACGGTACATGCCCGCTCGCGCACCAGGACTCCCTTCCCCGATCTCCGACGCCGGCGCAACGCCTCGTCGGCATGGCTCCTTCTGCTCGCCACAGCAATCTGGGGCAGGTTATTGAGTACATTCCAGGTACGTTACAGAGCCGAGCAGTCCCCGCTCTCCGCATCTGCCGCTCGTCGCCTCGACGATACCCTCACATGTCTGCTATGGTGATGGTTGTTGTTGTTGTTTTTGTTGTCTTTTATCATGCGACGGAACGGGATACCCATCAGATACCTCGATTACCTCCACCCTCCGATCACCCCGCTGACCGTCACAGACCGCCTCTATCTCGCGTCCTACGTTGAAACTCCCGATGCCAACACACTCTTCCCCTACCCCGATCCGGCTCCGCGCTCGCCAAGCAAGAGGTCGCAGCGGTCCGTCGAGTCCTCGGCTTCCACATCACACCAGAAGCAACCCTTCTACTTTACCGTCGACGACACTCTGCTCTACAATGCCTTCCACCACGACTTTGGCCCGCTGCACATCGGCCACCTCTACCGCTTCGCACTGCAGTTCCACGAGATCTTGGGCGCCAAGGAAAACAAGGATCGGCCCATTGTCTTTTGGAGCCGAGCAGACCCGCGCAGTATGTTCTCTGTCCAGTCCAGGACTACTTTCTCGGGTCGTGTTGCTGACAAGGATGGATAGGCCGCGCCAATGCGTCCTGCCTGCTGGCATGCTACATGGTTCTGATCCAGTCGTGGCCTCCCCACCTGGCCCTGGCACCAGTCGCTCAAGTCGACCCGCCGCTGATGCCCTTCAGAGACGCCGGCTATAGTCAAGCAGACTACGGCATCACCGTGCAGGATATTGTGTATGGTGTCTGGAAGGCCAAGGAAGAGGGCTGTTGCGTCTTGGAGACGTTTGACCTCGACGAGTACGAGCGCTTTGAGCGGGTTGAGCAGGGTGACTTCAACTGGATCACTCCCCACTTCCTCGCCTTTGCCTCGCCCCAGAGCACACCCTCTGCTCGCACGCTCGAGGGAACCGAGGCGTGGAAAGCCCTTCCAGTGACGCTGCCCGCTGTCGACGCCCACCCCACGCTTGCGCAGCCCTTCAAGAACGTCCTGAACCATTTTACCGAGAGAGACATCGGGCTCGTGGTGCGGCTCAACTCGGTCCTCTACGATGCCTCGTACTTTGAGGCGCTCGGCATCCAGCACATCGACATGATCTTCGAGGACGGCACCTGCCCGCCCTTGTCCATGGTGCGCAAGTTCATCCGCATGGCCCATGAGATGATCACTGTCAAGAAGAAGGGCATCGCGGTCCACTGCAAGGCCGGCCTGGGCCGCACGGGGTGCTTGATTGGCGCCTACCTGATCTACAGGCACGGCTTCACCGCCAATGAGATCATCTCCTACATGCGCTTCATGCGCCCCGGCATGGTCGTGGGCCCTCAACAGCATTGGCTCCACCTGAACCAGGGCACGTTCCGGGAATGGTGGGTTGAGGAGCGTCTGGAGCGCAAGCTGCGCAAGGAGGCGGCTCTCGCCGCCGCCGCCGCCCAGTCGAATGGCACGCTCCAGCCTAGCACACCCATCCGTGCCATGCAAAAGACTCATCTCGGGCGGAGCTCGAGCAAGAACGGCACATCGACACCCCCCAACAGGGGCTCTGTCCGGACACCGCTTGGTGAGATCGAACAGGAACGCGCCCGTGATAACACCATCGGCGTGCAAGAGGATTATCTGCCGGCGCCCACACCAGGCCAGCCACGGAAGACGCAGCGAAACGCCGCTGACCGCCACCACCCATACAATCGCAGCACAACTGCGGTGCCAACTGTCGAGGAAGAGAGTGGTGCGGGGGGCCAAGAGATCCAGACAGAAGCCGCCTCGGTCCGCCGCTCGCACGGAATTGAGTCGGACGAGGAACGGCACCTGCGCATGCGCTCGCGCAAGGCCTCTGCCTCGGTTTCGCCCAACCGCCGCGAACGGGCTGTCAGCCACCAGATCATCGACAACGACGCGTCGAACGACATCGAAAACGTTGGCATGGCCACCGCAAAGACAAAATCCTACGACCAGGCCCAGCGCGCCAGCTCGGCCTCGGGCGTCCTGACCAAGGTTCGCGCTAGCAGCGCTTCTCCCAAGCGTGCCGCCGCCAGCGGCAGCATCCGGGAGGCTGGTGTCCGCAAGACCAGCGGGCGCGTCGGCAGCGTGAGCAACGTCTCGCCAGTTGCCGTCACTGCGCGGAAGCTCAGCGGGGTGCACTAAGTGGGCGACACCACACGCTGGTGCCGTTGATTTGCGCGATGCCTTCCCTGCGACGCGCCCAATGTCCCGATGTTGACGAGTTATGACGATACGACACTCCCCTCGAATTGTCGTTGTGGGTTTACACAAACGAACTCCTTGCTGCATGCATGCCTGGCGTTGATAACAAGAAGGGGATCATGGGTTTTCAGGGGCTGTTTTGGAGCGGAGCGTCCATTATATCGCATATAGTGCATGCATCTTCTGGCAGGGATTTGTCCTTCATCCATACCCCTTTTTTCACCTCCCCCTCCTCCTTTATTTTCTTGGTCTGCTGGGGCCTCTTGGTGTTATTCTGGCGACCCTCCTGCCTGCTTTTCTCGGACCCTCACCTCCAGCGGTGATTCGCAGTGTGGTGGTGGGACTGTGGCGGGATGAGGGAGGGTTACTTTTGCCACTGGGCGAGACGGGCAAGAAAATGAAGAAGGGGCGGCGGATTTCACTTGGCGTGGTTGGGGTTACGAAGGAAGTCGTTGTTGGCGTTACGGGTTTGGTTTTGGCTCTTGGTTGTTTGGTCTTGTTTTTCGGCGGGTGGAATGGGCTTTTGGAGACGGCCTGTGGGGGGTTGGGTTGTTGTCATGATGCCTGTTTGGTGTTGCTGTTTGATTACAGTGCATTTTCTGATGTCTTCGGGTGTGTGTGTTGGGGATACAGTATAGCATTTGGTTGTTTACAGTAGCTCTTCTCTTGGGTTGTAGCAATACGAGAGTATGAGGTCAGTTTGGGTCTGCTCTTTTGTGATTGTGTGCCGGGGCATCCAGTACGACTAACACCCAAGCATCATCTCCTTCATCCTTCGTTCGGCCGACTGGCAGCCTACCGTCTGGGCAGAGACAAGAACACAAGAGAGGTGCCGAACCGAGTCACAGGACAGTCAAATGTTGCTCAAGTCGGACGGATTGTCAGGCAGAAGCGGGCTGTGCCTTGTTTGCTGCCTGGGTAAACCCGACCTCTGCCTCATTTATCGGCCGCGTCTGTCGTCTCGAGGCTTGGGATGCATGCCTGCACCACCGACCGGTGAGAGAGTTGCAGCAAAGAAGCAAAACAATAAAGAAGAAAATGGTACCGTAGGGGGGTTCCGTCCGGGCGTGGGATGCTCATTGGGCATTGGGCAGCAATGACCATGTGGGAGAAGAAACGCACAGCCTCGGATTCCATCACCAACAACAGAATAGGGTTACGAGGCGTGTGGGGGGGAAAGGTTGGGTACGGGAGAGATCCGCCCGGTCCCGAACTAGAGGTCGCCGGCATAAAGCCACCCCCGGCAACGGGAAATCATGTGAGTTCGAGGAACAGGCGGGATGTGGTCTTGGGCACCAGGCAAGTGATGGCCGGCAGGAGAAGGGGGGAGATGACTTGGTCAATGCTGGACCAGGTTCCCGAGACCAGCCTATATCTGGGGTGATATTCTATGTCTTCCCCGTTGAAAAGGTGGGCGCTGAAACCATCACATTGTGGTGGCTTCTCCTTGACCCCAAGTTGCTCTGTCGCTGCCCGAAGTGAGGCAGCGGGCAACGTGCACCAGAAGCAGCACTAGCACTCATTCGGAAGCTCGCAGACAAATCCCTCTCACCGGATCAAGCGCCGGGGACGCTCCGACAGTGGATGTACTGTACGAAACACAGAAAGTACTTGGCAATGGGTTGTTCCGACAGGATGATCTTCGGGTGGTGAAGCACCGCCGCCGCTTTGACCCCACTGCACCCTCGGCCGTCCGGTACCGTATCCCCGGGACCGATGCTGTCAAGGCCGGGCAACAACCGGATTGGAGGCAGCCCCTTGATGTTTCCAGCCTATCAGAGACGGTCCCCATCCGCGAGGCTGATCTCTCATGACAAATTGCTGGCAGCAGGGGCCAAGGCTGTTTCTGCGGAGCAACAGCAGCATCTTTCAACAGGGTTGCCTCCCAAATGACTGGGAAAGTTTGTGATGCCCGGTGTGATGTGCGCAAAGGTTCGTCCTATCGTTCCTCGCCGCCGTCACACAACAGTCGCCCTGACGTCAGGTCAGGGCCATCCCGCCCGTCTTCGTCCTTGCAAACATGGGGGTTTCGGGCGCTCCCGTGAGGCACAGGCAGGGACGACACGGCCTTGCCAGTGGCCCGAGGAGGAGACATGAGACCGAAACGTCATGCCCCCATGTTCAACGGTTTCTAGCATGTGATACGGGAGATGAAGAGACGATATGCAAACCAGATGTGGTGCACACACACTTCTCGGGGTGATGCTCGGTGGCCCCGATCCGGGAGCTGCCCGCCGGATGTTCAGTCCAAAGCTTTCATTGGCTCTGCGGGTTCTAGAATTCCAGATGACTCTTATTTCGTCTGCACAGTTCTTGCGGCGCAGGGCCCTTCTCGTCCCACTGAGTCGGGCGGGTAAAAGGGGGTCGGTCGCGAGCACCTCGTCTCGTGGCCTCGATTGGTACAAACCCACGCGCGGCTGTTTTGGCCGCCCCTGAGTCTCGAGACAGCCGCCCCCCAGCGGCCAGGGATGCGGGCCGTGGCTTCGTGGGGGCTCTGGAAAGCCGGTAATAGTGCTTCGTAAAACGGTCAACTTCATGCTGGCATGAACAGACAACATGGCCGGGACTCGCCCAACCGAATCACTTGGGGCGAGGTGCTGCGGAAGCGACTGTTGGCTTCCGAAGGCGCCAACGGTTGGCCATCCTCAAGCTCGCGCCTCAGCGAGGCGAGGTTCTCTGGCCAGTAGGTATGTATTCTGTACAGCTCGGTAGTTAGGACTTGGGCACTGTACATATGCTGTACCTACCTACCGACCCATCCCGACCGCCGCGAGGCCACAATGCCGGCACGAACTGCGAACGCCGTGGGGGCAGGGGCCCGTTGCCGACGCAGCACGCTGGTCGTCACTTGACCAGAATGTTCTGCAGTGCGCCAAAAATGGGCAGCTGGCAGCCTGGAAGCTATCGCTGCGGGCTTCTCGAAGGCCTTTGGATTGCGGCAGAGGGCGAATGGGCGGGAAGGTCGGAGAGGGCGGAGAGGGCGGAGGGGGAACGAAGGGGCCCGTTCTGCGGCCGATGGGCGGTCAAGCGAGCGTTGTGGGCGATGCAACTCGGGAAAGGGAGCAACAAGAACAGGAAACAAGCAAAACCGGGACCTGGCCGCAGGAAAGCGGCCGCCTCCACATCTTATACAACAGACAAGAATAACCAATCCAGGATGGTGCAAGGCTTTCCGCTACCCACGATGGCAAGGCGGATCGGGATGCATCTGGAGGTGAGGTCGGATGCGGTCGAGGACTCGAGGTTGGAGGACGGAACGGGTAACACAGGCAGGGCTGAGGCTCCACAGGGCATCGAGGCCAATCGAATGCCCCTGGAAGCCGTGGCGGAGTGGATGCACGGGCCAGGCGGGGGCCAATCTGGGGAGAGCAAGTGGAGCTGGTGGCCTGGGAAACGGGCCTGGCTGTGTGCGGCAGCCTCCCTTAGCACCGTACCTTCGCAGGCAAGCAACCTGCAACCTGCAACATGCAACCTCTATGAATCAGAATTTTCACTGCGCAGAGCCGGTGAATACAGCATCACCATCACCGCCTCGGGGTGTCGTACGTCGACCAAGCCCGGTTTTTGAGCGGCTAGGCGGCGAGGGAGGCAGTTAGCTGGGTTGCTTCGCCCTCGTCCCGGGCCCTTGCTGGGGCCTCTTCCAAATTGTACGGGCATGACTGAGCCACGAGCCACGAGCCGCCGAGATGGCGGCGACGCCATGACGGGAATGACAAATGAATGCTGGCTCTTTTCCTCACCGCATGCTACCTTGCCTGTCCCAGCAGGCACCCACGGAGCAGATCCAAGTGCTTCGCCCGGGCGTGGCTTGCCGGCCGTTTTCCTTTCTCGTCTCTCGACCAGCAACCTCGACGTCTCATCTCGTCACGGGCCAATCTGCGTGTTTGGGGCGGCGAGAGGGTGCCGCAGAATGCAGGATGAAGGGGCGTTGGAAATGACCGACGCCAGTGGTTTCCGAGTCACGGCTCTCGATACGGTCCCGGTTTTGGTTGCAATTCGATCTTGCGATCGCTTGCAGTCACCCTCCCTTTCTCCTTTTCTGCCGTCCCCCCTTTTCTGGCAAGGTCTGAATGCAAGGTGCTGCAAAGATAGGGGCCAGGGTCAGAGATACTTCACGTTTTCTACGTCTGTGGGACAGGCCGAGGACCTGGCCCTTTTCTGGGCCGGCATCGCTGCGGATCGCCCCGGCCGAGTGTCCAAGCCATCATCCCTGAGGAAGTCCTCTCCCCTACCTAACCGGCCAAGACAAGCAACAACCAACAGCCCGGTGCCCTGGTTAGATCCAGTGCCTTCGCCCAACCCGTTGGGCCGGCCATGGCCCTGGACCGCTCGTCAAGGCTCCCGGGGTGCCTGATCGGGGTCCTCACGAGTCACATAAAAGCCGGACGACTCCATTCTCGCACCCTGAGAGCTGCTTCACATACAGCCGCTTTACCTGGTTCCTTCTCTTGTGCTGGCCTTGTCCTTGTCTCCGTCTCTACCTCCTCCCCCAGTCTCACTGCTTCTGCTTCCCCCCTCGGGCCCCAATGTCCCTGTCGCCAACCACGGGAATGAGCAGACTTTCATTGGAGTGCACCTCGGCCACCTCACAAGACCAAAGCCGGGTGCAGCCCGTACGCCCGAGTCCTCCGATGGCTCCCTCTGAGCACTCAGACACGAGCGATTGGGAGGTTGAAGAGGACGACGACGAGGATGGCACACAAAGCGTATCCTCGTCGACGGGGTTCAAGTACAACATGTCCAAACTCTCGCCGAGAACTCGCCAAGTGGTCAAAGGACTCTTCAGCCAAACATCTTCCAACGACCCGCCGCAGATATCGTTGGAGCTTTGCGGCATGAGAGAGGAGGATCCCGGTGGTGGTGGCGGCGGGCTCTTCTATGCGTTCCAAATGCATGAAGTGGTGCCCTGCTCGGTCCGAATCGGCGCCCGGGACAGCACACGATTCTCGGCTCCGAAGTGCGAATGTCCCGACGCCAGATACCGGCACGTGAGGCCTTGCAAGCATCTCATCTGGCTCTTTGACAAGATCTCGAAACAAACCCTGTTCGATCACGATCCCGACTCGGAACTCACTCTGACCGAGCTTGGCTACCCTGAAGAACTCGGAGACCCGTTCGACCGGATATCACAAGTGGGCCTCGACATTCTCACCGACGACCTCCGTTGCGACACGTCCGAGCCCGACAGCGACCTTGTCGCTCCGAATCCCGCCCGGATCAGAGAAGCCAGGGAGATGGTTGCTGCGGTGGCAGGAATCCAGCCCTACGAGCTCGATGACTACAGGCCCGACCTCGAAGCCTCGTATGATCGCAATACTCTAATCCGGCGCGGCGACCTCGGAGCGACCCTGTTCTCCCTTCTCCTTGCCTCCCACTCCCTCGCCGAGTGGGTCCGCTCTCAACTTGGCCCATCCGACCCGGCCGTTGACCCCTTTCGAAGCATCCAGCAACGGGTGTCCCGTACCATACAAAATCTGAACGCACATTTGGCCGCCGAACAAGACACGTCGGCAGAAGATGCCTACCAAGTGCGATATAAAGGGGTGGGAGGCCCTCGGGATGCGAGCTGGGCCACCAGTCAGATCCAACACTGTGTGAGAAAGATTGAGAAGCTTGTCTCTCGCGGCTCCAGCCCGCTTTCCGACTGGACACGGTCCTCGGCCGCCCGGTCGCTCATCAGCATTCTCAAGGCCGTAGTCGACCACCGAGGTCTGTACGCGGCCCTGGTCGGGGACCACGACACGGGCTTCGTCCACTCGGCGCTCGACATGCTCGCTGATCAAAGCCAGTTTATCGACGAGCTCGAAGAAATCATGGAAAAAATCGGTGTGCACGGAGCACCGCCTTCGTACGTGGCCAACATGCGCCACCTGATTGCCCGCATGCGCAGCCACAAAACCGACGACTCGAGCGTCTCGGGCGGGAGCGGCATCCCACGGAGCGAGACGCCTCCGTTGAGCGAGCCTTCGCCGGCACCCGTCCAAAGCCCCGGTCCAAGCGGATCGGGCAGCGCCCAGTTTCTTACTCCGGAGCTGCCGGCCAGCGCAATGGGGCGCGGAAGTCTGGGAAGAGGCGGCAGGGGAAATGGGAGGGGCTCGAAACGATCCGTCTCCCGGAGCAGCTCGCAGGGCAATCCTCGGGGCGCCAGAAAGAGAGCTCGAGGGGTGTGAGGCACGGCTCGGGCTGGCTTCGTTCAGCCTCGAGCAGGGACCAACCAGCCTGTGTCAAATCCTCATGATTTTGAGCACTTCCTCCGCCATCAGTCGTGGCTGGCCCACGGATGGATAACGACGTGGAAGTGACGACGACGTGTGTTTCAACTTTTTCGTAATACCATTTTACTTACAAGACTTGCGGCTCAACGCTACGGCTGGAGCCATATACCGTGGGCGTCACTCC
>FJWA01003674.1_pt1 | contig 14065 bp, 10 predicted proteins | sample 1011891 | NCBI WGS metagenome assembly FJWA01 (sample SAMEA3912450, study PRJEB9761) | metagenome | biome: forest; material: soil | place: USA | collected 2011-06-22 | depth 0.1 m
CCGCCAAACCGCCTGAGCACCATGGGATCCAACCCGAACCTGCGAGCCTCGCAGCAGCCGAGCTTTCAGCGTCCAATGTCGGTAGTCGGAGATGCGGGGGCAGCAGGAAACCCGCGTCTCCCGGCGTTTGCAAGGAACCTCCCCAAGGACCCCTTCCTCGGCGCCGGGCTCGTCCGCAACTCCGTTCGGGAGAGCTTTGCCCTCGGCGGCGGCGCTCCTGCTCCTGCGCAACCCGGCCCACCGGTCCCGCCCGGCGGCCTCATCGGGGTCATCGCCAACGAGGAGCGCAACCGTGCCAGGAGGAGAGGCAGTCCGCACCTGGACGGCCCCGGCCCGATGCCCGGAGCAGGTGCTTTTGACCCCGTTGCGGGCATCCCTGCCCACATGATGTATCAATCCAATCCGACTCCTCCGATGCTCTCGCCGGGCGACCACGCTCAGATCCAGATGAACCAGCAGATGCAGCATTTTATGCAAATGCAGATGCAGTTCATGCAGATGATGGCTAGTCAGAATGGCAATGCTCCCGCGATGGCTGGCGGGAACCTGACATCGCCCTCGGTCGGGAATCTGAGCACCATGGGTGGCGGCCTCGCCCCGGGTTTTATGGGCCCCGACATGATGCGGCACTCGTTCGTCGGGGGTAACGACTCGATGCTCGACCTGCCATTTAGCCGGGGTGACGCACAGATGCGCACCATGAGCATGGTCCAGCCCAGCTCGGCGTCGTGGATCCAGCCGGCGCAGCCTGCCGGGTTTGCGCCTTCGATTCGGATCCAAGGGGGCGGTTATGCCCCCTCGATCGCGCCGTCGGAGCGCAGCAACATCGGTCTTCCGGGCCGGTACCGTCCCGTCTCGCATGTGCCGCCTCCCGCACCCGTGCCGGGCAACCTGCGAAAATCCACGACCATGTCTGGAGCCATCCCAGGGCTCGTCGGGCCTACCATCTCGGTGACCAAGTCCGGCAACGCTTCGGATGAAGACGAAGAAGAAGGATGGGAGGCCATGAAGGCGAAGCGTGAAAAGAAGAGGTCTATGTGGAGGGCTAAGAAGTCGGTCGGCGACGACATTGCAGCATTGATCAGCTGAGCAGCGTTGAACACGGTTGAGAATTTTAATGATGAGCGAGGGAGATTGGGTGGGCAAGGGTAGGGTCACTGGAGGTCTTGAATAGTCGGCATTCATGGAATAAAGCAAGGCGAGGCGCTCGCGTTGTGTTCTGTATATTCTTCCTTTCTTCTTGTCTGGGGGCCGAAACTGCGTTGAGCCCTTTGGTTCGTTGGTCCGCGAGGAGGATGCATGATAGACTTAGCATGTTGATGCGCTAATCTGGTAATACCAATATACAAAAGCGACTCTTTCGATCCCATTCATTCGCCTCTGACCATGGACTCCGAGGGGGGCTTCAAGCATCCAACAACAAAACTTGAGAGAAAGGTCCCTCTCTCTCTCTTTCTCTATGCGATAGTCCCGGCTGCCCAATCCTTCCGCTTCACTCCCATTTCGACGGCGGCGAGGCCCCAGTCCTCGCCATGGTTGTGGCTCCCCGGGATGAGACCCGCGCGTGCCTTGGCCTGCTCGTCACTCAGGACGGTGAGGACGCCAAAGACGACGGGTACGCCGGTGTCCAGCGACACGCGCATCAGGCCGTCCGAGACGCTCCCGGAGATGTACTCAAAGTGCATCGTCTCGCCCTTGATCAGCACGCCAATGGCGATGATGGCGTCGAACACCCCGGTCGAAGCGGAGGGGGTGGGCAACGTGGCCAGGTCGGCCGTCGAGCTGCCCAGGAGGTCCCCGGCGGAGCCGCCGCTGCCGGCAGACGAGGACTGCACTTGTGATGCCGCATAGAGGCTGTTGGTCGGGTCAGTATGAAGGCATTTCAGCTGCGGACGCAGTTCGTATAGGCTCGGGCCGTTCAGGTCCGGTCCGGAATTCGTGATGATGGGGTAGTTCAGGATCGACACGAGAAAGGGGAGGTGGACAGACAGTATCGGGGAGGAGGCGGGAAGGGGGTGGGGAGGGCAAGTTGGGAGCGTTCAAACGCACCGCTGGACGGCAATTGGCAGCTCCCAAGCGCCCGGAACCGTCTGGACGACGATATTCGACTCCTTCACACCGCACTCGCGCAGCTTGGCCTTCGCGCCGGCGAGCAGGGGGTCGATGATGCTGTCATTCCAACGCGCGTGGACGATGCCAATGCGCAGGTTGCTGCCGTCGTGGAGCTGCGGGGCGGGGCCTTTGTTGTGCATTTTGTTGGAGAACCAAGGCAGATAATGTGCGAGGAGCAAAACCTGAAGTTTTGAGAGTGAGTCGGATCGGATCAGCCAACATGTGTTTCTTATGTCCAAGCTCCAGAGATGTTTCCGGGCGAGACGAGGGGCAGATGGAAACATGGAGGGGCAGCCCGGGAAGATGCCCCACCTCCGGAAGCTCGTCCAAAGTGCTTAGTCAGCCTAACCACCAACCCCAACTCTTGAGACGATGTCAACACTCGACAGCTCCTTCCCAAATTGATGCCTTCATTCCTTGCGACTCGGGCTGATGCCTGGGCAAGGAGGGAAATGGATGGAGGGGGGGAATTTTTTCTTGACTCTTAATTTCGATCCAGCCTTCTCATGGAACATCACTAGGAGCCCGGGACCCTCAACACCTTGTTGCTGTGGTGATTGCAAGACATCGCCTCCTCCCATCTTACTTCGGCTCGAAAATGCCAATTTTACCACTGCCCGAAGGCACTGTCCGTCAACTAGGATCAACACTTGTCATCATTAATCCCACGCTCCTGCTTAAGGAGCTCCTGGACAATGCCCTCGACTCGGGAGCCACTTCGATCGATGTGGTGGTCTCGTCGAACACGGTCGACAAAATTGAAGTTCGGGACAACGGCCATGGCATCAGCCCGGACGATTTTGACTTCCTGGGTTGTCCGGGTCACACCAGCAAGCTTCGGTCCTTCGACGAAATCGGCACTGTGGGAGGGAGCACCCTGGGGTTCCGTGGTGCTGCGTTGGCGAGTGCAAATACTTTAGCCGACATTTCTCTAACTACTCGAGTGCCGACCGAACATCTGGCGGCTGTCATCTCCCTTGCAAAAGGTGGAGGCATTGGTACAAGGCGACCTGCTGCCGCTCCGGCTGGTACCATCATCCGGGTGACTGGCCTGTTCCTGCATCTACCCGTCAGGTTGCAGCTGGCCATCCAGGAAGCGCCGAAGAGTCTAGGCAAGATGAAGAACCTTCTACGATCTTACGCATTCGCAAGACCCGGGGTGAGACTGCGATTCGCTGTCCTGAAGAACCCCAACCTCTCGTGGTCCTACGCCCCTACCCCGGACGGCGATGTCAAGAGCGCGGCCATGCAGCTTTTCTGCACCGAGCTCGCATCCCAATGCATTTTCGAAACATTCCCAAGCGAGAGACCTCAAGAGAATGCCGAGCCAACGCATACCCAGAACAACCTGAATTACTCACCCGAGCGGGAGGCAGGCCCGATCTTCGAAGCACTACTGCCGCAACCCGGAGCCGATTCTCGGAAGATTGCCAAAGGAGCGTTCCTCTCTGTGGACTCCCGGCCAGTCTCGCCAGCGCGAGGCACAGCCAGAAAGCTCATTTCCCTGTTCAAGACGCACTTAGGACGGCATCTGGCCCGGGTGCGGCCGGCAGACACGCCCAAGGACCCCTTTATCCGGCTCAATATTCGGTGTCTGCCGGGAAGCTACGATGTCAATGTTGAGCCGTCGAAGGATGATGTTATCTTCAAGGACGAACAACATCTGCTCGACCGGTTTGAGGCCTTCCTTTTACTCATCTATTCAACTCCCGAGCCCCATGCCTCTCTCCCGCCGCCCGTAACTCGGGTTGAAGCAGATGCTGACTCGCCTGTTGGGGTGGCCCCTGAAGCTTTGGACCACCATTTGTTGTCTCAGGTATGGAGAGGTTTTATTGTGCGTGACCGACTTCTGCTGAAACTCCCAGGCCGCGGCTCCGTCATGGAGAGTTGACATGTCTTCCGGACTCGACGGGGTCAGTGACGACGATGACGATGACGATGATCACGCTGATGTCGATGCCGATGACCGCCCTCATATGCTTACTCGCCCTGAAAATGGGGTTGCTGAGAGGGACGGCGGGCAGCGTTCGAAGGAAGGGTTGAATCCCTGGTCCATCGCCAAACTCCTCAGCAGCAACCGAAAATCCAGCCCGCAACCAGAGAGGACAGCCCAGGAAACCCATCACGAGACTTCACCCCAGCGTTTGGAGTTTGGTGCCACCAACGGCCGCGATGGGGGTTCATCATCAATCGCCCAAGAGCCGTTCCTAGGGGGAGGACTGGAACCCCCAAGAGGAGCGCTGGAATCTCAACCTAGTCGCCGCAACGCGCTTGAGAATCCGGCATCGCGGGGCAGGAGTATACAAGAGGTCTTCGGGCAAGCACCTCGCACAGCACCCCGCGGTCACGCTCGGGAATCAAACCGCCATGCCCGGTCTCGCCACAATCACGGATTTCAAAGTCCACCAACGTCCTCTCCTCATGAATACGCCGACGGTGGGCGTCGTACGAAGGAACAGCGTCTCACACGACATGCAACTGGATCAAGCCACCTCACTCAGTCCCGCATATCATTTGACAGGAACGACAGGCGGCAACAACGCCGTGACCGGGCTACTCTGAACCACGACCAGGAGCTCGCGGGGTTTTCCAGACCAGCTCGACGCACAGGAGCATCAGCATCGGCGCGTCGGCTGGACACCGAGGACGTGGACTTCATGATGGCGGATGATGTTGCGGTCAACCTTGACGCCCAGGATACGATCCTGCAAGCATTGCCGTGTCGCCAACCTTTCTCACGCGTCGCCGCTGGTGGTGGTGAAACCTCGACGGAAGCCCGCCCGCAGAGGGGTTCAGATGAAGACACAGCTCAATCGAGCCTTCTGACAGATGATCCAAGGACGCGGCTAATCAAGCAGCAGCGCCTCATGACACATAACTCACAGAACAGGCCCAAGCGACTGAAGACGGAACAACTGCCCCTCGAGACGATCCCTCACGATTCCCGGACATGTACACTGTTGCTGACCGTGGCGGCCAGTGGGTGCGACTTGCCACGGTTGTTTCTAAACGCCGCTCGGTTCGACACTTGGTTGGTTGACGGGAAGTTGAAAGGTGCTTTTATGGAGGGAACTGGCCCCGAAGACGTAGCCGTGCTGGTCGAGACTCTGTTGGCGCGGATCTGCCACGGGGCTTCAAGAGCGGCCTGAGTGGTACATTGATGGCAAACCGCCGGGGATAGACGGGACTGGTTGGGGCTCGAAGCAGGATCTAAGGGCGTTGATCCAAGTGAGACTTTGGCTCACCACACCCGACTTGCTGGATCCTTTGTACACCCCCAGCATCTGGGCATGATTTCCTGGAGATGACGGCCTGGCTAGGCCGTTACACGCAACTCACCATGCTTCACATTTGGCCCGGCTCAGACGGAAGAATTGCACAGCACCCCGTGCATCGTCGAACGGGGGAGAGAGAGAGATGTGTCTACGGGTAGGATGTACTCCCAGGCGCCGTAGCGCGTTTATTCTGTAAGGAAGACATCGTGCACGTCCTGAGAGGTTGTCGACCATGAAGGGGATTCTGGTCCGAAGGTTTTAAAATGTCGAGTAGGAGGGTTCCAACGGATGCCTTGGCCGAACTCAACTCTTTCCATCCCCACTCGTATGATGGATTTGTTGGCCTCAGCATTTCAATTCACCGACCTGGGTTTGGACTCAACAACACGCCCGGCCAGCCGTTTCGGAGAAAAAGCAGGAATCTCGGTAGGGGGGTCAGATAAATGCCGGCTGATGACGAGAAGATGTAACCAGACCGACTTGTGGACGTGGTAATACTGCCCAAGACCAAGTCGACACGAGACCGCCTGCAGATGATGACCGCGTCTGATTGGGGCTGGGGACGCCGTCACAGCGCAAAAGGACGTCGCAGCGTGCCCTTGGCGTCCCAGGCAGGTATCCCAGAAATAACCAACAGTTATCATAATCGAGGGTCATGACGGGAAGAGCTGACTAAGTGTGGCCGATGGACCAACCGACCGTTAGAACCGCGTTTTGTGTTCCTGTTGATGCTCGTGTTGAACCGGCGGGTGGAACTGGGCATGGCAGGGGGTGGATCGTCAAGCAGCCGCAGCGCCTTCAGCTGGTTTGCTCCCCGCTCCCAGTGAACGTCATGCTTGGCGAGGACCCTGTTCCCGCCCCATAGAAACATGAAGGCCACCACAGCCAACCAGCGCAGCAGATCTCCGCCGATCAGCAGCCTGCGAGCCTGCCCAGCCCAGCGAGGTCTCACTTGGGTGGGACCCACCGAGGCCCACCACTGCCCACAGCAGGCTCCGCCATCCTTCTCCAAATTGGATCCAGCATCGTCCCTGAGTGAGACAGAGCCTCCACTGTCTTTTCGATTTTACGAGAGTCGAAGCCGCCCCAAACTCCACGTCTTGCAATCGACTCCTCGCCATCGCCTGGCCATCGAGCCCTTCTCGTCGCCGTTAGCCCACTCCGCGAAGGCGCTGCAATCCAGGGAGTTCCGTCCAAGATGCGAAGCAGGTAGGCCGCTGCCGCTTGTGCTGTCGCCTATCCCGCTCTCCCCTGCTCTGTCGCTCGCTCCGCCCACGCCCACGTCTCAAGTCTCAAGCCTCGAGTCTTGGATCGAGCCAGCCGGTCGCCGACACAATTGCCATCCCCGATCTCTCGATCCAACCATGCCGACAGTCCATGCTTCTGGCCCGCCGTCCCCCGAGTCCGAGCCCGAGCCATGTGGTGCCCACCGTAGCAACCGGCGCGGTGGGCATCGGCCTCCCGGTCGTGCGCCGTCCCACCCGCGCTCCCCATCGCTCCTCAGACCGGCCGCATCACACGCTGCTTTTTCTTCGCCCCTCGATTCCGCGGCCAGAAAACACTCTCGTTCCCGCTTGCTACGGCCGTCGCCCCTCGCTGCCCTTGCTTCGCTGACGCTCGGCCTGAGCTCGCTGCTCAGTCCCGCCGCCGCCGCCGCCGTGCCCTTCGAGAATTGCCTGCCAGAGTCCTACGTCAATAATGTGCCTACGCCGCTGCAATGGGTGCCTCAGTGGGTCGACGCCTCGTTCAACGCGACGGATCCCAAGCACCCCCTCCGTGTGACCATGTGGGGGAATGTGAAGGGCGCTTTCACCAATGTTACGCTGCCGCCCCCCGACAGCCCGGATTGGAAAGACCCGACCAAGACCGACGGCAAGATCCTCGACGAGCCCGAGCCGGACGTGCCGAACCCCAAGCTCACGACGCTCCATAGCAAGATCGAAGTCCTCACCTACGAGCCGTGGAGCGATAATACAAACTTTTGCAACACTTCGCTGGTGAATGCCTCGTGCCCCCTTGCGCCCGTCTTCGTCGAGGCCAACTCTAGGTACGCTTGCCCCATACCGCTGCTCAGCGGCCGGCTTGGTTGCGTTGTCGGATTGCTAGACTCGGCTTTAAACGAGTGCTGACCTTGTCTTTCGTGCTCTAGTTTGCTCCCGTACGTCCTGCCGTCCGTAACCATGAGCAACAACCTCGACTCGTCCTATGCCTTCAGCTCCCTCACGGCCACCTTCATCATCATCTATGGCGACGCCAAAGGCGCCAACATCGGGTGTGTCTCGGCAGCTGTGACGCCCGACCTGGGGAGTTTGACCTGGCTGCTCAAATTCCTGCCCCTCCTGGTCTTGATCTTTGTGGGTGCCGCCACCGTGTTCGCCGGCATTTTCAGCCCTTGGGGGGCCGCCGACATATTCCACTGGAGCTCCAACTATGGCCGTGACCCCGACCTCCTCCGCCTTGTGACGCCTGGTTTCGGAGATTGTCTGCAGTACATCCAGTTTGTCGTCCTCACCGGAGGACTGACCCTCAACTATCCAGGGTTTTACCAGCCGATCGTCAGCCAGGGATCATGGGCAACCCTCATGTTCAACCAGAGCTTCGTGAGCAACGACCCGGGCTGGATCAGCGTCCAGGACGGAATCTACGTCACGAACGGTGTATACGGCCTGCAAAAACTTGCTCAGCTCGTCGGGATGGGCAACGTCGCCGACATCTGGGCTGGCATGATGGTCTGGCTGCTCGTCATCATCGCTGGTATGATTGTGCTCGTCCAGACTGGATTCCTTGCTCAGTGGCTCTACCGATTCTTCAAGAAGATCACAGAGGAAGACCTCCGCGCCAAGAACATTCCCTTCACCCTCGGAAACGTCATCAGGATAGTTTTCCACTATTTCCTGCTACCCATTGTAGCCCTGTCAACTTTTCAGCTGGTTGTCGCCAGCAACTCACCGGCTTATGCTGTCGCAATGGCGGTCTTGACGTTGATCCTCATCATCGGTTTCGCGGCCTGGCTGCTCTACCTCATCGCGTCCACAAAGCCGAGAGCATTCCTGTTCGACGACCTCCCAACCGTCCTCCTTTACGGGCCCCTCTACAACACCTACTCCGATGAAGCCGCAGCGTTCACCCTGATTCCGGTTCTTCTCGCGTTTGTCCGTGGTATTGCCATTGGGGCTGTCCAACCTTCTGGCGTTGCCCAAGTGGTTCTCCTCGCCATTTGCGAGATTATTCAGATCTTGACGCTTCACGCCTTCCGGCCCTTTCACTCTCCCACGTCGATGAACGCCTATCACACGCTTTTCTCCGCGCTTCGTCTCATCACCGTTCTTCTGATGGTTGCCTTTGTCCCTTCACTTGGAGTGACGGACGGGCCCAAAGGCTGGATTGGTTATGCCATACTCGTCACCCATGCTGGAGTGCTGGTGCTGGGCTTCCTCCTCAATGCCGTGCAGACAATTGTTGAGGTTCTGGCCCGAATGCTTGGAGCCGGTGGCGACGACGTTCGCGGACAGTCGAGGGGGGCTTTGTCCAAGATCTTTGGGATGCGGCAGCTGTCACGACGCATGTCACGACGGGCGAATGGCCCATCCAGGCAGAGTCAGCTGTCTAGCTCGGCAATGCTCGATTCTGATGAGGTCTCTAAAACCGGATACATCATGGCCGGCGGCCGTGTCCGGAGCGAGTCAGCCGGAAGCGTTGGGCTGCTAATGCATCGCCGCCAGAGAAGCTCGTCTGCCCTCGAAAGCCTGAGCCTCGATACGCCAGGCCGTAATTTTGACAGCGGCGCGAGCTCCTTTACCCCGACCACTCCCGGCGAGGCGAGCACCTTATCCTACTTACCCTCGCCTAAGCATGTCCTCCGTCACCAAGGGCCGTTCGGTCTCCAGACGCCAGACCCCTATTATCGCCCCCCGAGACAACGGCGCGCCACCCTGGAGACATCATCCGAGCCCTCCTCTAGGATAGCCGGACCATGGCGGACCGGTGACTGGCCGCAGAAGCGCCTGAGCCAGACAGGGGCCGGCACCCTGGGAGACCCCGTGGAAATCGGCGCGCAAATATCCAGGGACGCCACGCCTGCGCCCTTCACAGCTCCTTTCGCCCCCCGAGCTGACTACTCGACTCGTGAGGTGGACTTCTACTACGGGGTTCGGGGCGAGAGGTTGAATTCGGGTGCACCGAACCGTAAGCTGGGGACGGGCCCTGCGGACCCAACTGGGCCAATGGCCTCCGCCGCGGGCTGGTTCTGGGGGATGCTAGGGAAGAAAGGAAAAGACAAAGGAAAGGGATTCGAAGTCGTCAGGAGCTCACGCATGCCGCCTGCGATGCGCGCTAGGGGTGGCGATTTCGAGGATGAGACGCCTCCCGAAGGGATACCGGTCGCGATGGGGGTTTTGCGTAACGGGCCCATCGACTCGGACGATGAGGATCAAGCGCGACGGATTCAAGGAGATCGCTCCATGAGTCTAACATCCCGGGAGCGGGAACCGCTCAATAGCGGAAGGATATCTCGGGAGGACAGCACAGATGAGACTGGCGCTGCCAGCTCAAGGCCGATTCTGACGCTCCCGACAGATATTGGCACAGAGAAGGGCACCAAGGAGACAAGTCAAGCCTCGCATGCTGGGCTAGATGACGACCTTCACGTTCCCGATGTTCCCCGGAAGAGCTCCAAACGGCATTCATGGAACAACACCCAGGCAGGTGAGGCGCAGTTAGAGCCATCAGAGACAGCCCTGCCCACCACGCTCGCTCCAAGGGTGTCGCGATTGCCGTTTGAGCGGACATCTTCGCAGAGGAGTCTCTCGGGCTCATCTGCCGGACTCACCGACGAATTTATCCAGGTCGAACTTCAGAATTCCAATGACGGTTCCGAGGCGAGCCCTTCCGGATACGGTTTCGTGAGCCAGGGTAGCATTGGTCATGTTGACCGCGAGATCGATCTGTTGGGCAGCTCTGCTGAGGTCGTCAACGACAAACGATAGGGTGACTCGGCAGCCCCCCCGGCACTGCTTCTCGTGAACACCGTCGGCACCCATCCACCGCCCTCTTTTTGTTATTTGGTATTTTGCTCCGGGATGCCATCTGCAGTGGCTCTCGCAGACTTGTTCTTGTATCTGGTGCCGGTATTGGTTTCGGCAGGCAAAATCTCTTGTCCTACGGTTTGTGTAATGGAGCGGGGCATGACCTGCCGGGTTGTATTTTGGGTTTCATGTGCTGGATGATTAGCGATGGCGCACAAAACGGGGATATTAACGGGCACGGAACTTGGACTGTGCTTTCTGTCGGCTCGCTTCTGGCAGGTATAATGTTGCTTTTGTACACCAGTGGGATACTTGGAGGGACCTGGGGCTTGGATCGGATATTGCAACGGGTAATCAAATCAAGTATGGAAGGTTGACTTCTCCTTTATTACATCTAAGAGTGCGGTAGTGTGGTGCTTGCTATCTCTCTCGATCGCGATGCGCGTACTCCCTATCCAACCGGGATTACGTATCGCACGCTGCCGGCATTCAACGACATAGGCCGACTACTTCTGGTTTTGTGTGAAGAAGCGACCTTAACAAGCGGGTTGAGTTGGTTCGTAGACCTCCGGAAGGCTGGGCGACGACGTTGCACAGCTCGCTGTCAAAGAAGATCCCGGTACGTTACAGTCTGTAGAATCGTGTTCATTCGGTCGTGCCTTCGTAAATATAGACGTCAAATACATGTCATATTGTGGAAACAGATCGCACGCTTGCTGTCCCAGCCAGTTCATAAACGGGTTCAATCCAAACCCTCATCGACGGGCGCGAGGCCGCTTATAAGATGCCCAATCCAGCCATTCCCGCAGCAACGGCACCGACTAACCCGGCACATGCTGCTGCTGCCGCCGCCGTCGGTCTCGCTGCCGCAGCATTGCCCGATTCCGTGCCGAAATAGAAGCCCCCAGCGGTGACTCCCGACATGGTGCACATGCTGGGCTGCAGGCCGCCGCAGGCCACGCTGGATAAACTGTTGCCTGCGCGCGCCGAAGACGACTCGGTCAGCAAACCGCCTGGCCTGTTCACCCCGTCCCGTCCCGTTCCGGACAGTACCGACGGCCGTCCGATAAGATAGAGTAAAGGGGTCTTCTTACAAATGCTAGTCGCGCTCGCTGCGTTATATGTCGCCCCTCCACCGGCAACGGTCGTGCCCCCGCCCCCCGGTACGAGGATGGTCACCGCGTACCCGGCGCCGCCGCCCTGGCCTTCTAGCTGGGAAGTGCAGGCGGCGTAGTTGGCGCTGCACTGGCTGATTGCGGCGGAGCAGTAGCCGGCGTTTGCAAGGTAGGTGGCCGCGTAGGGAAAAGAGAAGTAGGCGTTTGGAACGTACGAGGCGGCTGTGACGGTGGCGGTGCTTGGGGTCACGAAGCTTGTTGGCGCGGTGCCAGTGCATACGGCGCTGGTGGGAGAAAGGGAAAGGGGACGGTCAGCGCATTGTGTTGGCCTGCTTCGCGGTAGGGGGGAGGGAGAGGCTCACCCAGTCGGGCAGCAGGCCGGGTTGTTATTGGCGTCGAGGGCGCAACGTTGACCTTGTTGGCAGCAGATGTTGTTGAAGGAGGCGCCTTGGTCGGCGCAGCTGTAGAAGTTGGCGAGACATGCCTGGCGCTTTGCGACGGGAGCGGCCGTCTCGACTGGCCGGAAGGGCTGTAGGCTGGCACAGACAACCGATGCCCATGCAAGCACGGCGAGGAGCAGGCGGGAGCTAGGTGTTGGCGCAAGGGGTGGCCGTCTGATCGTCATCCTGGCCGGCGGGGCGGGAGCTGAGAGTGGATGGCGATGGGAAAACAGGGAGGCCAGGCGCAAAGAACAAATGCAATGGCGCCCAACACGATGATCCGATGTGATATGTACAGAAAATGGTAATTGGTAGATGGCGATTGTGCACTTCGTGAAGCATGCGCCGCGAATGGGAAGCCCACTCTGGTCGTAAGCCAACGTATTTACACGAAACAGAACAAGGGCGCGCCGAACTGCAGCCCTGTGGCACCGCAACTCCTCTTGCGATAAAAAAAAAAGCGAGCGCCTGTTCCGGAGGGAGCGGTGTATGTACGCTTAAAAAAGTTACAGGATAGGCCGATGGTGGACTTGTACAACGCAGCGCTGTGACAAGCCTTGGCCGTGGTCGGTGATGGGCAGCTTGGTTGCAGCTCCGAGAGCTCCTTGAACCAACCACAAGGCCAACAGCACCCCCTGGTGATGTCATCCGACGGCTGGCCCAGCAACCCAGCAACCCTCCAGGGCCAAGCTGGGTGGGTGTCCGCGGGGTAAAATGCAACACAACAATCCTGAGGCGGGGCTGCCTTCGCGATCGGATGGCCCATGAAGGCACGTGACGTGACGTGAGCTGTTCTCGCTCCCATCAACATGACCGGTTGGCTGCCATTGGCGAAGCTCGAGGATGCAGGGATCGCGGTGTACTGTGCGAGGCATGTAGAAATCCGGCGGCGGCCTAATAATGCGCGCCTCGCAAGTGGCCGAGGATGGCGCGCAATCGCAGGAGGGCGGTCGGTTCAGGGGGCTTCTCGCCCGGCGCCGCCTCTCCTATCCGCCGAACCTCCGTGCGAGCCTCGTCAACAAGGGCGCCAAGATCACCCCAGACTTCGTCCTGATAGCTTGTCAGAACGCGGGACCACTGGCCGATCCACGTCTGCCAAGCATCGTCAGGGTCCAAAGTTCCAAGATGCATCGAGAGGTCGTCTCCTGGCCGGGCCCCTGGTGGTGCCGCGTGCGCCTGGAGATACTCGGGGATGAAATTGAGCACATCGTCCCAAGCAACCGGCGAGGCCCCGTGGTCTGTCCCTTCACCAAATAGCGCCTTGCGCAACCCGGCCAAATCTTCTTGTGACGGAGGCTCGTTGACGTGCGTGAAAACCTCGTCGAGATCACTGCCACGAGACAGTAAGGCAACGACGTCGGCACCATCCCTGGCCTCTTGTTCCTTGATCGACTGTGTGGGCCGTTCTATTTTCCTTGTCGAGCCTGAAACCGTGGTACCAGAAACGGCCGAAGGCCAAGCACCTCCGTCCCCGAGGCCGCTGGGTTCCGACAGAATTGGGACGCTTCCGCTGTCAAGGAAGGCCGCAAATAAAGCTTCTTCTTGGGCGATGTGCTCCTCTGTCTGTCCCATCCTCATGGCCTCGCCGCTCGGGGCGGTGGATCGCAGCTGGATGGAGCTCTCGCCAGCTCTCGCCAGCGCCGCCCCTGGGCGCGACGATTCCCCTTTCTCATTCCCGCCACCCAGCCCGGCACCCGGCGGGCCTGACATCAGAAGGGACGCGGCCGACTGAGCCATCCGATGCAGCGATGCCCCCACGTCCCTCTTCTCCTCAACTCCATGGCCTGTTGCTTCCTCCGGCTTGCTGGGCTCGGCACCTTTTCCTTTGCCTTTGGACTCTCGCCTCGCGGCCTCGTCCGCCATCCTGGCTGATTGTGCACGCAATTGATGGCGTGGGTCGCGTCTGGCTCTGACTGCGGCCAATAAGATGTGGCGTAGGTGCTTCTGGAGCAGGCGGTGAAGTGGCAGGTGGCAAGCGGCAGCCTCATTCAACAGTTGACGAGCGACGTCCACGTTGCCGGACCAATGAATAGCATGTGATCTGATTCGGGAGCGAAACTGGGCTGAGCGTTGCTGCCCGGCGCTGGTGCCGGTGCCGG
>FJWA01003471.1_pt1 | contig 14043 bp, 11 predicted proteins | sample 1011891 | NCBI WGS metagenome assembly FJWA01 (sample SAMEA3912450, study PRJEB9761) | metagenome | biome: forest; material: soil | place: USA | collected 2011-06-22 | depth 0.1 m
TCGAGCGGTGCCTTCGCCCTCGGCTGACTGGTCGACTACGAGACGAGGACAGCGCGCAGGCGTTTGACGATGGCGAGCCACTGGGCACCGTCGTCGGTGGCGCTGGACTTGAACTCGGCAGCGGCAGGGTTCAATACCTTGGTTTGGCCGTCATCCAGAGACGGCGACGTGGTTGCGGGACGGAGCACGTTTGACTGCCGAACTGGCGACTTCCCCTTATCGTTGGACACGTAGCCGGAGTCGCCAGAGGTCTGATGCTTTGCGGTGCGCATTTCGTTGAGTCGCTGGGCGAAGAAGGTGTTTGCAGCCGCCTTGTACAAGCCCGTGTGATGGCTCCTTTCCGTCCGTCTCGCCTTGACGTCGCCGACCTTCACTGCTATGATGGCGGGATCGTCAGGGGGGGAAGACGGCAGCACCGGAACGCTGGCCTCGTGAGCCAAAGGCGGAGACTGGTGGTTCCCCTGCAGGCGGCCGAGCATCGCCTGGAAGCGAGCCGCTTCGTCGCTGGAGTTGGGAGCAGCAGCTGGAAAGCCGGAACCGGAGCCAACTTGGTTTGCTTGGGCTCCTGTCGCCTCCATGGGGAGGCCGTGATCCTCCGACGAAGTGGGAGTGGTCGAGCTCGGAGTGCCCCAGGTGGACCTCGCGATCGTTTGAAGCTCCATCAAGAGATCGTTATTGCTCCCGGACGATGGGACCCGATAGGCGGTCGAGCCGTTCAGGGGCGTCAACTCGGCAAACTTAAGGCCGGCGATAACCTGATGGCCGAAAACCGGGACGACTTCGAAACAAAAGCGGTCGGTCAGCGGGATGTCTTCCCCGTTGACCTTGGTGGTAATGGGGTTGACGCTCCTCAGTTGAACCCTGGTCACGTCCGATCCGGCCTCCCCACACATGGATGAGGAGGAAGACGGGGCCTGCCAACCTGGAGCCGAGAGCACCGCCTCCCAACGGGCCTTCTTCTCCTTCGGGTAGCGGTACTGGGGAGCCGAAAAGGAGGTGTCGGACCGGTCGAAGTCCAGGCGGCCGCAGAGCTGGTAGTTTTCGTCGTAGCTCGGGTCGCTCCTCTGGGCAGTAGGGCCCGGGGAAGAGATAGCACCAGCTCTCTTAGCAGCAGCTCTCTTGCGCCAGTCGGTCGACATGCCGGCCTGAGACTGGACCCGGGAGGAGCCCTTGATGCCGGCCACATGGCTGGCACGGCCAAAAATATTGTCGCTCATAGTGAAGAGAGGGAGTGACGTAACTCGGGAATAAAACAACTTCTTGCGTAGANAGAGACGCGGCGGCACCCTTGGATCAGGGTGGAAGATGTCAGGGCAATGATTAGTGACGAGTCTCAAGGTGAGAGAGTGTCAAGATGAGATGAATGTCAAAGAGTGAGCAATGGAGTTTGCTCAGAAGAGGGAGAAGGGGTCGAAGTGGGATGAGTGTCAAAGAGTGAGCAATGGATTTTCCTCAGAAGAGGGAGAAGGGGTCGAAGTGATGAGTGCCAAAGTGTGACGAGTGTGACGAGTGTGAGTAGTTGGTGTCCTCGCGAAGAGAGAGTGGCGAAGTGACGCGTGTCAAGGTAGAGAGAGCAGTTGGTGTTTCTTGCAAGAGGGAGTGTTGGAGTGACGCGTGTCAAGGTAGAGAGAGCAGCTGGTGTTCCTCGGAAGAGGCAGTGTTGAAGTGAAGTGTGTGAGGGTGGAGAGCAGTTGGTGTTCCTCGCGAGAAGAAGTCGCGTTCGCGGTCAATCGATCCCCAAAACAAAACGCTCTGGTGTTCTGGACGAACGCCAAGGTGAGGAAGAGATGCCGTAAAGCTGTGGGAGAGACGATAGCAGAGTGTACCCAAAAAAGGCTGGCGNCGGGTGTCTGGAACTGCAACTGCGCTTGGGTGTTGGACGTTGGTTTGGGTTTGGAGCGATGGAGAAAGATCCAGGTTGGAACGGCACAAGACACAAGATAGGCTCAAGCTAAAAGCGTATCTGGTGTGGAAAGAAAGGTCTGAGGAAGTGGCACTGGGCTGGGTTATAAAGGCACCTTTTGCACGGGGGAAAGCGTGGACGCGACGCCCGTCAACAGCAACACAAAACAGCGCGGAACTCTCAGTTTGTCAACAGCATGCGGCGCGGGCATCAAGTATGTGGTTGGATGAGCAGCTAAAACGTCACTCGGTCATTGCCGTCGCTCCGGTTTAGCGAGAGTCGCGGAAAGTGGTTGGAAAGTGGTTGCGGAAACCTCGAGGACGGGCGTCGCGTCGCCGGGCGTGCCCGTCATGTCAAGATGCTGCAGGATGCAGCCTGCTTCGCCCACTACAACTTCGCATCGTGACTTCCGGCCGCGCGGGACTCGGGACAGTGGTTCAGGTGAGGACACGCCGACGTGCAAACATCGTTCCTGCAGCTCGTGCGCGTGAGGCGTGCAGGGCGTGGCAACGAGGAGGACAAAGAAGACAAGACGCGTTTTGGTTTGTTGTTCCACCTATACGCGTACCACGCATATGGCATATGTGCGTCTCTTCGTCATCCATCGAATTCTATCAAGTTATGAGCTGCAAGACCAAGAGTTGTGTGGAAAGGGACGAACCATGACGACCTTCAATCGTAAATATCCAGCGCGGGCGCAGGGCAAAGGGGCCCGAGGTATTGTTGACAACGACGCGGTTGGTGCCGGAGTGTTTTCTCGGGGCCGTCCTGGATCCGAAAAAAGGGGGCGGAGGTTAGGGGGCGACCGGATGTCGCGTCGCGTCGGGTTAGGAAGAGTGTTTCGTCAACACATCTCATCAATCGAAGCGACACACTTGAGCTCAGCCCGTTGGAAACAAATGTGTAAATAGTATCCAAGAAACCACCTGCTTAGAAACCAAACATCGTAAATAAAAAGACTCAACAGCTACCGCCCGTCATCATCATTCCTGTTTCCCTTGATATCCAGTTACAAAACCCCTTAGATGGCCGTCTGCTGGCCAGTCATGTACGCGGTGAAGGATCGCTATGGGAACGTCAGTCAGAACAAGGCAACAGCGTCAGGGCGCAGTAAGAACGTACGGCATTCCTGGTCTGGATGAAAACCGTTCCCGGGCCCGTGAACTTGCACACCAGGCCTTCGCCCGAGGCAAGGCCCGAGATCAAGCCGCCCGAGGCGACGCGTTCCAAGATGTACTTGGTGTTCCAAGCGACGAGATGTCCGTTGTCGACGATGTACTTTTCGCCGTCCACGAGCTACAACAAACGATAACCGTCAGTCCAACCGTATCAAAGCAACGAGAATGCAAAATGGAAAGAAAACTCACATCCTTCCGGATGATAGCACCAAAGCTCGTCAACCACAGCAGCCCGGTGCCCGAGATCTTGTACACCCACAGGCCCTCGCCGCTGAACATGGCCTTGCCCAGGCCCTGGCGCTTGTAGTCCTTGGTGACGTTCTGGGTGCAGGCGAGGAAGCCGTCGTGGCTGACCGACCAGGCCTCGTTGCCGTTCAGGCGCAGGCTGGTGACGTCGCCGAGCATCGGCGGCGCCAGGAGCAGCTCGCCGGGACCCGTGTAGGTCGAGCTGGCCATCTCGCCGCCGGCCACGAGCTTCTTCATGCTGAATTTGACGGCGCCCTTGAGGACGATGGAGGGGGACATGGCGATCATCGAGCCTTGGATGATGTCGTGTTAGCGCGGGGGGTGTGGTGTGCCGGGGGAGAATGATGGCGGCGGGATTTAGAGCATACCTGGTTTGGCTTCGACGGGGCATCCGATGGCCAGCTGGACTGTCAAGACGGTGTTGCAGTCACGGTGGCTGATCCGGTAGCTCCCACCGTTGAAGGTGCCCACGTCGTCGACGACGGTCGAGACCGCGCCCGAGAACTGCCCGGCGGCCGGAGCGCCCATAATCAGGCTGGCAGCCGGGTCAGCAACCGAGACGTGTGCCTGCTGCTTCTCTGCGGGGTATCCCCCGTTGCCTCCCTCGTTGGCGTACGTCGGAGGGGCGGCAAACTGTTGAGCCGAGGCCTGCGACAGGCCCGAGGGAGTCCGCAAGTGCTGGGGCAGCGCGCCATGCTGCATGGGAGGGGGTGTCGCCTGAGGCGGTGCGGCATACTGCTGCTGCTGTTGCTGATGCTGCTGCTGCGGTGGGGGGGCATACTGAGCTTGTTGTTGCGGAGGCGCGGCGTACTGGTGCTGCTGCTGAGGAGCCGCGGCGTAGTATTGTTGTTGCTGCTGGTGTTGCGGNGGGGACTGGTACGAAGGCGTTGACGACGCTGGCGGCGGAGTCGGGGTCGCGCCGGGCTGGGACGGGGGAGCATAGGTCCTGCCCTGGGCGGTGGCCGCCGGAGGAGCGGCGTATTGGAACTGCGTCTGCGTAGGCGGCGCCGAGCCGGGAGGAGGCGGATAGCTCTGCTGTCCTGTTTGGCGCGTGATGCCCGTCAGCATCTTGCTCGCTTGCCCTGTCCACGTCCACATCCATAGATATCCACATCCAGATCATCCAGAACCAGCGCGGCTGCGAAGTGCGGACATACCTCCGGGGGCAGGGCCGCCAGATCCGGGGGGTGCTGAATGGGCAGGCAGGTTAGTTTTCACCCTGATTTGCTCCTCGGAACACAGTATCCATTGGATCACTCACGAGGATAGTACGACATCTTGCCGGCCTTGTGGAAGCTCTAGGTTACACTTTACAGCGGGGGTCAGCGGAGATGTCGCGATGTTGGCGATGCTGGGCTCGCAGATCCTCACCCCGCACTTACCTGGTTGCCAAGCTCAAGGGACACTGAGTTACCCCGCGATGGGAGATTGCGGCGATGGGATGGCGGTTTGCAGCAATTCGATGAGGGCGAGAAATCGGAAAAGGCTGGGCGGAACAAAGGCAGAGGAGGGCTGAAGAAGGACACAGGCGCCTGTTGTGTGGCTCACAGCAGCCTTTGAGGTCGCGCAAGCAAGCAAGAGACGAGCACCTGCTCTCCACCGCTGTCGCATGGGTAGCTAAATTGAGCGCCAAACCGCATGGTGATCCAATCAACGCGCCTCAGCCACCGCAGCGACGCCGACGGACGCTGGCGGGGAAGGGCGCTTAGGGGAGAAGACGGGAGGTCACACAGCTGGCGATTGGCTGGCCAAGCTGTTGGATTCGCTCGACTCCATCCATCTCCATGTCCATTTCCGGCGAGACCATCGTCGGCTTGAGCCTCAAAGGGGGGAAAAAGAAGGCCTGGAGCGCAATGGGTTGATCATTTGGCTTCCTTTGAGAATGACGCCGGTCTACTGCGGGGTGAGGAAACAGGCACGAAGCACCATCTGGCTCGGGGATTTACCGAAGCGAAGCAGTGTGGGAAGCCGTCAATGTTGGCAGCTTTCAGCTTTCATCAAATGGTTTCACTGAAACATCCAAGGCTGGCGGAAGTTCGAACGCAGCGAGGCACCCCGCGCTGCCCAGGAACAGGGACTGCCAGCTGCGGAAGCTTCGCCTTGTCGGCCGTTGGCAGCCCACTCCGTCAAGACCCTGCAGCTCGGTCTGGACCGGGCATCCCCGGCCCAAGCGTTTCTCCGAGCGGGCTTCATTGCCCAATGGGAACCCAAGGAGCCCTGCCTGCCGGAGAGTTGCATCAACTGGGTTTGCATGGTTTGCATGGCCCGGAGCTCGGGACGTCATTAAAAAATGATGCGGGCGTAACCACATCAGCTCACCACGCGACACCGAACCCTCCTCTCATCCGTCATTCCCGCCCGTGAGAAGAGCCCCGGAACCCTCTTTGTTGTCGCATGCTAATGAGTCCTTGCTCACGACCAGAAACCACATTGGAAACNCGATCCCAGCGTTCCACACCCATTTCCTACGATTCTGACGGCGCAGCTCGGCGGCCTCGCACGTCGCTTACTCGAAATACGGGCAATCCTCCCTTCCCCGCCTGCGCGGAAGCTTCGGCGTTCTAGGGCTGTAGCAAGACTTGACGTCTTGCTAGCTTCGCTCCAATACCAACTCGGCGACCATGTTGCGGACCGCATTCGGGGCGTTTGACGCCGTTTTCGGAGGAAGCGCAGTTCGGGCCAATATCGCGAGGGGGACAATCGGGAGGGGACTGTGGACGGGCAGGGTGGCCGCAAGAGGCCCGGCCGCTCCGTGGAGCCAGAGAGCGTTGATTTCGCAGCTGACAGCCCCGAGGCCGACCGTTGCCGGGCCCAAGCTTGCGCGCGTGAAGACACCCTTCTTCAGGGGGAAGCGTCCGTTCCATTCTTCACGGCCGCGGCGAGCCGAAGCAGCCCCCAAGGACGGGAATGCAGCACCCGCAGAGTCCTTGTCGTTGAGCGCCAGGCTAAAAAAGCTGTCGAGGGAATATGGCTGGACCGCCGTTGGCGTCTATCTGAGCTTGTCGGTCCTTGACTTTCCGTTTTGTTTCCTGCTTGTCCGGGTAGTGGGTACTGAGAAGATTGGTGAGTTGGCTCGCGCCTGCGGCTCCTGAGATCACAGCTGACCGGCCCCGATAGCCTATCTCGAGGACGTCGTAGTGTCTTACGCCCAGAAAGTGATCCCGGACCGGGTCCAGGACTGGTGGCGGGAATACCGGGCTGCGGCCAAGCAGGCAACGCGGGAACGAATGGGCGAGCTGGCTGAGGCCGATGTTCACGGCCATGGTGTCGAGGAGGCTGAGCAGAGGAGCAAGCAAGAGGGAGCGAGTGAGTGCCAGGAAGATGTGTTATTTCTGCCTGCTTGCCGTGCTGACACACCCCCTAGGCCTGGCCACGCAGCTTGCGCTCGCATATGCGATCCACAAGAGCTTCATCTTCGTTCGCGTCCCCCTGGCGGCCGCCATCACTCCCAAAATTGTCAAGGTGCTCCGATCATGGGGCTGGCAGATTGGCAAGAAGAAGGCCACGCGGTGAGTCATGGCAGAATTGCCAGCACCGCCATAGACACCCCTTCGCAGCTCCACGGCCATAGAAGAAGTCGCATCTTGGGATATTGGCGTTTAGCGGTGGCTTTGCATTTACAGACGGAGTAGAGACGGCGCATCCCCATAGAGTGTAACACTACCTTGTATGTACAAAGCTTGTATTTACTGTTGACAAAGCGAGACATGCAGGCTCCCTGGAGCAGTCAGATATCAGGTTCAGCATGATCATTGTCATGGAAGTTATTCTGCACGTGTCACGGACACCGTCCGGTAAGGTACCTACTCTCCTACTGTGGATGCCCCCTGCCATGCCCCCACCCGCGCCAAGCCTTTCCCCTGCCGTCACTCTGCATGGATAAACAGATCAACAGCCGAGACCTCCCTCCCCTCTTGCAAGACCACATGGATGCATTTCATTCTCCATCAAACAACCGAGGGGGACGGCAGCAGTACCCCTCCTCTCCGTTCCATTGGGTTTGATTGAGGGAGGGCCTGGGTTGCACATGGCGTGCTACGGCCGCCAACCCCATTTACATTACTCCGAGAGCCCGAGTCGCGTCTTGTCCTGCGCCCATCGATCTCTCCATGTTGACCACCCTCCCTTCATTCAACTCGGGATTAGTGATTTGAGATTGGCGCCCCCGCCTGTTGACCATTGACCATGGCTTCACTCGACCCCGAGAAGCGCGCCATTCTTGCTACCGAGGCTGACCTCGCCTTGGAGCCCTCGCCGGAGAAACCACGGAAGCGCCGTTTCTTGCCGTGGCTGCTCATCTTGCTCGGGCTCCTGGTCGTTGTTTCAATCGGCGCCGCCTCGCATCGATGTTCTGTGGCGACGTCGCTGTTCACGACCCACGGTAGTTCCCATGCTGGTTATGCGAGTTATGCCCGTATCACCGGGCTTCGGTCCCAGGCAATCAACAGTCGATCGCCCACCCCGAAGGCTCAGGACGAGACGACTGCCACCACGTCGGCCGCAGCGCCGGACAGGACCGTCCTCAAGACCTTTGAGGTATCCCAGCCAGTCTTGCTGCCCGGTGGCCCCGCCGAGAGCGACGGGTCGACTCGCGATGGGACAAATTACTCGCCCCCGCTGTGCACTGTGCTTCTGATGCGCCATGACTTTGCATGGAGCTATAATGCCCCGTTCGTCGGTAAGCTGGGCCATGACGTGCAGCACCTCGTGGCGGGGGGTTGGTTTTGTACAGGAATTAACGTGATACTTCTCTGTTTAGGAGACTACACCCCTCCCAGCTGTGAATTCAACCGCGTTGTGCTCAACTTCAGCGTTGTCAGCCAGGGTCGGCAGTTCGATCGCCTTGCCATCATGTATTTTGGGGACACCGAAGTTTGTGAGTCGCCGTCTCCTTATTCTTGACCTCACCTGTAGCCTTGTTTGACCACCGGAACAGGGAGAACTTCGACCGCCGAGCCCACAACGCCTCCGGGAATCAGCTGGATCTATCTCAAGGACATGACCCAGTACCTGTACTTCTGGAAGTCCCCCCAAAAGCTCATATTTGATCTCGGGAACTTGATCGGTGCGTGATCGCCCTTCCATGCGAGAGCATGGGACAGTGCTCATCCCGTGTAGATGATAAGTACACCGGCATTTTCAACACCACCTTGACTGCCATCTTCTACAACACCGACGTTGGGACCGAGCAGGCACCGCCAAGCGACCTGATCATTCCCATCTCGTCCCGTCACGGGGCAAACAACTCGATCAGCAGGTTCTCTCTGCCGNAAGAGAACGCAACCAACACCATCAGCCTCCCTCGCAACATTCGCCGTGCTGTGTTTTCCGTCTCCGCCAACGGGCAGGCGAACGAGGAGTTCTGGTGGAGCAACGTCCTGGAGAGCGATGTTGACACCTTCAACGCCACGGCAGGCGAGCTGCCTGGCCTCAGCCCCTTCCGAGAAGTCCAGGTGCTCATCGACGGCCAACTCGCCGGCGTGGAGTGGCCCTTCCCCGTTATTTTCACCGGTGGCGTCGTCCCCTCGCTACACCGTCCGATCGTGGGCATCCACGCGTTCGACCTCCGGGAGCACGAGATTGACATCTCACCCTTCCTCCCCCTGCTGTGCGACGGCAGGGAACACACCTTCACCATCCGCGTTGCCGGCCTGAAGGACACCGGCAGCAGCACCTCCGCCACCCTGACCGAGTCAGTCAACGAAAGCTGGTACGTGACAGGCAAGCTCTTCCTCTGGCTCGACGACGACCCCTCGTCCATCACCACCGGCGACGCCCCCACCATCAACCTCACGCCCCCCACCATCGCCGTCACCCGCTCCGTCACGGCCACCAGCAACGGCACCAACGAAACCCTCGCCTACACCACCTCCGTCCGGCGCACACTAGAAATCTCCACCCTCAACCTCAAAACCCAACACTCCTCGCCCTTCTCCCTCTCCCCGGTCACCTGGACCCAGTCCCTAACCTACACCAACAAAGGCGCCGTCACAGCCTTCGGCTTCACCCAAGTCAACGACCTGCACATCGCAGGCAACGACGCGGCCCTCGCCATNGCAGCCCCCGGCGACGACAGCATCAACGACAACAAACCCCTGGGCCCTCTCCCCTCCCACACCGGCCACCACTACCGCACGGCCTACACCTACCTGCTCTTCTCCAACTCCACCTACGCCGTCTCCCCGCAGGGCAACCTCTCCATCAGCGCCTTTCTCCGCCAGGGCAAGGACGTCTCGGTCGCGGGCGCGAGCGTCTTCCCCTCAGGGCTGGAGGCGTTTGCCTCCTCCTCCTCCCCGCTGTACAGCGGGGGTGGTGGAGGTAGCGACATCACGGGGCTGGTGCCGGCGGGCCGGGTGCAGACTGTCAAGGAGGGCACGGCCGAGTTCAGGCAGACGGGGGACGGGAAGCAGAGTAGCGGGTGGGGGGATGCCAGGCAGGTGTTTTCGTTTGGGGTGGACGGGGGGAAGGAGTTGTATTACAGGAGGGTCGGGGCGGTGAATGGGACGCTGGTGGAGGATCTGAGGAGGGTCGAGGGGAGGGTTGTGGAGGGGGGGGTTGAGAGTGGTGGTGATGGTGGGAAAGGGGCGGCGGATGTTTACGCCATGGCGTATGCTTAGCGGGGTGGTGTCGTGGCTGGCATGGCGCAGGGTGGCGTTGAATTGTCTTTTTATATATGCCACCGGTCGCCTAGGTTGCATAAACATATTTTGTGGCATGTTGCTCTCTCTTTTGCTGCTGCATCTGTGGGAGCGTGACTAGGCGTGGGTCTTACGTCTGATGATGTGGTTTGAATGGTCAGACAAAAAACAGCGAACTGATGAGCGAAGTGAGCCTGTTTGTTTCAGCGATGAGCTACTGCATCGTGACGTGCTGAATATGCCTGCGTGCATTGTTGGCAGCACCGTGTTGTGCTACCTGGGGAAAAGCCGTGCCTGACAGGAAAGTTAGGTAGGTAGGTAGACAGGCAACCAGATAGGAAACTTGACAGGAAATTCCCTGCCCTGTGGATAGTTGGTAGTCAAGGTACCCAACTCGCAACGTCAACAATGAAGCATGATGAATGACAGAGCACATCACAGTGCATCGCCCCCTTTGCCTCATACCAATCCGCCGCACTACACCAGCGCCGTGACCATGATCAGCTCAGCTTTCATCCACAACCTTCAAGTTTCTCAACAGCAATGGGCAACACCAACAGCAGCACTCTTCTTTCTTCGCCGCCGTTTCCTCCCATGGTCGGAATGAACCAAGACAGACTCCCGCCCAATCTCAAGGTCATTGAGGAGGGCTTCACCGCCGTGCTCGGCCAGATGGAACGCGGCCACCAGCATCTCCTCGCCGGAAGCCAAGACGTGGCCACCCAGACCCAGACCATCGCAACTACGGTCGAGCGCCTGCATTTCGACATGGACAAGAAGTTGGAGCTAATTGACGAACGGCTGTGCGCTATTGAATCCATTCTCCGAGAAATTCAACAGGCAGAGGCTCGAAGTTCGGATTCGAAGGGGGAGACTATCCACTTGACGCCGTCGTCCTCGTCCGGTGGAGGGTCTATGTAACTGCCCTACGGTCGTCGCTGATTTGGGACATCGACTTGGTCGTTGAGATGTCGTTGGAGATGCCGTTGACGATATTCTTGACGTTGCCGATGTTAGCCAGCCGAGGGCCAGGGACACGGGCCAGCTTTATTGCTTGAACCGCGTATGGGCGATGTATCTAGGTACTGACTGTATTCTGGACATAGTACTTGTGTCTCTAGATTACGGGGAGCTGGAGAAGAGTGAAGGATCGCCCTCCTCGATTTTCGCCCGCCCAAGTCCCTCTTTGGTTCTCAATCACTACCATAAGTTTTTGCCTGCCAGGGCCGTGTCTTCGCTCGTCGTTTCACGGGAGCGCCGGAAACGATGTTTCACAGCGCCGGCGCCACACGGCAGCCATCCCAGATGCACCATCGTTGCCGGGTCAAGAGTGGGGCCGCGCTCGATGACGACGACAACAGTACCCAACAACGCCGATGTCGCCAGGACCGCAAACGTCACGAGAATGACAACGCCAANGAAAATGGGTAAATAGGTAGGTAGTGTTCTCGGATGTCTGTACAGAATATTCCCCCATGAACACTGCTTTCGGTGTTCTGAGCCGCCACATTCCAACCCTTCACTGAGAAATGCGAAGAGGAACAGGGCTGCAAGTCAACGACGCCAGCGGGGTGCAGCAACAGATCGGAGGAAAAATGGTTGGCATGTGCCACCCCCGGTCCTCAGCCAACCGCCAGCCAACCGCCAGCCCAGCCGCCGCCTGAGTAACGAAGTAGCGCCAACGTTGGTGTCATGCTCGTTTTTGGATTCAACTTCACCGTGGGAACCTCAGTCCGTTGGATCGCAGACACCGGCACCCACGGCACTTGGATGTTTGAACTCGACGGGTGGGTTGCACAGTCGAGCAGTGGCAACGAAATCGAGCCAATCGCGGTCACCACAGCGCACTGAACCCTGCAGCTTAGAGAGAAGCTTGGGCGCATCTTGACCCACGACTCCGTCATCGACCCGCTTTTTGTGCTTTCCTTCGGATGGTTCCCATGATGCTCCCTTGCCAACCACCCTCCTTTGCCGCTGCCGTGGGCCGTGGCCGTCCGTGGCCGTGGTGCCAAAACATCATGCCATTTCGAATCTGTAGTGTAAAAAGCCGGCCGAACCCCACCATGCCTTTGTCCTTTTTTGCTCAGCACACCCGCACTTGACAACTCACAAAGAGCGTGACGTGCACCCACTCACCCATCACCCACCCTTCTCCAGTTTTCCAACAACACAACGTGCTCTCGGTTTGCCAACTCGAAGATCAACAACAAACTCTTTAACACTTTTTCGGAATCTTGACTCTTTCCATCTCGGTGATCGTCCTCGAACCCTCCTCACCCATCAAATCCGTCAACGCCGTCAGGCTCTACCATCTACGACCCCACCACATCTCTCACCCCTCACCATGGAGAAAATACAGCTGCTCCTCCGAGCGATCCAGCTCGTCTTCATCGTCATCCTCACCGGCCTGATCGGCAACATCATCGCGACCAACACCCACGCCGCCACCTCCGCAACCGCCGCCATCAACTTTTCCATGTTCGTGGTCGTCCTCTCCTGGCTGGCCGCCCTCGTGGGGCTGGCCACCAGCCTGGTGGCGCGCATCGCGCTGCCCGTCATGATCCTCCTCGGCGCCGACCTGCTGGCCACGCTCTTCACGCTCATCAGCGCCATCGTGCTCGCTGCCAAGCTGACCGCCGTCAACTGCTCCAACACGGAGGGCCACGCGGACAGCTGGATCGCCTACGGCAGNGACAACGACGGCAAGCGCTGCCGCGAGGTCCAGGCGTCGACCGTGTTTATGTGGTTCCTGTTTGCCACCTTTGCGGCTACCCTGCTGCTGGGCGCCCTGGGCTTCCGCCGTGGCGGCGGCAGCCTCAGGTCCTCGGTGCCGACCATGTCTCAGGTTGGGGTATGAGGATGAGGCTTGATTCGGCAGCTCGGGGGTTCGTGATGATGGGCGGCAGGTGGGAGGAAATGGGTATTTAGGGGTGCTCTGGGAGTCTGGGTACTCTGGGGTTGATGACGACAGGGATGACATGGATAATACGATGGCTTGGCTACGAAACGGGAAGGGCACGGAAGCTGTGACAATGGGGTACCTGGGTGGGGATACTACCAGGTCGGACACACCAAGTGGCAGGACACGGGTAACGGATAAGGGGTTGACCCCCCGGGATGTGCATGATCGGGTATGGGCTTCTATGGGTAATAATGTCGGCGCAGGAACGACAGGCGGCAAATATGTTATTTAATAGGGCATGTTGGGGAGGATGGTTTGGCTGGGCCTGTTTTTCAGATAGGGATGCGGTAGATAGGTACGTATGAACTCTTGTGAGAATAGCATACCTGCTCGACGGAATTAACGCCGGGGGGCGGGCGTCTTGTTTTGATGACTTTTGCAGCCTGCATTCCGAGATGATTCAACGGGCGACCCCAAGTTTTTGTGGAAATCCAATGCCCAACCAATGGGCTATCTAATCAACATGGGCAAACACCATGCTTGTATGTGTCAGTCCCCATATCCGTAACGCCGTGGCAATGTGTGCCTCCCCAATACAAGACACCTTCTGTATCATAATATGTACTCATGGCTCCTCCCAGCCCGTAAATCCCCCCAGTCATAATGACGCTGCCGCCTCGGCAGCGCCGACGGCATTGAAGGCCGCCTTGCCCGTCCACCGGATCTCGACATTATGCGCCCATTCCATGTACCTCGCCCAGCCTGCAGGAGAAAAACAGGGGTCAGCAACGGCCTTCCTCTCNACAAATCCACGTCGTCCANGNGACGGGGGATGAAACCTACTCCAGTACGCAAACTTCCTCCCCAAGAACTTCCCCGCGAACGGCATGAGGATCATGGTCAGCAGGAGCTGCAGCTGCTCCAGGCTGGCNTCCCATTCCTTTTGCGCGTCCGACGAGTCGGCCTCCGAGTCGAGGATGCTGCTGGAGATGGAGGGGAGCGAGTCGACGTCGTCGTCGCGGTCGGACGAGGAGTTGGGAATGTCGGGGATGATGTAGGACGAGGAGACGGAGGCGCTCGGCGTGCCCGAGGAGGATATGCTCGAGAAAGACATGCTGGACGAGGACATGTCTGACATGGTGGGTGGGTGGGCGCTTTCGCAAGAAGCGCGAGAGG
>FJWA01009716.1_pt1 | contig 14034 bp, 11 predicted proteins | sample 1011891 | NCBI WGS metagenome assembly FJWA01 (sample SAMEA3912450, study PRJEB9761) | metagenome | biome: forest; material: soil | place: USA | collected 2011-06-22 | depth 0.1 m
CTCGACGGAGCCGGCGGCAGCCTTGACACGCTGCCCTCGATTCGCTTCAGCACCTTCTTCGACCCTCGCGCTACTCGGCCATCGTTGAAATTCGCGCCTATCTCTCGAACCCTCCCGTCCGGCAGAGAGATCATCCGTGTCGGCAGGTACTCTGAGAGGGACAGCCAACCCAACGTCCCGGCCAACGCTCCCTCGGCAGCCCCCGTGGGCTTCAAGAGCAAGGTCGTCAGCCGCCGGCACTGCGAGTTCTGGTACGAGGATGGCAAGTGGTACATCAAGGACGTCAAGAGCAGCTCGGGCACCTTTCTCAACCACATCCGCCTCAGCCCACCTGGCACCGAGTCGAAGCCCTATGCGGTGAACGATGGTGACATTGTGCAGCTAGGCATCGACTTCAAGGGAGGCGAGGAGATGATCTTTCGTTGTGTAAAAATGAGACTGGAGCTGAACCGCGGATGGCAGAACAAACTGAACACTTTTAAGTGAGTACCCCCCCCCCGATCTCTGCCTGGAGTTCTGCTCATGATGCTAACGTCTTCCCCTAGCGTGGCCACCCACAAGAGGTTAAGAAACATGACGGCCGGCAACGCCAACTCGTCGTCTCAAGACTGTTCAATATGTCTCAACAACATCGCGGTAAGCACTACTTCTGCAGCCCCACAAATCCAGCAGGTCTCTAACGATTCCCAGCCGTGCCAATGTCTCTTCGTCGCCCCTTGCTCCCACACCTGGCACTACAAGTGCATCCGTTCTCTCCTCACCTCCGGCTCTTACCCCATATTCATCTGCCCCAACTGCCGCGCCGCAGCCGATCTCGAGGCCGAAGTCGAGGACCCGGAGGAGTGGGAACAACTCGACTCGGACGAAGGACCTGCAGCAGGCCAACAGGGCGCGCTCCTCCAACCCCCTCCCGCCGACACCAACAGCCCAAACAACAACAGCAACAACTCCACCACCCCCTCAGCACCCCGCCGATCTCGCGAGTCAGTCCGCAGCGCCCGCTTCCTCGCCGGCCAACACCCACAATCCCAGCCCACCGACGTCCCCGACGTGACCATGCTCCTGGACCCCCCGCCCCCCGCGAGAGAGGACTCCCCCGCGCAGCTCGACGGCGCCGGCACGCTCGCGGACTCGGCCGCCGCCGTCCTGTCGCACACCACGTCCAACCCGATGCCCATCCCGTCCGCCACCCAACGCATCCTGCCCGACGGCCGCCGCGAGACGAGGACGCCCTCGCCCACGGGCGCTCCAGTGACCAACGGTCCCGAAGGGCCCATCACCCCGCGGAACGACGCCGGACCCTGGGTGTTTGACGGCAGCGGCGTGCGTCTGAGTCAGGAGGGCGGCCGTCCCGTTTTGGCCGGCGGTGCTACCGGCCAGAGTGGCAGCGGGACTGCCTCGCGAGTGGTTAGTCTTGAGGCGGCGGTCCAGGCGGCCGGGAACAGGATTTCGAGGGAGGATGGGCTCTCCTAGGCGGAGATGTTGCATCTGAGGGTTTCTGAGGATGATTGAGGGGCGTGGTTGTTGTTATTTGTTGGGTTTCGAAAGGTTGTTTCACTCAGCGGTCATTGCGTTGCGTTATCCCCCGCCAATGTTTTCTTTTTCCTTGCTTGGCTTTGCTGGCTTGCTTTTCCATTTGATTATCGTATAGGAGGACGCATTGCACAGCAACATTCTGATGGAGTTGAGGGCTGGAGTTGAGGGTTGGGGCGCGCTGGCTGGTTGGGCAAAGCAAGGGACAGATGAGGAGGGGGCAATTGCAGGGCAGGGCAAACGGGAGGGGCATTGTCGCTTGGGGTCGTTTTTGGTCCCTCAGTTTGGTATCTTGCGTCTTGTTTCATTTTCACGCGTTTATATATCTAGTCAACATGCTGTCGTGGCCAAGGCTACCAAGGCTGGGTATTGTCACATTGGCACAGTCGAGAGAAGAGAATGTGCTTTTATTTTGGTCTGCAGAGAGAGGGCGGCGGGGAGTATCAACGAGATGTGGTGCTAGCGGTCACGGTGAGTATCAGGCAGCACCTTGGTGGATAGGCCTTTTCATTGGAAGGGGATAAACTGATGGCTGGGGGGTAGTCTGGCCCTGATGTGGGTTGGTTCTCATGACTCTGCTTACTTAACATACATAATAATAGCATTATATCCTGTGCTTGGTTCCCTTGCAGTAGTAACTTGGTTCCCTTGTAGTAGTAACTTAGTTCCCGAGTGGTGGTAACTAAGTTCCCGAGTGGTGGTAATCTGGTTTTGTTTCGTGAAGCCCCGAGGCTGGATTGTTGCTGACTTCTCGCACTGAAGTTTCCTGTTTTACAAGGCGACGCAAATCAGGAGTCAAGCATCGATATGCCCTAAATACACCTCTACCATCACCTCAAGTACGAATACCCAACACCCCAAACAAACCCCACGCTCCCGGTAACATTACCAAAATTAAAACGAATCAAATCACTTCTTAAACACAGCCAACCCCAACCTCTCAATCTCCCTCCCCTCGGTCGTCCCCCTCCCCGCGGCCTCCAGCAGCCTCCCCCAGGCCTCGGCATCCTTCGTTTTGACTGCCTCCTCGGCGGCCTTGACCCGCATCCCGCACTTTTCGTACATGACAACTGTCTGGCCCGGCTCGAGGCCCACGCATTTCGGGATGAAGGTAGAGGCCAAACGGGCATTGCCTGCCTGGAGGGTCAGGTTATAGAAGGGCTGTGTTGGTGGGCGGGGGGTTAGTTATTGGCTAGTAGGGAAGAGGGAGGGTGGGGAACATACCACCCAGCCGATGGGGTTCTTGCGTTGGCGGGATAGTTCCTCGAGTTCATTCCAGTCGCGCTTGGCTATAAGGGCTTGGAGGCTATGTGTCGTCTGGGTCAGTCAGACTCTCAAAGAAAGACTATGTGCAGCGATAAACTCACCGAATCCACCAGGCCACCTTCTCAGGGACCTTGAACTCGCTCTGGATCTTCTTGGCCCTGCCGTGATAGCCCAACCGGATCAGCTTAAACATGGTTTGATTGACTGACAGGCCGGTAAAACTGTCGGTCAGATCACGATCAAACGCCTCCTGCATACGCAGCAGGCTGGTCGCGTCTTTCAGCGCGCCCAGCTCAAAGGCATGTTCCTTGGTGTTATCCGAGAGCAGCTTCGCCGCCAACGCGAGCTTGTCACTGGCTGTCCGGCTCTCGGGCTGACGTAGGGCCTCGCGGATAAAGACGGCTGCACCCTCCAAACGGCGGTCGTCTTGGTAGTAGAGGTCCTTGAGCAGCGTGGTATCCTCGCGGCCGTCACCGTCACCGTGTCGCGAGGACGCCTCCACCAGGGCCGAGGCGGTCGGCCGGCTACTAATGACGCGGAAGAAGCCGGCTAGAGGTAGCTTGCGCTTGAGCTGGTGCAGGACAAAGTAGATCAAGTCTGTGTCGCCGCTCTCGATGGCTTTGTCCAACGCCAGTTCGTCTTCCTCCATGCTGAGCAGCAGTGGCACTTGCCGGCCGGCGCGTGGTTCGTGGTTGAGGAGTTCGGTGGCAAGACGTCCCCTTCCCTCGTCATATGCAGCACGGGCAATTGCCTCGAAGGAGATTCCGGGCTTCCCGGATAGCTTCTCGACAATCTTTCGGCAGATAGCATCGTCATCCTCGGAGCCCAGGCGGACTTTGGCAGAGGCCCAGTGAACGTAGATCTTATCTGTAGGCAGCCGCAGATAGCCGGCAATCCGCAGAGCTAGGAGATACTCGTGCCTGTTGAGGAGGCGGGCGATGAGCCCTGATGGCGAGAGGCGTTGGTACTGTTCGTAGGACAGGGGCAGACCTATCTCAAAAAAGCGGGCAGCATTGAGAACGCGCAAGGTCTCGCACATGTCGACAAAGTCGTCACTGTTATAGATGTCGAGAACCGATTTGCCGAAGGAGGCGGCCTTGAGGAGCTGTTTCTGCCAGTGGACGCTGAACTCCTGACCCGCTGCGCTGATGCAAGTGTCTACAGCTTCGACAAGGTGGCTCCTAATCAGCTGGATGTTGTCGTCGGCCTTGGGCGACTGCATCTCGAGCTGCTCGACGGCGTCTAGCAGAATTGAGGCCGAATGGTCGGCACCGAGGCGGAACACCTCCTCAGTGACATCTGGGACCTTCTGGAGGAAGTCACAGGTGTCCTGGGCAATGATCCTGACTCCGTCGTAATCTGCCACATGTTGCGGTCAGCAGACGGGCGCGGGGGAGCTCATTGAATTGAAGGACACTCACCAGGGACGATATGGACTCGGCCACTGTCGTAGAAGAATTTGGCCAATGAACCACTTGGTCCCACGAGGTGGACCTCATCCTCCCACGCTATGACAACGGCATCGTTACCGCACCACTCGAAGTACTTGGGCGGAATCTTGGACCTGGAGTCGTGCTCGCTCAGGCGGGTCTGGAAGTCGCTGGTGATGACATGGGCCTTGCCCGTTGCCGTGTAGAGGGCAGAAAACTTGCCGTTCGGCGACACGGCAATGTGGGTAAATGGACCGATGTCTAAGAAGCGATCCTCGCACTCTGAAGCATCCGACACGTGGATGGTCTGGCCGATGCTGAGGAGGACTTCGACTGATCGGGAGAGGGTGTAGGCGGGCGGGATAAGGTTCCACGAGTGAACCTGGCCCTCTGGCGGCGGTGCCAGGAGTTTGGGACGGGGCTCATCGTATGATGAGACGGACACGAGAGCGTTGTTGCCCAGGAGAGCGACCAGACCGTGGGCGTAGAATCGGCAGGACTTGACACCGGCCTCGTCGGCGCCATTGCCTAGCGAGAATTGGGTGAACTCCCCCTGCAAGTCGTAGTAGCACCTCACGGTGCCGTCGGCCGTGACCACCAGGAGCTTCTCATCCTCGGACCAGCCGAGTCCCTTGATGGAGCCCTGGTCCCAGTTGATGCGGCGGATGAGCTTGCCGGCGCAGCTGTGGATGTCGATGCTGGGCTTGGAGGGTCTCGTTAGTTGGAAGGCAATCAGCTTCTCCTCGTCGCGGTAGAGAGCTGCGTGCTGGGTGTCAGACGGCAGGCCGGTGCAGACAAAATGAGGTCCTGAGAAGTGCATTCACTCACCGATGGCACCTCCGTAGGGAGCCCCTGCGACAAGATAGTTGTCGAGTTGCAGGTCCTGGTCAAATATCTGTGTGTAGAGCTGGATCTTGCGGTAGAAGCGCTCACCAAGCTGTTCCCAGCCTGCTGTGGGATGAGCCAGATCCATCGTGTATCATGGTCTCATGCTTGGTTGTGAAGGAGAGTGGACCTAGTCATGAGCTGGGGATTGTTTTGGTGAGGGCAGCCAAATGAGACGCAGCACTGGAGCTTCCAGCTTGCAGCTTCGTCCCCTAATACAGTGTGTTTTTAGGCCCAGGCTCGCACGGTGTAGCCTAGCGAGCCTGGAAACAACCCCACTCGGCCCCTGTCGTCGGATCGCGGGGTTACCAGACGATAACGTTGATGTGAACCAAGCTCGGACAAAGTTGCATCATAGGGCGGGTGGGCACCCGACCAAAGTCACACGCGTATTCCCGCTCCCCTGTATCGTTCCGTTTGCGCACCGCACTCTCCTTTTTTCTTTTGCACCACCCCTTCGGCTGACACGAGACAAACACCATGCCCGCCGACTGGAGACAAGAATACCTCAGCGGCATTCGCGATGCTGAGAAGCAGCATCCCGTCGATCGAGAGCTGATTGCGGCGTGTTAGTGAACAACGACTCCCAGCCCCCACCATTTCGTTCCATCCCCCGGCATTGCATTCCCTAGACACTGCCTGCATATTGAGCAATTTGATATCTGACCTCCATTCAGATTCGGAACTCCTCGACCGCGTCTCCATCCTGGAAGCCGAAAAGGCAGCCGCCCTACAAGCCCAACCCGAACTCACCGCCCGCACCCCGTCAACACCAAGCAGACCGTCACCAGCCTCGACGCCAGCCCCCACCGCGGACGACACCCCCATAGTGGCCCGTCTCCGCCTCGAGCTCGCCGAAGCCCTCCGCGCCAAAGGCCAATTCCAACAGCGCCTCCAAGTGGCCGAGGAGGAGCTCACCCGCCTCCGTGCCAAAACCACGTCCGAGTCCAAGACGCTCCGCGACCTGGCCGTTGAACGGCGCGCTCTGACCGTCAAGTTACGAGACCGCGACGAGGAGCTCCGAGTCAAGAACAAACTCGTCGCAGATGTCCAGGACGAACTGGCGGTGCTAAACATGCAGCTCGACATGGTGGAGAAGAAGCGGGCCGAGAAGGAGGCCGAGAACAAGCAGCTCGTCGACAGGTTCATGAAGCGGGTGGGCCAGGAGGCCGAGGCCATGAATCTGGCGAGCGAGCCGCTGTTCAGCAGGAAGAAGAGGTAACAGGCCGCACATCGAGAGACACCCAGTGGGTTCGGTTCTCGTGGCTTCGAGCAAAAGCGCCGCGCTGTTGAAGTGTAAGACTGGTATCTGAACAAGGTATGTACAAGTATCTATCCGCTCCTTCTTTCGACCCGCTCCGTTCACCCCCAAAATCTACCCTTGAAACAAACACAAACACCAAACACCAAACAATACCACAAACCCATACGACTTGAGGGGTACTCGTTTGTCTTTGCAGGCAATGTTCTCCAACAACTCTCCCGTACTCCAGAAAAATCCATCTAGCGCCATGAGGCCACTGCTGATGTATAGAAAGCAAGAAATCACTTCCTCGTCGAGATGCAGAAAGTGCCCCGTGCTGCTGTCCAGGAGACATAACCCGGGGGATATGTCAAGTCCTCGACGTCCAAGATCGACGACGCGACATCGTTCTCGGAGTTTTTGTTGTCGTGGACAAACGTCTTGAGCGACACGATCTTGCACCCAATCTTCAGGTCCAAGAACATGTTGACCAGGTTGTCGTTGAGCTGCGAGGTGAAAGCCTGGTTGTTGACCAGCACCACGTCGGCTCGTTTTAGCGCCGCCAGGGTCCTCTCGCTCTTACGGAAATCGCCCCGTTCGAGATGCACCTTGCCCGGCGCAATCCCCCACAGGCGACAGCGAACCGCAAACTCCTTCTTCTGCGCCTCGGCGAGGTTGCACGCGTTCTCCATCATCTCACAGCCCCAGCTCTCGCAGCCCCGCTCCACCGCCGCCTGAAGGGTCACGTTGCCGACGCCCGAGCCGAGGTCGACAAAGACCATGTCTGAGGTCAACTTTGTCCGATCGAAGATGTTAGAAACGAAGCAGTGCAGAAGCTCGCCATACACGTTGTCGGAGCCATTTTCGTACTTGGCGAGGAGCTCGATCTTGGGTGCCACGGTGCGGTCGTATACTTGGTCCAGAATCAACCCGGCCAGCTCCCGTGACACGCCCCGCATAGCGTCGATATTCTTCGTTATTGCGCCCTTCTTCTGGAGCGCTAGGAGTTGGTCGTTGTATTCCGCCAGAGTCGCCTTGAAGCCCGTGCCGTCTTTTGTGTTCTTACTCTTCTCCAGCCGGCGGTAGATGCCGTCGTCCTGATCGAGGAACGGCTTCGCCTCGGCATCGGTAAGGTATGTCGAAGCTACAAGCTTGACAACTCTCATAATATCCAACGCGCCGTCGATCTGGTCCTTACCCCGAACGAGTTCATAGCTAAGAAAACACGTCAGCACTACTCAGCCACAGCCAATCCCTCGGCAACTACCACCACGACGACAAAGAAAGGATTCCGGCCTCTTACCGCTCTGGATATTTCGCCCCCGGATACCGCAACTGCACCCCGACCTCATCCCGCCCCAGCCCCATCACAGGCTGACACTTGTCCTCGAGCGACGCCACATCCGCCGCGTGCACTACCCGGAGCTTCTCCTCGTCCCCCTGCCCGAGCCACATCCGCGGATGCCGCAGCCGCCGGTCGGGGTCCTCGGTGTGCGCCCGCTTTATCCGCTTGCTGGGGTCGAGCCGCTCACGCCAGTCATCGTCGTCGTCGTCCCCGGGCTCTGAGTCGCTAAGCACGGGCGCCGGGCTGGCCGTAGCGGACGATCGGTTATTAGCGGCGGGGGCGCGCGCGCGCTTTCGGCTGCTAGGGTTGGCTCTGGGATCGGGCGAGGAGGCGGCCTGGAGACGCCTTGTCGGGTTGAGGGTGGAGGGGAGCGGCGAGGCGCGCGGGCCGCGCGAGGCGCCGCCTTGGGAGGGGAGGGTTGCCGACTTGCTGGTGGCGCTGTTGTTGTTGCCACTGCTCTTTGGATTCGGGACGGCTTGCTTGACTTTGCGCACTTCGGTCTTGATTTTGAATTTTGATTTTTGGTTGAATATGCTCATCTTGGGCGTTTTTGTTTCTTGGTTTCGGGGGGTGGGGATTGAAATGCAAGGCGCTGTTGCTATGCGCTGCGGCTGGAGGTGCAGGTGCAGGTTCAGGCGCTGTATAGGTACTACGGTAGGTGGTTGGTTGTCAGATGCGATGGGCGCCCGGATCTTCGGATGGGTTGACGCGTTGCGCGTGACTGGTTCTCGGTTGCAGCTGCGTGGTAGGAAAAAGAACAGAATAAAATGAGGTGCTGAGATATGCTTGTGATGAAGTATACAGAATAGAGCGAAAGTACCGAGGACTCCGGGCAAGGGGCGCGCGAGGGGACGTGAAGTGGTGGAAAAGCAAGGCTGCGCGGGGTTGAGACGGAAGATGCAATGCGGTTCGGCAGGATGTGAGGTTGAGGAAAGATGCGAGAGCCTGGGGGTGGGGCCCTGCTGAATGCAGGGCTGACTTGAACGCTGGCGTGCTCATTCCATTCGGCACGTTGCGCAGCCGCGACTGCGGGCCTGCACCCTGCGTGCGTGGTGGCGTTGGGTGGGATTTTCTCGAAGTCATGTGACCAGGCCCTGGAGGATTCTGGAACAGGAATTGGAGCTAGGCCAAATAGGTATGTAAAAGGCCGACTTCTTCCCTTCACCTCACCAACAGCCGACAACCTCTGAAGAGCCGTGGTTTATGTTGGCTCGGTATGGTCAAAAAAACAGGTACACCAAAATCACACAGGGTGGGGCGGAGTACCCAAAAATCAGCTTTGGTGTACCTGTTTTTTTGTCCAGAGGGAGGTTGGGTCACTGCTGGAGACTGCGCTCCGGCTTCCCTTCCCATGTTTGCTTTGTCAGCGGCACCATGCCTTGCGCGCAAAGAAGCGCACGCTCCTGGCATTCCAACTCTCGCGGACCTCAACGAAGGCTTCTTTGGCCGGGCCTGGCGACGTTGATCAGGAGGGTCCCGAATTCGGCGACTTGTCACCAATCGTGGTCTCGGTGTCCGGGAGGCTACATAGTATGAATGCAAGTCAAGGCCAGCAGGCAAAGCGCCCAGCGAGCAGAGACCTTGACAGGCTTCTGATGCTGAACGGTCGTGGCAAGAGAAAATGAGTTGGAGGGGGACAAGACTTCGTGGTTCTTATTGGATCTGGAAGATTTACCGCTACTAGTTTTGCTGGTCAAGACAACCTGGAACGGTTGGCGCTGGTCTTGTTTTGAGGTGATCGCTCAGAAAAGGGGCCAAAAGGGGTAATGTTTTGATCGGAGCTCTAAAGGGTTAGGGTTATACGCTCAGGTTCACCCATCATGTCATGACGTCATGATTCGAGTTGACCTCTCAGGCCAGGGTCCTGTCAAAAGGACGAACCCTAGAGCTTGGGCGATCAATAGGGGCCATACTCATCTTCACAGCTGAAAGTGGAAGAAAATTACACAATGCGAAGCACACGATCCGGCGAGGTTACTGCTTGGTTTGATCATTGCTGGAGCTGTGACGCAGCATCCCCGTCTTGGCTCACTGCTTCGGGAGCTCTCCGGCTCTCATTTGGACCGCAGGTTTTCCAATTTTGGTACCGTGGAGTGTGACAGAAGTGAGGAATAACGTAGTGCCTGTCCGGGGCTATCTCGGAACCTTGGTTGTGTGGCTCTTTGGCTCTTTGGCGCTCTTTCCCATGACGTACCCACGGATGTGATTTGCGGGCGATGGGCGCCATTCACGTCACCACATCCTTCTTTCAACATCTCACGGCGTCAAGCAGCCAACTTTCGTGTGCAATCTATAATAACGTCGCTTCTGCCCTCGAACTCTCGTACTGAATGATTCCTTATGACATCCAGGCGCCTCTACCAGCATCTTTGATACCCCAATACCGCCAATTTTCATTTTTTGATACCCCTTGATCGAGGACAGCTGTGGAATTAATACTTGCTCAACACCCCAATCGATCCCTCGAAATGGCGCCCACCGTCAACAAACCCACAGACGTGATGCAGAAGGAGGCCGATGTCAACCGCAAGCTCCAGATCTACGGGATCATCAGCGCTTTCAAGACTGGCAAAGTCCCTTCGGTGCGTCCCTGTTTGGATTCACTCAGCCAGTATCAAGTGCTAACCCATATTATAGAACGATCAAATCGATGTGGCTTTGAATAGCTTTCTTGAATCGCAGGCTCTCTCCAATCCTTCCGAGAAGCTCTCGTCCGAGGGCCGCTGCCTTGTTGCCGACGTCAATGAAGTCGTAAAACAAGCCAAGAATCTGCTCCTGTCCAAGAATGATGGCAATCTGCTGCAGAACTTCATCTGGCAGACCCGCCAGTTCGACGCCCAGACCGTTTCTACCCCCAACGCTCCTGTCAGTAAGGAGCAAGCGCAGCATCACGGCAACCAAGCTCTGGAGGGCTTGCGTACTCTGGGGACTTTGATTATCACCAACGGCCAGTTCCGCAAGCTTCGTATGTACACTCTTTCAGGACGTTTATGTCTGCGGATCCCATACTGACAGAGTGCAGTCCAGGATGCGGTAGTCCTCCTCCGGGATATGGCCGGCGACGCCGCGACCAACGCTGCCGAGAGTGTCAGACCCAAGCGGGAACACCTCGATCGGATCGACCATCCTGCTGCAGACAACACTTGGCATGACGCTCCTGACCTGTCGAAGGGAGCATTGACGGACAAGCTCCACGACTATTACAAGGGCAACCCGAAAGAGGACTTGAGGGCCGCCACTGCTGAAGGCACATCCCAAGCTTACCCCGCTGGCACCTCGGGACGCGGTGACCTGGCAACGTCCGCCGGGTCCCACCATCAGACCGACGCCTCTTCTGGGGCCGATGTGGTTGGAGGCGCGGCGGCCACCAAGGATGCCGTGGGGCGAAGGGCTCAAGACAACATTGACGATGAGACCAAAGACAAGGCCAAGGCCAGAAAGGATGAGTACCGGGAGCGCACCAAGAACTATCTGTCCCGCAAGATGCCCCAGGAGCGCCGAGACCAGACCATTTGGCGGCTCAAGGTATGAGGACTCTAATCTTTTCCTCTTCGTCATCTGCTAACATCTGCCGCAGAAAATGGTTCTCGAGTGCCAGCAGCACCCTGACTACTTCCACGCGATCCAGACTCTGCTCGATCTTTCCGAGCAGTACGCTGACCACGCAACCCGGTTGGCCAGAGGCGGCACTGGCACCATCCAGGAGACCCGTTCCGGGTTGGTCCAGGCCGAAACCGACCTCAAGACTCTGATTGAACGCTTTGCGAATGGCACCTCGACCGACGACTTGTGGGCCTCCATCAACGCGATTTATGATGCCGCGGACCGCGATCCCGAGCTCAAGAACTGGCTCAAGGCGCTCAACGGCTACATTCGCCGCTGCTTGCAGGTGCCAGGCTACATTCTGGATGAAGAGTCCAACGTCGAGTGGGACCGCCTGTACGACGAGGGTAACTACCTCATGCGCGACAAGTATCGCGGCCACACGGATCGCGTCGTGGACGAAATCAAGTTCCTGGCCGACCAGTTCGATCAGGACCCACACAACAAGGCCTTTGCGGCCTCGCTGACCAAGTTGTTTACCGACTTGGGCAACGACGAGAACGGGAAGGCCACCTTCAAACCCCACCTTATCAAGGACCTCACCGACGTGATCCTGCCGAGTGCGTTCGAGAAGGTTGCCTACATCCCGGTGCCGCGGATCGAGTACTCGGACCCCCAGTTTGACGCCGTCATCGAGAACCTCGTCCTGGAGAGCGACAACTTCATGCCCAACGTGCTGGAGATCGCCAGCGAGAACTACATGCGCTTCGGGCGGAAGAAGATTGCGAGCCGCAGCAAGCACTCCATCGATGTCAAGGTGGCGGGCATCCAGATGGATCTCCGCGATGTCAGCTACTACATCAAGCGCAAGCAAGGCTTCCCCGCTATCACCGACAAGGGTGTGGCCAACTTTTTGCTCGCCGGCGAGGGCTTCACCTTCCGAATGAAGCTATCCTCGTTAGACAAGAGTGACGAGCGAAGCTTCTTCAAGATTGACAAAGTGGATGTTGCCATCCACAATCTGCAGATCAAGCTTGTCAAGTCCAACCACAAGATGTTGTTCAGCCTCTTCAAGCCGCTGATGCTCAAGGTCATCCGCCCTGGTCTGCAAAAGGCCCTGGAGAAGGCGATCAAGGACCAGGCCGCGAAGCTGGACACCATGCTGTTCGAGATCAAGGAGGAGGCCGACAGGGCTCTCGAGCAGGCCCGCGAGGACCCGGAGACCATGCCGAACATCTACAGCCGGTACGTCAACGCGGCGCAGAAGAGGGTCCTCCAGGGCAAGAAGAAGGTGGAGGAAGCCGTGGCCGACAAGAAGGTCAACTACGCCGTCAGCAAGGAGGACAGCATGTTCCCCAACATCCACCTGCCCGGCGGCATCTCGTCCAAGGCCACCGAGTACAAGGAACTCGCCCGCAAGGGCGACGAGTGGGAGAGCCCGGTCTTCTCGATCGGGTCGGCCGCAAAGAGCCACGACATCCCCGCCGCGCCCAAGGTGGTGCGCAAGCCGCATCACACTGCCGCCCCTGTGGTGCACGATCGGCATCAGACTGCCGCCCCTACGAGCGGGTATGCGACAAACGGGCCACTGAACGGCAACGCCGTGAATGGGGGTACTCACTATCACGGCGGTGTTGCTAAAGGCAATGACCCTAACACTCTCAATGGGAGCACCCTGAACGGAGGCTTCAGGGCCAACCTGCCTGCCTTCGACCCGCATGCGCCGACCGCTATCTAGGAGATGTGGTTCACGGTACCGACGCAGGGGCGGGGAGGAGATGCCAACGGCATCCAGCAATAAACGGGGGAAGTTGACTCGGCGATGTGCGAGTTTTATACCCAACTGTGGAATGATGAGTTATGAATGGAGTTTCGCGGAGAAACCAGAATGTCGATCTCTTTGACTTTGTTAGGGGGCTGGGACTGGGTTTCGTTCGGCTTTATTTGCTGTTATTCCCTACTCTATAATAGTCGTTTCCTCTGGAAGTGTAATAATGAAGTCTCTTGGGCAAACAGACTTGATGTTGTCCTTGTGTTCTGTGTCCTTCCTCGTTTCCTCGACTCCGCCTTGGATCAGGCCACCCTTCAAGCTTGAAGCCTCTTGAGTCCCACAATAGATCCAGAATATTGAAGCAGACCGTGTCATCTACTATGTAGAAATTAGATAAGACCGGTCTTAGGCTTCAGAGATGGAGAATAGTGAGAGAGTCAGGACTGATAGATGGGTCGGCAAGATAGGGTTAGGGTTGTGTATGTCTCTGCTGCCTGATAATCGTGTCAATGCAACCGCAGGCAGCAACCAACCCTGGCATTCTCATTCGTCCTCCAACAGCTCATCAACACCACCATTCTTCTCACGCGTTTAAAGCAACCCGCCTCGGAAAAGAAAGTTCATGATCCGGATTGGCCTCTACCACTATTTTTGATACCGAGAACAGAGCCACACATATCTTCCACCAATGGTATCCAACATGAGCAGGACCAAGCGCTCCAAATCCCCCGACGTCGACGCCATCGAAGAAGATGAACAACAATACGCCAACGGCCCGCTCAGCCTGGCCGAGCTCGATGAGCAGTACGCTTCCTCTCCATCTCTCCATTCCACGCCCTCCTTTCAAGTCCTAACCCCCAATCCAGCTTCCCCAACCGCCCCCGCAACCACTCCAAAACCCCCGCCTTCTCCCACCTCTTCACCGACCTCTTCAATCCCCTGATCAACTGCAAACCCACCACCACAGCAGCAGCAGCCTCCGCTTCGTCCCGCCCAGCCCGCCGCGCCGGCGCCGGCG
>FJWA01003687.1_pt1 | contig 14011 bp, 9 predicted proteins | sample 1011891 | NCBI WGS metagenome assembly FJWA01 (sample SAMEA3912450, study PRJEB9761) | metagenome | biome: forest; material: soil | place: USA | collected 2011-06-22 | depth 0.1 m
CTTTTCTGCCTGTCCGTAATGTGCACATCTTCAGATTCTTCACCTGCCCCCCCCCCGCCACCAACCTGCATTCTCCCAGATTCCCGAAACGTGACAGCCAGTTCGCGCAGGGAGTTGCCACAAGTGTTGAGATTGCCGTTTTCCTGGTCTCGGAGCCCCTGCCCGGCTGCCGGATGCAGAAGCAACCCTGCGGTGAATCTGACGTGGCGGGCTCTCGTCGACCGCCCCAGCAGTCGCGGGAGCCTCCCGAAGTCCGGATGGGGGAAGGTCACGAATGCGTCTGCGTCTCGCCATTGATCAGTGTCGAGCCCTGTCCGACTAGCGCCCTGTTGATCCCTGTTGCTTCTTAGTGGCGTCACTTCATGTCTCTCCAGAGCTCACACCATCGGTTGGCAGACCACCAAACCACTGGGCATGCCAGCCTGGCGAGGACTTCATCACGCCCTAGGCGGTGATGCGGCGCACCCTTCTTCTTCCCCCTTCAGCTCGACAGGCGGAACATCATGCATGGCACCGGGGCAAGGCTGCGACACCGGACGCAGTCGAGGCCATGTCTGTCTGAAGACGTCCTCTGCGGCAGGAGGTCCAGGCTCTCCTTTCCAAATTTGCATCCCATCAACTCGACCATCGAGTTGCAACAAGTACCACTTGCCACGTGTAACGCGCCAATGGTCGACAAACATGCTGATCTGCACCGACACCGGCAGCTCGGGTCCTTCCGATGGACGGCTGCAGTGTCAGCATCCTCTAGCACAACGGATACGCACGCAAACAGGAAAACCGGGATGTGTCGTGATTATCATTGAGTCATTAAGGGGTATCGTAACCTGGTGGTATATCGCCATCCCCGTTGTCCAAACTGTCCATCCCTGCGCCTAACCTCGCTGCGCCTAAACTCATACGGTCTCGATATATCTCTTCATCTCCCTATCTACGGTCAGTATGGCACGTTTCAAACGATGTGTCCGAGCTGCTGAAGAAAGACTCACCAGTCAGTAACAGCCTCATCCCAGAGCCGGATCTCATGGTCCCTCGTCCCGCCATAATGGTCCACAAACTCGTCGCCAAACACTTCTCTCGCAATGCTGCCAGCCCGTGTGAACCTGTCGTTGGCCTCCCGCAGGCTCTTGGCCAGCCGGATGCCCTTATCGCTACTACCTCCCACGTCCTCGCCCTTTCCAAGCGGGGGGCAGGGGAGCGGCAGCTTCTTGTCGACACCCCGCCAGCCTAGGGCCAGAATGGCTGCCAGCACGTAGTAAGGGTTGGCGTCGGCTCCGGCAACCCGAACCTCAAACCGCGTGGCGCTGGGCTTGGAAGTGGGGGGCGCGATCAGGCGGATCGAGGCGGCGCGGTGCTCGAGACCCCATGAGACGGTGACCGGAGCCCAGAAGTTCTCGACCAGCCGCTTGTAACTGTTGATTGTGGGAGCAACCATAGGCATGACGTCTGGGAGACCTTCGAGGATGCCGGCCAGGAAGTGACGGCCCATATCGGACAGGTAGGCGATGTCAGGGTAAGGAGAGTCCGGGTCTGCCTCGCCACGATACAGGAGATTGTTGCCGTCACCGTCCACCAGCGACACGTGCATGTGGCCGCTGTTCCCTGGGAGTCCTTGCTTCGGCTTGGCCATAAAACAGGGGGTGATTCCGTGCCTGGTGGCTACGGACTTGACGACATACTTGAACAGGCTGGCGCGGTCGGCCATCTGCCTGATCTCGCCAAACTCCAGGGCGGCTTCGTAGACGCCCGGCCCGCTCTCGGTGTGCCACCCCTCAATATCACACTTGAAGGCCTGGCATGTGTTGAAGATATCGTAGAAGTAGTCTTGGTTGTGGACCGTTCGCGTCAGGCTGTAGCCAAACATGCCCTCGGTCAAGGACGGGAGAGAGTGCGGGGGGTTCTCCTTGAGGTACGCGGCGGTCGACTGGGCACCGGCGGATGGCGGGGTCTTGAACTGGTAGAACTCGTACTCGGCTGTTGCACAGTACAGTGCATTCTATCAGCTCCATGGCATTGCTATCAGACGACCGATGGAGAGAGACGATCACACACCTCCAGCCATGGCGCCCTGGCCATTGCTCGCAAACTTCTCCAGCTGCGTCTTCAGGAGGCCTCTGGGGCATGCAGGCAGCGGATCCTTGGTATCTGGGTCAAAAAAGCTGACTAGGAAGAACGGGACGTTGTTCTCCCAAGGGATGCGGCGGAAGGTGTTGAGGTCTGGCACAGCGATGATGTCCCTGTAGCCGTTCTCCTTGTTGCTGACCTTGAGCTCCTTCACGTACGTCATGTCGTGCATGTCCCAGCCGAAGATGACGGAGCAAAAGCCGAAGCCATCCTCGGCAATGGAGAGGAACTTCTTCTTGGAGACGAGTTTACCGCGATGTATGCCGTCGACATCGACACCGGCGAGCTTGACCGAGCTGTCATCGGCGAGCAAGGCCGGGAGGTCCTTTATTGTAATATCCATGGCTAGAGTCGGTTGCTAAGTCGCGTATTTGGATGTCCAAAGGGCGAGGCTGAGCAAGAGGAGGAGGGGCACGCGGGCTTCGGGGGGTGGTAGAGTGCGGAATCAGGGTCAGGGTCGGGGTCGGAGTCGGAGTCGTGGTCGTAGTCGGAGCCGTGAGCTGTGGGGGAGTTCGGGGGATTCGGTCTGATCGAGGCCCGTTCCGACCACCGTTATCAGACTGGGTCGGCAGAGAATAAAAACGGCTCTCGGCAGGCCGTAAAACCACACAAGGAAAGCTGGATGTCGGACGAAGGAAGCAGGGAGAGAGTTGGCGGAGCTACCGCCGCGATAAGGATGGAGGGGCACAGCTGCTGAGTGGGCTAGGCAGAGGACTGGCCAATCAGGGACGCGTTTCCGTCGCAATCCCCCGCCAACGTCACCGGTCACAGGCGTCACAGGCAGGCTTGCCTTGGCGGGGTTTCCTGCGTCGTCCCTGATTTCTTGACATGGGAGGAGACATTGATCACGAGACTGCGTCGTGGCATCGCTGAGAGTCTGAATCGTGTATGTGAATGGCGGCCTTCGGTCAGCCGGCCCGCAACCTTGTCCAGTTCTCTGCAGAAGTCCCGGACGTAGCCCATTCCTCACTCAACTCACCACGTTCCATCCGTTGCATCCGTTGCATGCGCGACAACTCCAATCGACCGGCCGTCTTGGTGATGGCCAAAGTTGAGAACGGCATTCGTGCATAGCGGTGAAGACATGGAAGGCTGCAGTCCTCAAGAACACGTAGGACCATGTACGAACCCTCCGTCCCGTCTAAAGACAGGTGCGGCTCGTTCCGAGTCTCGAACGGCCACATGCAGGGCCGTCAGGTCCGTCCGGGTTCGGGGATGGGGAAGCTCAGGAAGCATCGAAAGCGCCGAAGCCGAGGGATACAGCTTCCAAGCTCATTGGCCAATTGCTCGTCCCCGCAAGCGTTTGTCCGGGGAACGGCAGCGCCGTTGCGGGGCACGAACGGCTTTCCTCGGCTGACGGCGGGGGACAGCGTGACGTCTGACGCCTTGCCAGTCGCACCTGTTTTCGGACCTGTCACAGGCACCAGATTGTGAGCTTGCAAAGGGGAAATAAATGTCACAAAATCGCTGGAATACGGGCTGAGCTCCTCCTCCCTGGAATCGTCTCTGAGCAACTACACCACGACCGCACCCGCACCTCGACCGAGACACAGCGCCAGCCAAGTCGACTGCAGCGTCAGAAAGATCAAAGAGCTCCGAGAGTCAAGAGCGCAAATAGTCCAACTAAGACAGGGATCTTCCTCGGCACCCCGCACAAGCTGTCTCCATTCTCCCGCCGGACTCGTCGCGACCCCTCCACTTCCCTCGGCCGAAGGAAGCTGGAGAGAAGAAAAAGAATCCATAAATAATACGAGCCAGCCAGACGGGCAGCCGACGGTCAGCAGCCGAGCAGAGTTGTGTCGACCGAAAAACACAAGAGCCACACACACGCACTCACACACCATGGCGTTGAATTTGAGGACCGGACGGCACGCTCTGAGCGGAGCCCTACGCGTACGTCGAGACACGGACACACCTGCTACCGGTACATGCTGATGGTCACCGTCGCAGCCCTTCATCGCCGCCCCCGTCAGCCATGTCGGCCGCCGCACATACGCCACGGCCGAGCCGGACCTCAAGGCCACGCTCAAGGACGCCATCCCCGCCAAGCGCGAGCTCCTCAAGAAGGTCAAGGCCCACGGCTCCAAGGTCATCGGCGAGGTCAAGGTCGAGAACACCATCGGCGGCATGCGCGGCCTCAAGGCCATGGTCTGGGAGGGCTCCGTGCTCGACGCCAACGAGGGCATCCGCTTCCACGGCCGCACCATCAAGGACTGCCAGAAGGTGCTGCCCAAGGGCAAGACCGGCACCGAGATGCTACCCGAGGCCATGTTCTGGCTGCTGCTGACGGGCCAGGTGCCCTCGGTCAATCAGATCCGCCAGTTCTCCCGCGAGCTCGCCGAGAAGGCCCAGCTCCCCGCCTTCATCAACAAGATGCTCGACGACTTCCCGCGCGACCTGCACCCCATGACCCAGTTCGCCATGGCCGTGTCGGCCCTCAACTACACCTCCGAGTTCGCCAAGGCCTACGAGAAGGGCCTCAACAAGGCCGACTACTGGGAGCCCACCTATGACGACTGCATCTCGCTGCTCGCCAAGCTGCCCACCATCGCCGCCAAGATCTACCAGAACGCCTACCGCGGCGGCGGCGCCCTGCCCGCCGAGGTCGACCTCGAGCAGGACTGGTCCTACAACTTCGCTGCCATGCTCGGCAAGGGCGGCAAGGAGAACGAGAGCTTCCAGGACCTGCTGCGCCTGTACCTCGCCCTGCACGGCGACCACGAGGGCGGCAACGTCTCGGCCCACGCCACCCACCTCGTGGGCAGCGCCCTGAGCGACCCCTTCCTCAGCTACAGCGCCGGCCTTCAAGGCCTGGCCGGCCCGCTCCACGGGTAGGGCTTCCGGACAACCCTTCCCTCAAATCCTCCCGTTACAGGCAAGGGAACACTAACAACCTGTCTTGTAGCCTCGCCGCCCAGGAGGTCCTTCGCTGGATCCTCCAGATGAAGGAGGCCATCCCGTCGACCTACACCGAGACGGACGTGCGCAACTACCTCTGGTCGACCCTCAACTCGGGCCGCGTCGTGCCGGGCTACGGCCACGCCGTGCTCCGCAAGCCTGACCCGCGTTTCGAGGCCCTCATGGACTATGCGGCCGCCCGCCCCGAGATTGCCCGCGACCCGGTCTTCCAGCTGGTCAAGACCAACAGCGAGATCGCCCCCGAGGTCCTGACCAAGCACGGCAAGACCAAGAACCCCTACCCCAACGTCGACTCGAGCTCGGGCGTGCTGTTCCACCACTACGGCTTCCACGAGACCCTGTATTATACCGCCACTTTCGGCGTTTCGCGCGGCCTCGGCCCGCTGGCCCAGCTCATCTGGGATCGCGCCCTCGGCCTGCCGATTGAGAGGCCCAAGAGCATCAACCTGGAGGGGCTGCTGAAGCAGGTTGAGGGTCAGTAGAGATCTTATGTTCAAGGTGGAGTGTATAATGCGATGATGTGTAGCGTACTGTGAGGGTAAATCGTTGTACCCGTGGAACTGCAAAATAGAAAAAAAGGCGTTGTCTGTTTCTGTCTAGAACGAAGAACGAACGACTTGGAGCTGAATGACGGAGAAACTGTGTCTGGGAGGTGGGAGGAAATCATGTTTCCCCTGCTTGGCGTCTTGATGTCTGCCCAATGCTCTGCTCCCTTCCTCCCCTCTCCCGCTCATAGCCGGTCCCTGACCAAGACACGGACTGGTTGTTTACCTCTCCCCCCCACATTCTCCGCATTCCGTTTGTTTCCTTTTTGCGGGGAAGTATGTTGCGCCGTGCCCGGTACCGAACACTTGGGCTCGGCTTGACGGGTTCACGGGAGAATGCCATTGGCGTAGTAAACATGTGCGTACCACCCTGTCAACGGATGAAGGAAGGTCTGCATGGTCAATGCCATTTCTATTTTCCCGGCTGCCGTCTTCTGTCTGCTGCCGTCCGTCTGATCCCCCACGCGTGCCGGCCGGCCGGCTGACGGCTGGGGAAATCTGAGTTGGCTGTTTTGGTTCTTCCGTGTTCCTGTTCCTGGATAGAGCGAGTGAACTCGAGAGACTACCTAGCTTCAGCGGTGGGTTGCCTGGCTGGCTTGTCCTCCGGTGCGAATATGGTCGGAAGAGGAAGTAATGTCAAGGTAGGGTAGGTGGTATGTTGGTTGACTGGCAGGCTGCCCTCAGAGAGAGGCTCCGTGTGGGACGGAATATGTCAAACGCTCTCTGAATGGGTGATACATCAAGGTTCGGAGCGTGTGTATGTTAGGGTGCAAGCGGCCTGTTCCTGAAACGGGAGTTGCACTCTGCAACCTCAGTAAAGGAAGCAAGTGGTAACACATGATGCGATCCTGCATGTGATGCCCAAGGTTCAGGCCCTTCACAGAACCCGGTTCGTTGCTCGGCCGACTCGCACGTTCATCAAAACGCCATATCACGTTGCTATTCTTGTCTCATACGGTGGGTTGGAAGCAACAACATAACCTCTAGCAATAGGAACAACTCATATAAACCCGTATCAAACCGTCCGCTGGCAGAAGAAGGCCTGTAACCTCACCAAGGGGGGTCCTTGAGCACGTATACGACATGCTGTCGTAGTCCATGTAGCACACCACCGCGAAGCCGTTTACGATGCGATGCGGACGGGTACTGCTCCGTGTATGCCGCAGCAGAAGCGGCACCGTGCAGGTGGCTGATACAGGGCGCAACGGTAGATGCAGGGCAATGTAGAGTAGGTTGCCTCCTCGCGGCCGCCAAGTCAAGCATGGGACGTTAGGGGGGGGCTGAACCCGAGTTCCTGGCTGGGGTAAACGCGGGGTTGGTCGACATTCCCGGGGTGAGGCGAGGAGCCGACGAGGCTCATTGTTACACACAGCAGTGCTGGCTTGTGTGTGTACTATGTAGTGCCGCTGGTGGTGGTGGGTGGTGGTGAAGGACCTTGAGGATTGGTGCCAGGGATTGGTTCATTTAGTCAGCCTCCCACTGTCCCTGGACGGGAGATATTCGTCCGAAGTTCTGTGACATCAAGCCCTCCTGTGTAGGGAGTCATCCCGGTGGAGTTGGGAGTCTGCGTTGCACCGAACCTGCTACTGTTAGTTCTGGTCAGGGGGCATTGTTTGGACCCATCTCGATGTTCAGATCCCGCCGCTTCCGATTATGCACCGCGTCGAGTTTCCAGAAGGCGGAAGCTGTCAGAGACAACCGGAGCTGGGGCGGTAGGGGCCAGTAGGGCCGAACAGGCGGTAGCTTGACCCCAGATCATGTAAGCTGGGACGAGGCTCGTGTTGAAGAGCCAATTCGCGCGATCCCGAGGCTCTTGTCACCATCCCGCGTGGCGGACTGGCAGTTTCGTAGCCCCGGGGGATCCGACGGAACCGAGTCGGGGGCCGCGGTACGGGTGAACGGCATGGGGCGCTTGAGCATTCCTCCGCGGGGAACAACAGGGGCACCAGAGGACCGGAATCGTCGGTGGCGTGTTGTTGACAGGTGCAGAGGGGGACCGAGGTCCTGTGTCGAGGCCTCATGCTGTGGCCTGGCAGCTGATCCATCCCCACTACCAGCTATCCCCGGCGCCGGTGGCGTGCAACCATGCCGTGCCACGATCCAGGTCCGCGATGCTGCCGTGCTGCCGTCCAGGAAACCCGGAGTGGGGCCTCAATTAAGCTTAATCAACAACCCCTGAGGCTGCCACAAAAATAGCATCTTGGACGGAGCTGCGCGCCCCAGTACGGCCAGGTGGTATCGGTGCTGGGCCGGTTCCTGACGGGCGTTCAGGTCCGGGTTGCAGGGGGCAGACCAGCAGGGGAGTTTCCCCGCCGGCGGACGGCGAAGTTCGATGTCGCCTCCGCCGGGAGGTTTGTACCGGGTCGGAGCGGCTCAGGGGCTCAGGGTGGGTGGTCGGAAAAACGACTCGGCCATTGCCACGGCCATTGCCACGGCCATTGCCACGGCCATTGCCATCGCCTCACTTGTCGAGAGGAAAACAAAGCGTGTGCAGTGGACGCTCCGCTCCTCGCGCACGATGCAACGTGCATCTCACCGTCCGTTAACCCCGATATTGAAAAGGCCGGGCCTCGATTTGATCGACGGAGATGTCGAGGCACGCCGATATGTATCGAGCATGGCAAAAGTCTGGAGGCGGATTCTATAAAAAGATTAGCCTCCTGGGCAGTACCTGTGTAAATGGAGCGTGTTGGTCTCGGCGAGGCCTTGGTCGGATCGATGGTACCTTGTTGAGGCGAGCCATAAGAGCTGCACGTCCCGTCTTAATTTGTAGTTCATTTATCCTCACTTCATCCGCAAATTTGACCTGCCGCGAACCACGAACCACGAAAGACTTCACCGGCGGGCGAGGACGACCTCGGCCTCGATACCAGCCACCAGACACACAGTGACTGTGTGCAGAGATGCAGCGAGACGGGACCAACGGGAGGGCACAGGGCCATCGTCGGATCCCGGAGGACGGATGCATCAATCTGGAGATGCAAATTAACGACACCAAACCAAGAAGGCGCCAAGGAATCTCGACGGGCGCACCCTTGGCTCCGTCGCCGGAAAATATGCCGTCGTGGTTGCAGCATGGGATGGGACGGGGTGGTGGTGGCGGCAGCGGTGGTGGTGGATGGCGAGATGGATGGCGAAGAGTCCGTCGTCCCGAGGAGGATCCAGGAGGCAAGAAAGGGATATAAAGATCCGTCGTCGCCATCGACATCACAATCTTCTTTCCATCCTCACCATCATCAGCTCAACAGCCTTCCAGCCTTCCAGCCTTCTCAGCCTGTCTCTCAGCCTTCACAGCTTCTCTCCCGATCTTTCAATCTTCCAATCGAAATCAGCCAATATGCGTTCCTTCGCCTTCCTCCTCCCCGCGCTTGCCGCCGCCACCCCCATCAGCCAGGTCATCGGCTCCGATGGCTGGGCGGATACTCCGGACCCGAAGGAGATCCAGATCGTCAGCGCCACCTTCTCCGGCAACGGCTGCCCCCAGGGCACCGTCTCGACCAACATCTCCCCCGACAAGACGGTAAGAAGCCTCTCCGAGCTTCTGGGACCGAGAAACTGTGAGAGGCAGGTCAGCTGACTCGATTCGAACAGGTCATCACCTTCGGCTTCGACCAGTTCCAGACCTACATTGGACCCGGCATCAGCCCCACTGAGAAGAGCAAGAACTGCCAGCTCCACCTGAGCCTCAAGGTGAGCAGTATCCTAACCAAACAACACAACAACACAAAACGCAGCTGTGCTGACTTTCCTCCCTCTCTTCAGTACCCCGGCGGCTTCCAGTTCTCCGTGCTCGACAGCACCTACCACGGCTATGCCCAGCTGGACGCTGGCATCACCGGCAACTTCTACAGCACCTACTACTTCAGCCAGGACGCGCAGGCCACGACGACGACTCAGACCTCGATCGCCGGCGGCGGCATCTGGGCCGATGGCCAGGTGTACACCAAGAACGACAAGATCCCCACTGCCAGCATCATCTACTCGCCGTGCGGCGCCACCGGCATCCTCAACATCAACAACCGCATCGCCCTGACCAGCACCAACTCCTCGGCCAGCGGCCTCATCACCGACGACGATGCCACCGTCGCCTTCACCCAGCAGATCAACATCTCCTGGATCAAGTGCAAATAAGCGCATCGCCCCTACCACAATGGCGGCCGTGTCGCTTGGCTACCTCTCCTGAGCGGGGGGTGGCTAGCTGGCTGTGGTCCAAGCTAGTCCGGAAGTCTCAAGTCTCGCAATCCGGCTGTATTGGGCTCGAGAGGAGGTGGTGGTTTCCTTCTGTCGAGGGGAACCAAAAAGGGATCGGGTCGGGGATGCGGGATTGCCAGGGCCAAACGGGGGGGCGGGACGGTTGATCGCACTACCGGGAGGGTCTTGGGTTGCTGCGGACGGGATTCGGTCCAACTATTCTCTTTCTTGATTCTTTTTTTCTTCTTCCTTTGTTTTTCTCTCCATGAGTCTTTCTCGTATCTTTTCGTCTTTATCACAAGTCAATCAAGCCTCTTCACACAAACTGATGCTGGCCCTGGGCCCTGGTGACAACTTTGGCTGGTGAACATGATGGCTAGATGAGCCGAGGGTTGGTGATGGGACCGTTACAGCCGCATGCAACTCCAGAACCCGGATCAGCAATATGCAGGGTTATGCCGGAGACATGGACAGCGTGGGTTTTCCCACCGCTCGCAACACGCGGTCGCTCGAGTGTGTGCGTGAGGTTGGCGAAGAAGGAAGACAAGGGTTGAGTTGTGGACCCCACAACGAGTGAGGTTCAGTCCTGGGCAGCAAGTGCCTCGTCAGTATCGTCGTCCATCTCAAGTGTCACCAACCACTCACCTCACTCGTCGTCTCTCACCTCTCACTCACACACACAGGGTGGGGGAAGGCAACAGTCCCAACCCGGGTCGCGGCATTCTGCCGGTCCGGTAAAACAACACCAGACTCAAGCAGCAGCAGCAGGAAGCAGCAAGCCGCCCTAAAAATAGCCGAGACCAGAGGCGAACCGAAAGGGCAGGGTTGCCGTACGTGTATGTACAATTAGTGTATAGATGAATTGGCGCGAGGTTTACCGGGTATGGTCGGTTGCTGGCCACTATCGACGCCTGGCCGGCCATGACGAGGGCTCATGCGACGCAGGCAGGTAGGGGGCCCGCTCCCGAGTGCGGATGCGGACGGAGCCGCTTACTCCGGCTTTGGTCTGCGCAATAGGACAGAAGACGAACACGGGCCGTGTCGTGTCAGGTGTCGGGTGGCAGGGTGGACTTCGCAAGGCTGGTTCGGATCGATCGGAGTTTGTGAGCTGGTGGCCCAAAGAGACCTGTTTTTGTTTCGGTCGGGTGATGGTGGCTGCACCAGGGCGATGTCGGCTGGCGTGCCATCGGTGATGGCGTCTGTCGGTCGGTGACTTTTCTTAGCGGTCCTGGGGTGCGAGGAGGCCGGTGTGCTCCCTCAGGTTGCGGGAAGGATGACGGACGAATGAACAGCTGGCTGCCGGTTTCGGGTCCAGCACCCGGGGAAGATGGTGGGTGAAAATGCGGCTGGGATCAGAGGTGGAGGTGAAGGTAGAGGCGGAGGCGGGAGGTGTCAGGAAAAGAAGGCCCCCCGCCGACTCGGCGTTGCTGGGATGGTGTTTCGGAGGAAATGGATAGGCAGCCATGGATGGATCATGGATCATGGATGATGGATGATGGATGGCGAGCCGGCGGAGGTCGAATTAAGGTTGGGCAATCTTCATGTTGGTTCCCGAGACGTTGCGGAAAGCTGCTCCAACCCACAAGCCCAGAAGACCCTGAAGTGGCTTCCAGAACAGCAGGCAACCTCCAGTACTTTGTCATTGTCCAAAACACACCGGTTACACTACAGGTACAAGTATGATGGCTCGATCGAGGACTCGACAAGCCACCGCCCGCCTTCTCCGATTCCCGCCTCGAGTCCGATAGGCTGCTCCTCATCCGTGTATTCGGTTTCGCTTCTTGCATCCTCAACAGGGGTCCGTGGCGATCAATTCAGCGCTGTCGGCGGGTTTTCGCTGACAGGCTGCAATCGGACGCCATGGAAGGGCCTTGGCGCACTACTCCTGTGGGTGTTCGGCAGACCCAGCAGCCAAGCAGAAGGATGCACACTGGAAGTTCCTGAGCATGTGGGTGGCCCTCTTGCCATTTTGGGCTTGGTTCTTCACTACCGTCAAAGCTGAGCTGAGAGTGGCTGCCTTGGGTAGGGTTTACGTAAACCATTTATTGCGCCGTCGATTCGCTGCTGCCTCTGCTGTTTCGATGCACTGCCGACCCCGAAGATCGTCGGGCTCATGGCAAAAGTCCAGAGGTACTTGTACCTCAGTTTCTCAACTCCATCAAGGATCGTTCTGCGAGCCAGAAACTCGGGATACGCATCATCCACCCATGATCGCCATCGCCCAGAGCTGCGGATCCACCGCGAACTTGCTGTGAGGGGAGTTACAGTACGACCACAAGCAAGTTCAGTCAAGATTGGTCTCGGGAGGAGTGTGCCTCTGCTCAAGGTTGCGCCTTTTGCTGTGTGTACACACAGTATAACGTTGACGTTATCGCCCACGTTCCGGCAGCACTCCACGGCGCCCCCCGCGCCCTGCCTGGCCTTTTCCCGCTCCCAAGTCCGTGGTCCCGGACTGATGAACCCCCCGCGTGGTTCCTGTCGGCAGCCCACCAAGGCCCGAACAAAAAGCAACTCGGCCAAAACGCGCCACAGGCAAGGGTCCAAATGAGGTGACAGGCGGCCCACACCATCATCTCGAACCCCTCCCCTCCATCCCATGGCCTACCGAGCCCACGACGCCTCGTGGCGGGCTTGCTGCCCAAAGATTGGTGATGGGGAGGGGAGGGAGGTGGGGCTTCGTGAGAAGCAAAAGCCCCATGTCGGACGCCTCCCTTGACTGCCCTCCCTCCCCAGCCAGCTTGAATCCGCTGCCTCGCAGTGTGCTTTTGTACTTCTGGACCGTATTTATTTTCCCTTCCGAGACTCGCGGCTGGATTTTGGTGCGAGTCCTCTGCCATTCGTGCGATCTCCCTCATCGGCTTGCGCGCGGCTGCTGCACGTCGCCAGATGGAGAAGCTGGGCCAGAACGCCAGGTCCTAACAACCCGCCGACGAGGTGAGACACGATCGTCCCTGTCGACGCCAGCCATCGAGGGCTCCCATCGAGCTTCGAGTACAAGAACGGCAGATGTTGCAGAGATCCCAAAGTCCACGAGACCACCATCGTCTTACACATCACCTTCTCCACCGGTTTCAAACTATCACCGCCTGGTCCCCTTCCTTCCACCAGACGCGACATTCGCGAGTCGTTGCTGTCTCATTCCTCACTCCAACACCATGTGCAACTTCATCCAACGAGAATACGGCTGCGGCCATCACCGATACATCGCCTCCGTGTGGTGCAAGAGTTACACCACGACACACAAGCGATGCCCGCCCCAGGTTACGCACTATGAAAGGTAACGTCAACCGTCGGCGCCACCACCCCTGCAACAACCACCACTGACACCGACCTTGCTTGAACCAGCGTCTACAACCTTTGCGGCGACTGCATTGCCAAGAACCAGCCTCCTGTTCCCTGGGAGAACCTGATCAAGCGGCACAACAAGCACGCCATTCTTATCTCTATCCTCTGAACTTGACGCGGCTCCGTCGTCGTGGTCGCGGTCGTGGTCGGGTTCCCTTGTCGGGGATGGGATGTCCAGTCGACGCCTTCACCGAAGCTGCTAGGCTCGTCTTTTGTTTTGTTGAGTTGGAATGGCGTATGGGACTGGGTTGGGAAATGGGAAACTGGAGCAACGGGAAGCTGGGTTCGTTTGGCTCTCTGGGATGGGATGGAGGATTTATTGGGGGTTTGGCTGGGACTCGGGTGAATTCTCTTTTTTCTTTTCCTTTCCTTTCGACTGGACAACACTGTGGAGGATCCTCGCGGACACACAACATAGCACAGAACAAAATACATACTCGACTATGTATACGGAGTAGTTGCCTGCTTCTCGATGTTCGGTGTGTTGTTCAGGGGTCAAGGTTACACGATGAAACCCCAACCCTTGTCTCGATTTCCGGGCTCGGTCGAGTTGAGGCGGCGGGGTCGCAACCGGCCCGGCACTGGCACCGCGACACCGATAAAACAGGGCGCGCGGCGACGTCAGGCGGGGCATGCATCCCCCCCTCCGCCGCCCTCCACTCACCTCCAGCTCCAGGCTCGGGCACTCCGCAGCACAGTAACATTAGCACACCCCACCCCCGGGTTTCACGATTGCCTGCTTCGTACCTTGAAGCCCTCTCCTCTTCCTCAAGGAAATAATTTGGGACAGTCCCGGGATTCCGTTATCGAAATCAACGGCAACGCGAACGTTACCCCGCAGTGTTGCCTGCATCAACCCACCCGACGCCGCGTCCACTCCTTTGGTC
>FJWA01000291.1_pt1 | contig 14004 bp, 20 predicted proteins | sample 1011891 | NCBI WGS metagenome assembly FJWA01 (sample SAMEA3912450, study PRJEB9761) | metagenome | biome: forest; material: soil | place: USA | collected 2011-06-22 | depth 0.1 m
GGCGCGGCGTTGGCTGGGCTCCTGGGCTCACGGGGCGGTTGGCTCTCGCAAGCGTCAGGCAACTAACCGTGGCCTCGGGTGCGGGTTTATGCGTTTCAGCATCGACCCCGCACCAGCGAGGGTTTGCACCAACGGAAGGATCAGTGACGGCCTCATGGCTGTTGTCGTCTCTTCGCCGGGCTGATCAGTGCCAGTAATGACAGCCAAGAGCAGAGGCTTCTCGGGATGGAGGAGGGAATTTATGAAGTCTATTCTGTAAAGAATGTAGGTTGGCTAACTGGTGGTAGAATATCGCCGGTAATACCGCCGAAAGATGGGACAAAAGCAACCTTATCGCATTTAAGCATTTCCCCACAACATCATGGCCAGTCAAAGCCAGTTAAAGTTGGTCGGTTGCACTTCTATTTTTTTTTTTTTTCATGTCGTTGTCTGCGTGCGTCAATTTCCTCTTTTCAGTGCCGGCGCGGGATGGAGTTGCGACGAGGTGACCACCACGGCAGGAGGTCCCGCCTGTGGAGTCGCAAGATCGAGATACATAGATCGGAAGAGGGGGATCTCTGCTTGATACCCGCTCTTGGGTATAGGGCAGGTCGGTGGGTCAAGGTTGTTTGCCCAGCTGAGCTGCGTCGCTACTATGTACGTACACTGGCTGCGCCCATGCTCAGCTTCTTTGTGCCCATGTGTTTGTGCTCGGTTTCTCCGAGGAGGTCGGGTGTATTACCTAGGCTGGCCAACAAGCTGTGACCGGGAGTTGGCCTTCTCGGCAACTTTCAGTTGCGCTTTCCAATGGGGCCGCTAACCTCGCTATCTCCGGACATACTGCCTCAAAGTTGCGCATTACTGCAGTAACTCCGTCGCCGCAGTGATGCTCTTGATGACGAAAGCCTTGCTGTAAGAGTGGGAGCAAAGGCGAGGCCCCTGCATTATTCTGTGCTGGCTGGACTGGAGTATAGTACACACAGTCTTGCAGTGTCAGCGGAGACATACCAATTTCATGATTAGTGAACGGAGCCTCAACTAGGGTCCACGGATTCCACATCCTCCTAGCCCTGGTGCATGGGTAGAAACCCGGTAAAGCAGGCAGCAGAATAAGAATGGTGAGACCTAGAGGCTGTGTCGCATGTCGCTGAGTAAACGCGCAGTTCTGCCATGATCGGCCTTCCCGTTCAGGGCACATTATACGCAGGTTGTCAGGGCAGACCTGAGAGTCCAAGCAGCCCCTGGAGGATTTAACGCGGGGATAAGCTATCCCTCAGCCTTATACTTGGCGTTGAGTTGCGGAAGGGCCTTTGCCATGGGGTTATAAGTCAAGTCGTTGCGAAGTAGCTGGTATTGTTNCCTCAAACATTCCAGCAGCTCCATTGCGCTAGTAGTAACTCACTCTCTCTCCACCATGGCCCAGCCGCTGAAACGAACCTTCCATGGTGAGTGTCCCCACGGAGGCCTGTCAAGTATCGACATCTTGGAAGAAGCCCAGGGTTGACTCCTGACTAAAAGGCTGCTTGACGTGTCGCCGGAGAAAAGTCCGGTGTCTGGGTGGGACTCCGTGCCTGAACTGCTCCCGGATGAATGTCGACTGCGAGAGCTCGTTCCATACCAACTTTCGCATCCGAATTTCGACGCCCACTGGCCAAGCAAACTTGGAAAACAAGTCCCCAGCTGGAACTACGGGTCGTACCAAGAACCCTCCCCCTACAGCAGCAGCTTCGAGACCGGCGGGAGACCTCGAAACAACCCTCTGGCCACCGCAGGTCTTTCAGGACTCACTTCCACATCACGGGCCCGAGTTTTATCCCGACATCCAGACGCCAACAGTCCCTTCAGTATATCGTCAAGGCGCACAAGGCTTTGACAGCTTGTTGTTCCCCGATACGTGGGACTTTGGCACCCCTTCGCCCAGCAGCCCGATCCCCGACGCTCTCCCCTTCACCAGCGGCTTCCAACCGGCAGGCCTGTTCATAAACTCTGGTGCTTGTTTCGACGCATCGATCGCGGGGATGCCCGAGCTCCAGAATACTGCTCCGGCCTTCAGTTGCGAAGCGGATGCTCTGTTGAATATGGAGCACCACGGAGACACGGTTGTGGATTGGTGGGCTGGGGGGCAACAGAGATGGTAATGAGGTGCGAGAGGGGTGTTGTGTTGACGATAGATGAGGCTTTGGCAACGAAGAATTTAACTAGTAGTGAGTCCCAGCGACAGACGATGGGGATGAGGGGTGAAAGGCGTTTGGTAGGTAGACTCGGATATTTGTGTTTCTAGGAGAGGAGAGTGTACAGAATAGACAGCAAGCAAATCTCCAATCAGGAAATCGGGCTGCCCCTATCCGAGACGCGGCTTCGTAAAAAAGGCGGGTCTTTCAGGGGTCGAGGTCGTCCCAGTGTCTTGAAGCACAAGGTTGCCCGCATGTGTCGTTTGTTTTCTGTATGCTGTATCTCAGTTAATATTCATCTACCAAACACACAACATAGGAAATAAACGTGAACGTTTGGTAAATACTGCGTAGTGGAATACAAGGGGCCGCCTGAGTCACCAACCTTAACCGTTATCGATACAGGTTACCCCTGGTCCGATGTGTCACCCCACCTTCCCCTCCACCCCGCGAAATAATTCTGCCCCGCCAAACCAGGCTGTCTGCGATACCACCGACCGCCCTTGTCCTGTTGTTGTTGTGGTCGCCTTGCTGTCTTCTTCCGCCGATACCCACGAGAATCCGTGATATTCAACCCCAGAGAAAGCCAAGATGCTTGACGTTAACGATTTCAGTACGATCCCCCCTTGCGATGCACCCACTGGATCCCCTGCCCTCCTCCCTCCAGACGCCAGTTGCACGCGACACGGCTTGGCGGGCCCTGTGTCCCAATTCGAGAAGTTAACCTGATCCTGAATAGTTGTCGAGCGCGGCGGCAATCCCGACAAGATCAAGGAGAGCCAACGCAGGCGCCATGCCCCCGAGGAGGCTGTCGACGAGGTGATCGCCATGTTCGAGGACCACCGGAAGAGTGAGTCGACCTCTACGTCTCCGCTATCCATGTTGCGGCTCANGNTCCTAATTCGCCCNCCNTACAGCTGCCTACGCTGCCACTCAGCTCAACGCCCGGATCAACGAGGTCCAGAAGCAGATCGGCCCCAAGAAGAAGGCATGCGCTGTTGCTCGTCCGCCGAACACCCGATTCTGACCGAGTTGTGCAGGCCAAGGAGGATGTCACCGATCTCCTGAAGCAAAAAGGTTGGAGGAACCGGATCGATTTGGATTGCTCGGCGTGCTGATATGTCCCAGCCGACATTGAGACAGAGAAGAAGGAACTGCTTGCCCAGGCTGCCGAGAAGGAGAAGCTGCTCAAGACCAAGGTCAGGCTGATCGGCAACATTGTTCACGACTCCGTCCCTATTTCCAACAACGAGGTCCGTTCAACGCCTGCCCTACGGTTGAAAACTAGCTGAGGCCTGACCATGAATAGGACAACAATACGGTCGAGCGCACCTGGGCCCCTGAGGGTGTCAAGTTTGAGAAGCGCGATATTCCTTCTCGTGAGGACTACCGCATTTCGTCCGTCGCGTAATTATGGGGCTGACGAAGGAGCTAGACCACGAGGTTCTCGACAGGCTGGATGGCTACGATCCCGAGAGAGGCGTCAAAGTTGTCGGTCACCGCGGCTACTTCCTCCGTCGATGGGGTGTCTTTCTCAACCAGTACGGCCCCCGCCCTCGAGCTTCACNTTNATGGTTCTGATTGAATTTCCAGAGCTCTTATCAACTACGGTCTCGAATTTCTGCACGAGAGGGAGTATACCCCCCTCCAGACCCCGCAACTTATGCTCAGGGATCAGATGGCCAAGACCGCCCAACTCTCACAGTATGTCGGCTTCCATGGGTTCATTCCACGTCATGCACTAACCTCGAACCCAGGTTCGATGAAGAGCTATACAAGGTCACCGGCGACCAGGCGGACAAGTACCTCATTGCTGTAAGTCGACTCTAAATAGGTGCGGTCACGACCACAACGCCTCTGCTAACTGATAGTAGACCTCCGAGCAACCCATCTCAGCCTATCACAGTGACGAGTGGCTCCAGCCCAAGCAACTCCCCCTGAAGTAAGGATATGGCCCTTTGACGACAGGATTATTGCTTACAGGCTATCAGGTATGCTGGTTACTCGACTTGCTTCCGTAAGGAGGCTGGCGCTGTAAGTCCACGTCTCCCGCCCGTCGGTTCACTTCAGTGCTGACCGTCACAAAGCACGGCAAGGATGTGTGGGGTATCTTCCGCGTCCACGAGTTTACCAAGGTTCGTTCATTACACCCTTGTNCTCGACTCACTTGATTGACTCTCTTCAGGTCGAGCAATTCTGCATCACAGACCCCGAGAAGTAAGTTGGACCTCGTCTCCGCTGGGCTCCGACTAGGTCTCACATTACACAGGTCGTGGGAGATGTTCGAGAACATGATTTCGACCTCTGAGGACTTTTACAAGTCCCTCGGAATTCCCTACCGGGTCGTGGCTATTGTTTCTGGTGCTCTGAGTATGTCCCATCCTTTTCACTGTGTTTGAGCCACTAGCTAATTCGCATCTACAGACAATGCTGGTATGTTGAGCGAGAACAGTGTCTACTGTATTTGCTAACTTATGGAAAGCTGCCAAGAAGCTTGATCTTGAAGCCTGGTTCCCTGTGAGACTCAACCTCCCTTGCCGCTCTTCGTTGTTGCAGATCTTAACCAAGTTCCCTTAATAGCACCAAGGAGAGTTCAAGGAGCTGGTCAGCTGCTCGTAAGCGTAGTCTCACGCAGGATCTGACGAAATCTGTCGTCGATGCTAACCTTTGATGCAGCAACTGCACTGACTACCAGAGCCGCGACCTGGAGATCCGCTTCGGCATCAAGAAGCAAACGGACGTGAAGAAGACTTATGTTCACTGTCTCAACTCCACTCTCACCGCCACGACGAGGACACTGTGCGCGATTCTAGAGAACTTCCAGACCGAAGAGGTAGGTTGCTCAGAAACGCACCCTTTGTTTTCAATCCGACTAACTTCATGATAGGGTGTCAATATTCCTGAGCCGCTGCGGAAGGTAAGACAAGGAGCAAGTTACTCTGTGCGTTCCAATGCTGACGAATCTAGTACCTGCCTGGTGCCCTTGCCTTCATCCCCTTTGCGAAACAAGCGGCCGAGAAGAAGGAGGTCCCTATCCGGTAATGGACTCTGGGATCTGCGAGTTCTGAATCCGTTGGCGATGATGTTAGTAGCGCTACTTTGCCTGCCATGAGACCAGGGATGTTGTGAGGAGGAGATATCCGGCGACGGAGCGGGTTAACATCTGATCACGGAATCGGATGATTGATGAGTGGGCTTCGGGCATGTTTCTTGATGGTATATCTCTGCAGCCCATTTCTGCTTCCTCAACCTGAGCTTAGCCGCAGCAAAGACAGCAAGCAACATCCGTGAACGTAAAGACAGTGCATCCCGCATCTGCCATAGCCGTCATCGTACCTCAAACGTTATCTCAGCCCATCATCCCAAACATTCTGCGAGGGCACCACAAATGCCGCCCCTCCCGACTCAACTCTCGGCTGCCACACCCCCGCTCCCAGTACATAGGTCGATGCCGGCCTAAAGTCCAGGGACAGGGGCCGTAGGAACCCCCCGAATATGCAAAGCAAAGCCGAAGAGGGCCTGACAATAGGAAAGCCCCGTATCGTCAAAATGAAACAACAACAAGGCCATGCATCATTACCCTCTCACCCCATAGAGTCCCCATTATCCCCCCACATTGTCCTCCACGAACGTAATGCAGCAAAGCCAGAATCTCCCAGCCCTGCTCTGCTCTATCATACCGAGACGTGAGCTTCTCCACTCCCCATTACCCCCGCTCCCGTTTGCTTCTTTCCTCTCCTTCCTCTCCCTCTCTCACTCTTTCTCCACAACCCACGCTGGAGAGAGAGCAAGAGAAAGGGGCAAACTGAGAGAGAACAGTCCACCCGAAGCCCAAAGCCTGGTGGCGTTGTTCGTTTGGCTGCGATTCCCAGCCCGCTCACATGAGCACGCACTTGCCGCCCTCGGCCGGCTCGTTGGGGTTCTGCGACTTCTCGATCTCGCCGATCAGCAGCTCAAACGAGCGGCCCACGTTCTCGCCGTACCGCGCGCTCGCCTCGGTCCACGCGCACTTGTACTTGTCGGCCACGGCCTTGCCCTCCTCGGCCGTCACCTGCCGCTGCTCGGGGCGCAGGTCGCACTTGTTGCCGACGATGCAGATCGGGACGCTGTCTGTGCCCTGGTTTGCGGGGGAAGTTGGTTAGCTGGGTGGGTAGAGGGTGAAAGGGGGGCAGGGGGAAGGGGGCATACGAGATGATTCAGAATCTTGTCCCTAATGACCTGGACCATCTCGAACGACTGCAGCGAGGAGACGCTGTAGACGAGCATGTAGCCATGGATGCCGATGAAGTGCTTCGAGTTGAGGATGCTGTACTCGTCCTGGCCCGCTGTGTCGACGATCTCGGTCGCAAAGTCCTGCCCCTTGTACCGGATCTCCTTGCTGAAGGTGTTCTCGATGGTCGGGTAGTAGCTCTCGACAAAGTGGCCGTCGACATAGCGCACTGCGAGGGAGGATTTGCCTGGGAAGAACAGAAAGAGTGTTAATCACTGGGTCGGTATGCGCGACAAGAAGGGGTAGGGGGACCGTACCGACGGAGCGGCTGCCAACAATGGCGATCTTGCGCTGCTTGGCGAGTGCCGGTGGCATTTCGACTTGGNTTGCTGTGTCACGACAGGTAATTCGGCGGTCGGGGTATTTTCTTTTCGAAAATAACGGTTGCGGTCCGGCTTGTCTTAGTCCACAATGCGGCGCGGGGCAGACAGAGCACAGGGCGAGGTGGCTTTATTCGTGATACGAACGGACACGGACAGAACCAAGTGTTTGTAAGAAGGAGACGAGAGTTGGAGACCGACCAGGTTGGACTATTTGGGTTTGGTCGGTACCCAGAAATTGTGAAACTTCTCCAGACCCTTTTCCTCAAGCTCAGTTGGCACGCTTCGGTATTTGAACTCGGCCGAACAGTGCACGTCGTCTCAAGTTGGTAGGTAACCTGTGAAGTAACACGTCCGGGTGTAAACCAAAGGCATGCGCAGTTGCCCTTCGTACATACAGCAATCATGCCGCAGACACGATATGTTACGGCGGTTCCAGGCCCATGCGGGTGGCAGCGGGCGGGGTCGCCTGCCTTGGCATTCGTGGTGGGGGTCTTTGTAGCGGGGCAGCNAAGGGCGATTNAATACAGCATACAGAATCAATACACAGATTTACCACAGCAAGAGACAAGAAGAACTCCATGAGCACGGTCAAGGTGAACCACCCGTGGTGAATCATCCATTCAATGTCTGAGGTGAAATGTGCGGCTGCATCTCGGTGTATATGCTAGTTTCATCCCTCATCCCTCAGGTCCGTGTCGTGTCATGAAACCTCCGATTCATCATCCAGACTCCGACCGGCCCAGCAATATCAAAACCGAGTCTGGGTTTCGTCATACCACGATCCCCTCCGAAAGCCAATTTTCCCACGCTCCACGTCAAGTCCCNAACGCCGTGAGTAATAACAAAAATATGAGCGAGGATAGAGGTCCTCTCAACGCCGCGCTGCGAGCTGGTCCGCCAGGTTCTGGAGACGAGCCAACGCAGCCGATTCGGATCCCTGCTTCGCNCCCTCAACGCTCTGAGCCTCCTCGACCTTTCGGTGGAACGCAATGAACTCGTTGATCGAGTCAAGAAGCGGTTGCATGCTCTTTTTCGGGTGAACGAGGATGAACCGACGTCTGATCGAGTCGCTCAGGCAGAGATAGCCCAGGAGGATCGAGAGATAACCCAAGGCGACGTTGAGCTGCGTCTTCTCCATCGAGTCGGCCTGTGCTGTGTCAGCAGTTGAGATGGACCAGGTGGCTCTGTAAAACTTACATCGGCTGTCTTGGAGTGATTTTCTGCAAAGACCCCAATGAGCCCGTTCAGGGCCGACCCCGTGCCATCGCCGCGCTCCTCCAAACTTCCCGATGCGGGCGGGTAATACACACAAAAATTGATCATAGCTCCCAGCATCATGATGAGAGACTCCAGTACCTTGGACAAAAATGAGTCGTCTTTCATCGACTTCAAGACCACTCCAAAAGCGCTGCAGGCGGACCGGGCAAGACGCTGGAGCAGCCCTTTGTCGACAAACAGGCGAGAAGCCTCGCTGTTGTGATTTGTGATGTTGAGAGAGATCCTCAAAGCCAAGCCCTCAAGGTCACCAAACTGGTCAGTCGGCCGTTCCATGGCTGTTTTCAAAATGTCGGCGACGATAGGAGCATATTGTTTGGTCCATAGCGAGCTGAGTCGAGATTGCATCGCATTGATTGAGTGGCCCTCGAGCACATAAAGCGCGAGATAAAAGTCGCAAGACTCTTGTACGCCGCAAAAGCCCGAGCCTTCCGAGCCTGATACGCCATCGGAGAGCATGGCAAANAANCCATCTGTGACTNCCTCGGAAAGCACGTCNTCCTCGACAGACGCGTGGGTAGGTTGCCGCATAAGTAGATCNAGACACTTCAGCGCCAGNGTGCGTGGTGACAGTGATGTCGGCGAGAAAGGTTCCCAGACGGGAAGCGCCAGGACTGAGGACTTGATCGTTGTTATCGTAAGTTGCGCGTTCCTCGAGACGTTCTGCGTCCTGTCCTTGGCAATCTGGGCGATGTCGATCGTATTGTCAAGGAGCTTGCTGATGAGTGCGGCAACCCCTTGCGAGCGAAGCTGTTGGATTAGATGGGCCGACGTAGTCGCGGCAAGCAGGGTCGTAACTATGGCCAAAATTGCGTATCCAGAGACCAAGTCCGTTTCGTCCGCAAGAGACCTAAACAGACTCCCTCCGTCGCTGTGATTACGGAACTGCTGACGGAAGTCCTTGTGCTTCATCTTCTGGGCGAGCTCGAGCAGTGCACCCCTCCGCAGGGAGGAGGGCTTGGTTGACGGCGAACCGACCCTGTCGAGGATATCGTCCATTTCGTCGGCAAAGCGGCTGTTTGCGCCGGCCTGTCGCAGCTCATGAATGCTGCGAACGGCGCCGGTGTTGGCTGTCTCGTCGTCTTCGTCGAGGTAAGAGAATGTGTTGATGGTGGAGCTCTTGGTAAGCCGTCCAAAGTTGAACAATGCGCCTCCGGCCGGCCCATCGTCGAGGCCACCAAAGCCGCCACTGCCGAACAACGGGTCGTCATCAGCTAGCATGGTCCTCTGTTGACTGTAGGTGAACTTCGGGCCAGTTTTCTTGGCCACCATGACCGGCCGTGCGGGGGTTGTCGGTTGAGATAAAACCGTCGCAGGCGGTGGGGGAGAGTGGTGGGACTTTTGCGCTGGCTGGGAAAATAAACCTTCTGATCTTTGCGACGAGGTCTCATCTTCGGACGAGCTAGCTTCCTCCACCTCCTGAGCCGCAAGAGTGTCGATCAAGCGCCTCTTTCGGATTGGTTGGGACGCGGGCCTCTGAATCTGACTACCGGTTGGTGCAGTTGATGCAGTCGACGCAGTTGACGGAGTTGGCGCAGTTGGTGGACGAGATGGCTTTTTGGGGGCGGCTTTGGACTGAGGGGGGACGGAAAGGCGGATTGGAATCTGCTGCTTCTTCGCTCCCACGTTTTTGGAACTAACGCTGAGATTTTTCAGCGTCCGCGAAGTCTTTGCGGAAAATGGCATGGATGCCGACGCAGCATCTTTCATGCAAACGTCCTCCTGCTCGGGTGTACTCCGTCGTGACGCAGCTGATGGGCCCGCATCCANGGCGGATCTCGGAATCTCCTCCTCACTCAACAGCACGGGCGATCGGAGCCCTGGAGGAGACGAGTCTGGCGTCGAATAAGGGCCGGTCAACCTCCCATTGCCAGAAGTCTCCCTCCCCAGCCTCCTCTTCTTTGGCCTCGTGCTCCCNTCGGGCAGCGTATCAATGTCGTAGAGATCAGGAAGCGGCTGGCTGTGGGCCTCCTCGGGGCCATCTGTGCGGTTGCCCTGCTGCCTAACCTTGGCGGAACCGACAGCGCGTGTCGTGCGAGGGGGTTCGGGTGACTTGGATCGGGATTTGGTGAAGGATGACGGAATCGCCGGTGCTGATTCTGCGTGCCTGAGAGTTGCTGGCCTGGTCGTCTCGGTTCTCCTCCTCCCTCCTCTCCCGTAGGTGGCAACTTTCTTCTTCGGAGCCACGCCGAACTCGTAAACCGAGTCGAGGTTGCTGGCCATCATGGCCAAGCTTCGTGGAGGGACGCCGAGTGGGTTGTTGCGAAATGGGCCGGACTGGGTTCAAGCTTCCACTGGGTCATGTATCGAGGGTCAATTGGCCAAGGTCAGCGCAGCGTTCTGCCCACGCGGCTCCCAACGGGTGTGGACGAAGCCAAGCTCCTGGTCACGGTTGCGACGATCGACTTCGCGACTGCCAAGAGAAGGGTTGCTGGGGTCCAATTCGCGCGGCCGGTGCTGGACGGAGAAGTTCGAGCGGGTGTTCAGGAATGCAGAAGGCTTAAACACTTCAGTAGAGGTCGAGATAAGGCTCTTGAAGGCGCAAAGAAGGTTGGCGCGCGGTTTCGCGGGGGTTCGGTGGGAAGGTGTACAAGTAAGTAAGGTGGATGGATTGTTTGATGCGATTCGCGAGAGGCCAGACGGGTTGTTGTTTGGGAAACAACCCCGGCCAGAACCCACCTTGCCGCCTCCTGCGGGCGGCCCGAGCGTCCCGTCTCAAGGAGCCCCGCAGGAACGCGAACCCGCATCGTCTGGCGGGGTTCGCGGCGGACTCCGCTCACAGCCTGGGCTGTGACACCTTCCCTTCTTTGGTCGCATTCTGCCGTCGAGCTCTGGATGCCCTATGAGTGACAACAGGGCCGAGCAAGAATTGAGGGGCACCGTCCTGCAGAAGGGCTTGAAAGCTTCCTTTCTGCTGAATGCTGTGCTATTCCTCTGCAACTGCATCTGATCGAAGAGCTCTTCTCAGCTCATCTTGTTTGCCCGGAAGGCAATTCTATGGAAGACTGGGACAAAAGTAAACAGCCCTTCTCTTCTTTCCATGTGAAGAGACATCGCTTCCAGCCCTAGCTTTGTGAGCAAGCAGACCTCTTGCCGTCGCAGGCCGCAAGACCAGAGAGTGGGACAGTGTTCTGGGTCTTGAAGCACTGTGGACAACTGGACGGAGTTGGCACTGTACTTCCAACTGCTGTGTAGGTAGAATTGAGGAGCGTGGGATCCTTTATCCCCAGGTTCAAGGGGTTGAGGTTTACCTATCTTGTTTATTCACAACTGCAGGTCAGGGGAATCCTCAGACCAGTGGGTCGTTCGAGATAAGCAAGTCTGCGGCGTTGACCTGATGCTCGGCTCGGTAACCTCCGGTGGGGTTGTCAATGAACCCCAAAAGATGGAGAAGGGCAGGGACACGAGCTCCCGGATTAGGGTACCAGATCCCTTCCTTCAAAAGCCCAGCTCTACCCGAACCGCTGGGTTTCCCGCAACAACTGCCTCTTGATCTAGTCGGGTTTCACACTGCTCTGTCTCCAGCTTTGTTACCACCCGCCCGGCCGTCAGCTCAGGTACGAACTCTCGTTGTTGCCATCGCCTTGAGCTTGCGCAGCTGCCCGACGGCCTCTTTCATGTTGGTGGTGGATTGTTTCGGCTCAATCTCAACTGGTTAAAGGTTTCTCCCAGCAATGTCCAACGTCAAGCCCGCCCCGACGCAATGCGTTGGCCCCGACTACCGCTCAGAGAGCCAAAAGCCCATCGCGGTGGTCTCGACCGGGGTCGAGTTTGACAATGTCACCATCCTCCCGCAGACGCCCCAGCTGATTGCGCTGCTCTCGTGAGTAGCTTCCTTGCTTGGAAGGCTGGCGCCCGGGTTCTGATGCGCTCTCAGGATCATCCGCGACAAGGAGACGCAGCGCGGAGACTTCATCTTCTACTCCAACAGAATCATCCGCCTGTTGGTCGAGGAGGGCCTCAACCACCTCCCCACCATCGAGCACACGGTTACGACGCCCGTGGGGCGACCCTATGATGGACTATCTTTCCAGGGTAAGATCTGCGGCGTGTCCATCATGCGCGCGGGAGAGGCCATGGAGCAGGGCTTGAGGGAGTGTTGCCGGTCCGTCAGGATTGGCAAGATCCTGATCCAGAGGGACGAGGAGACGTCCCGGCCCAAGCTCTTTTACGACAAGCTGCCCGAGGATATTGCCGACAGATGGGTTCTCCTGCTTGACCCCATGCTCGCAACTGGTACGAGTTTCTATTCCCGGCCGTTCGGGCTGACATGACAGCTGACCGCTCGGCAGGCGGCTCTGCCATCATGGCCGTCGATGTTCTCAAGGCGCGTGGCGTGCCCGAAGACCGCATCCTGTTTCTCAACGTNCTCGCCAGCCCTCAAGGCATCCAGAACTTTGCGACCAATTTCCCCAAGCTTCGGCTGGTGACGGCCTTTGTGGACCAGGGACTCGACGAGAAGAAGTGAGTATTCCTGCCCTCGAATTTGGATGCGAGGCTCACCAATGCCCCACAGCTACATCGTGCCCGGCCTTGGTGATTTTGGGGACAGGTATTATACCCGGTGAAACATCACTTTTCAAGGATTCAGATAGCGCCTGTCGAAGAAATACCATAGTATTACAAAATTCCGCTTGATAAGGGTACCTACCGCTGCCCATCTGGTCGTATGATTGGTATCGCCCGCGACCATCACCGATCCCAGACATCCCATATATCCTATTCCTCGCCCAGAAGACGGACGGCAGAGGCAAGTCCGCACGCATGGCTGTGCACCGTATCAATCGTAGTCTTCGTCATCAGCCACGATGTCGTCCCCTTCGTAACCGCCTTCCTCTTCCTCCTCGTCTATCCTCTTGCTCGATTCGCCGGCTCGGTTGCTGCTCAACTTGCCGGTGCCGCGAGACTGGCTCTGGTTATTGCGGGCCTCCTCGGCGACGGCATCTGCAGCAAGGCCGTCAATTCCCATAAACTGCCAGCAAAATGCCCGGTTCGCTCTCGTGTTATCTTACCTGCCGCATCGACCCATTCGCTGTAGACATCTATCGGGGACGAGAGATCTAACAATGCGCTTTAGCTGCGGATCTGTAACGCCAGAGAGAAGGGCGGCGCACAGTTGATGGAGCACTGGAATTTCTGGCCGCAGACCTTGCAGTCGAGCCAGCCGCAGCCCGCCTTCTTGTCCAACTTGACTTCGACGGACTTTTCGTGGTTACAGAAGAGGCATGTGAACGTCGTCGGGAGCGGGTCGCGCTGGAAGAAAGAGAGGTGGTCAGCCCGAAGTGCTTGTGGATGGATGCCGGGAATCATCAATCGCCGGTAACCGACCTTCTTTGGGCCCTGGGGCTTGCTCGAGCTCTTGCGTTTGCCCATCGCAACGATGTGTNTTCGGATTCGCTNNCCNGGTGGCGCTGTGTTTTGATGGCTCCTTTGGGTGTTATGGCTGATGCAATTGATGTTATAGTCTGGTTCGGGTTCGCGAGCAACGCACTTTGCAACGTCTGGGACGCAGGCTTCTCGACAGGTCCTGCTTCAGATCGGATCGCTGGAAAGAAACCGATGTACCCCGCCAATGCGTGCGCTGCTTCAGCTCGCAGCCTCGCAGCGACTGCGTCGGCACCTCAGCCTTAGCCGCCCCACAAGCGGCGACGACGCGCTGGGTGTGAGTGGCTCGTGCGCGCCAAGCTCACTGTTGCAACTCGGACCCGCCCTGACTGACAACCATCCGTGATTCCATCCAATTTGATCCAGCTTCAACTTGCTGTGAGACTGTGCAGCGTAGCGGCTCTGTCTCGTTATCAAGACCCAGGGACAGGATTCAGGGGAGCTTGGTTTGTTTAGCCAACCAGCGGTCTCAGCTTAATCATGCCATGCCGCTGTCCGTTCAATTCACGTTACCTCGGAATTCAGATCATGGCGACACGCTACTCTTTCCATTATCAACGTCAACACTGTTCTCTCACCGTCAATTCAATTCAATTCCACC
>FJWA01003475.1_pt1 | contig 13992 bp, 6 predicted proteins | sample 1011891 | NCBI WGS metagenome assembly FJWA01 (sample SAMEA3912450, study PRJEB9761) | metagenome | biome: forest; material: soil | place: USA | collected 2011-06-22 | depth 0.1 m
GAACGGAATCTTGTTGCTTTGTTCNTCNGCAGGAANTGTGCCTCGGAAANNCATTAATTNCATNGNAATGGCAATGGCAAAGCATCCGATGTACAACTGTATTCCGTACCTCGAATTGAGTCCCTTGGCACAAGAAATCAGGCGGGGTGAAAAGCCCCCGTCTCGACTTATCGCGTCCGAATCCCAGCAAATCAATGCCCCTGTCAGGCTGCATCTGATCAGCTCCGATTCGCCAGGGGACCATGCTGTGGCTGGCGCAGAGCCGTGAGACACGCCATGCACATTCGACAACTCACCTTTCCATCTTGCCCGTTGACGAGTCGAGTGAGACAAGGCGTTCCCCGACCGACACCGGCGACAATGGAAGCCTCGGAGGGCCACAATAGCATTCATGTGCCCTCGAAGTCGCTAAATGTCCGCCTTTCTATCTTCCTGTCCGTCTGTCTGTCTATCTGGCTGGCTTGATCGTGGTTGGGCCTTGACTCCAGAGTGCATCGACGCCCTCCCTACCGAGGCCTAGACAACGGCCGTAGCAGGGAACAAGCAATTGAGTGCGAGCTAGGAAAACTACAAAAAAATCCACTGCCCATGGTTCGGCCGCATCGAGGTTGGAGGGTTGGAGCTGCCATCCCGGCTGGCGTCTCTGGCTTCTTGCTCTTGATTCGCTGTTGACTCGCTGGCCTGCGTTCCACGAACCCCTTCGCGGTCGCTGGCGCAGGTAAAGGCAACCCCCCCGCCCCACCCCGTAGCGCCAGAGGCAGCAGGTCGTCCCAGCAGGCATGGTTAGCGAGCAGACCCCAAGCAGCGTCATCCCGGGCTCGATCTCAGGGAGCCAAGACCCCTCAACTAGCCCCAAAAGCTGCCCCGTTCCCCAGTTTCTCGAGTCTTCACCCATCGGAAACCGCTTCCAGCCGACAAACGAGCAAACGCAGCGGGCTCACTTTCAACAAAACGAACGAGCAAGCGACCCCTCTGCGCCCTCTGGGCCGTTTTCGACTGCCCGCAATGTCGCACTTTGGCGCGCCAGCCTTGCAGATCTCGTCCGTGTCGCCAATCTCACCGGTTGCTGCCTCGTCCGCGTCGTCGGCCGGGGGCCCTCCTCCGTCCTCCGCGAGGGGCGGTGGAGCCGGATCCGCGCCCGGCGCGTCAGACGAGACGCCGTCATTCCTGTCCGCCCAGCAGCAGCAAGGCCTGCTTGCCCACAAGCGCGTCTACCAGGCCTGCATCCCGTGCCGCCGCCGCAAGGTGCGCTGCGACCTCGGCTCCGTCGACGACCCGCACGACCCTCCCTGCGTCCGCTGCCGCCGCGAGAGCAAAGAGTGCTATTTCAGCGCCACGCGCCGCAAGCGCAAGGCCGAAGACGAACCGTTCGACGACCAGGAGCAGGACGACTACATCCTCCGAAATGGTCGCAAGCAGCTGCGCGGCGTCTCGCCACCGCCCGTCGTCATCGACCGCCGCCTCTACAGCGACGTGCCGCTCACTCCCGGTGGCAGCCACGGCCGATCGCAGCCCCTGCGCCGGCCGGGTGACACGTCCAAGAGCGTCCACAGCACCAGCACGACCGGCGAGTTCGGCAATGGCGAGCCCAACACCCCGCTCGAGAACCTCGAGGCCCGGACTGTCATGCGGAGGGAGGTGTACGGGCCCCACGATGCGCTGGACCTGCTCTACAAGGCCGCCACCGACAAGTGAGTCCATTCCCATTCGCGTCCGTTTCAGATGGAGTTGGTTTGGGCTAGCTAGACCACTGAGCCACTGACATTTCTTGATTCACGCAGCGCGTCACACAAACCCGACGACAACCCCACCCCGATACGTAGCGCCGCGCAATCTGGCTCCCACCACCACGCTCATCACGATACGGAATCACGCAAGCCATCTCACGCCATAACGCCGGGGGCCTACCACAGCCGACATGCTTCGCGGCAAGGCGGTTCGACAGCGGAACAGGCTATCGACCCGGAACTGACCAAGCGAGAAGCATCCGCCGAGCCCGGCTATGACGAGGCGCTCAAGGCCTGGGCGAGGTTCCGCTTTGTGCGCGCTGGCTGGTTCACGGCCCCGGAAGCAATTGATTATATCGACTAGTAAGCTGCTGCCGCCCTTGATAGGCCCTTTTGGGGCTTGTCCACCTGGTGCTGACCGACCTTTCCCACCCAGCTACTACAAATACCTGTCCCCCCTTACCCCTATCTCGCCCCCAACATTTCACAATCCTGCTTCCCACTTGACTTTGTTGACAGAGGAGCCGATCCTCACCGTGACGCTCTTGACCATTGCGTCGAGGTACCGCCGCATGCCCGGCACCGGAGGCCACTGCCGCTCACATGCCATTCACGAGCAGCTGTGGACCTATCTTCGGGGCATGATCGAGCGGGTTGTCTGGGGTCAGGAGGCGTTTGGCGGTGGCTTCTGCGGCTCAGGGTCCGAAGATATGCTGAGCTCCAGCACGGCCCCCTGGAGAGGCCTGCGCCGGGGCAGTCTGAGGACGCTCGGGACCATCGAGTCCTTGATGATTCTGACCGAGTGGCACCCTCGGGCGCTCCATTTCCCGCCCAATGAAGCGACCGACGAGCTGATGCTGCCCTCGTACGATCCGCCAAGCCCCGACGATGCCGATGGAACCCAGAAGCCCTCGGCCGGATTCGGCGGCAGGAGGATTGAGAGCTGGTTAGAGCCCGCCTGGAGGAGCGACCGCATGTGCTGGATGCTTCTGAGCACGGGCATGGGGCTGGCTTATGAACTCGGTGTGTTTGATGATATTGACGAGCTGCTTGCCGCCAATGCCATCACCCGGCCCGAGTATGAGGATGAGTCGTACCGGCTGAGGGCCAACCGCATCAAGAGGCTGCTCTTGATCTATCTGAGCCAGCTCGCCGGCCGGCTGGGCTGGACCAACATGGTGCCCGAGAGGTTGCGCAAGTCGGATCCCGCCGTGTCGCGTAGACGGCGGCATTCTGTCGACGGCACCACGCCCGGGACCAACCCGTCGTCTCTGTCAAACACGTTCAATTACATCCCCGACCTGGAGCTGGACGACCAGATCATACACTGCTGGGCGGGCATCAGCAACGCCATGCAGGTCGGCAACGAGAGGCTGTTCAGGTCCCGAAAGCACACGACCGAGATCATTCAGAGCGGCAAATACATTGAGTCACTCAAGGATTTCCAACCCATGCTCAGAGAGTGGTGGAATCAGTTTGAGCGTTTTCGGCTGCCTCCCTACATCCGGCACATCCTCACCATCGAGTACGAGTACGTCCGTATTTACATCAACTCGCTCTCTCTGCAGGCTGTGGTCGAGCGGTGCACTAGCAATGCCGGCGGCGGCTCTGGGCCGGGCGGGAGCGTCTCGGGCCACTCGGGGCCGCAGCTGTCGCCGCAAACACAGAACTACTACGGCCGGCTGCCGCTGGGACAGCTGGGCGGGTTTGGCGCCGAGGACCAAGAGTACGTGAGGGAGGTTGTTAACGGCAGCCGAAACCTGCTCCGAACCGTCGTTGAGGGCCTCCTTCCCGGGGACTACCTCAAGCACGCGCCCGTGCGGACCTACTTTCGCATCATCAGCGGCGCCATGTTCCTGCTCAAGACGTTTGCGCTCGGCGCGCCCAAATCAGACGTCGAGATGAGTATCCACCTGATGGATCGGACCGTGGACGCGCTCCGCAACTGCGTCGTNGACGACGTACACTTGGGCATCCGCTTTGCCGACATGCTCGAGACGCTGACCAGCCGGCTGAGGAACCGCTTCATCTACGCCCCGCCGCCGCCGGTCTCGACGCCGGATGGCAGGTCGCCCGCCGCGGCGCATGGCGATCTCGCCAACGGCAGCACCATGAACGGACTGGCGACTCACGGTCACGAGATGTGGCTCAAGCTGAGGGAGGGGCCCGGTCCCGGTAAGTTCTCAAGGCCGCTGCACAAAATGTCGAACTTGAACTAACCAATATGGTGCAGAACGTTCCACCACCCCGGCCAACATCTCTGCCACGCCCTGGGATCTCACGGCCGGCAACTTCCCCTACCCCACCGGATCAGCGTCCATGTTTGGCCCGTCCACCCCCGCCGCCACAACGAGCGTCGACAACAACACCAACACTAGCAACGCCAACAACGGAAGCAGCGGCGGCGGCCTCGCCGACGGCGGGCTGTTTGACAACCCGGACTGGGCGAATCCCAACAACGAAATGTGGTACCTCCCCACTGGTCCGGCTTTCTTCCAAAACATTGACAACAACGCTGTGTCGATGACGGCGGAGGGTGTGAATGTGGGCGGGATCGACCTGCTCGAGTACATGGCTATGGATCCTATGGATCATCCTAATTTTGGTATGGACACGAGTGGGTTCTGATATGTTTTGTCGTTGCTCCCTTTTCTTTCTTTTTCTTTTCTTTTCTCTTTTCTTTTGGTGGCATGTCGTTGCTCTTTTGATGGCGAGGCCCAAGACAAAAGAAGGCGGAAGAAAAAGGAGGGTGGGAAATTGCCCAGCGGGGATTTTAGTATTGCTCTACGGCGGATTCAAAAACGGGAAATGGTCGTTTTCTTGGCGCGTTGAGCCCGTGTTTCTTTAGGAGTGAGGGGGCAGGGCGTTGAAGCCGGGTTATTTAGTTTTACCAAACCTACGTTTATGTCAGAGGATCAGCAAGCAAAAGGAACTAGCAGGGGAGGATGTCGTTTTCGAACTTGTCTGGAGAATTTCATTGCTGAGCACTGTGGTATTGCTCTCTGCCCGAGGTAATACTGGGAAGACTGTCTGAGGACGGCGACTTTGAGCCTGGCGCTGAATTGGACTTGTCTGAAATTATTATACCAGCAGAAGAGGTGTAGGCAGACGGGGAGAGAATGAAACGGGACTATTTTATTGACCGATGTTGTTACGCCCTGTATTCCGCGTCATGGTTCTCAACTGAACATGGGTCCAGAAATATCAATGAAGATGGACGGTTGCAGGGCAGATAGCTACGCATATGGGAACTCCTGACTGCTCATTTGTGCCCTCTCTCGCTTACAGCTAACTTGTGTGTACGATATAGAGCTCGAAGACGACCAGGCTGATGACAGGCTTGCATGGTGCAGCTCCTAATATCCTCTACAGCTACTCTTCCAGGAGCAAAAGACCCCCCTTCTAGTTAGGCAGCTCATCATTAGCCCTCCTCGCCCACTCCCGAAACCAATCCAGCGCCTCCGGGTTCGCCACGCTGGCATTCGTCCGCACCTCCATCCCCGACAAGATCTGCTTCACAGCAACCTCGATCTTCTTCCCATTCCCTGTCTTGGGCACCCCACCCAGCGCCTCCTCAATAACACCCGGCACATGCCTGGGACTCAACTCCCGCCGGACTACGTCCGCGATCGCGCGCCTCACGCTGTCCCCAAACACTTTCCCCGCCGCCATGACCACAAACAGACACACCGTCTCGTCGCGGTCCGCCTCGCGCCGGCGGCCGACGCACACGGCGTCCTCGACCTCGGCGGCAAAGAAGCGCGTCAGCACGTTGTAGATCTCGGCGCTGCCGAAGCGCACGCCCGCGGGCTTGAGCACGCCGTCGCTGCGGCCCAGCATCACCAAGCCGCCGCCGCCGCCGCCGTAGACGCCCTGGGGGTCCTCGGCGCGGACAAAGTCGCCGTGGTGCCACAGGCCCGGGAAGCGGTCAAAATAAGCGGCGCGATAGCGCTCCTCCCCGCCGGGGCCAAAGAAGGTGAGCGGCTGGCAGGGGAAGGGCTTGGTGCAGACCAAATCGCCCGGAGCGGAGGGCGGGGAGACGGGGAGGGGGTTGGTTGGTTCCGAGGAGGAGTCAATTACGGAAATGGCCATGCCGAGGCCGGCGCATTGCACCGAGCCTGGACGCACGGGCAGAAGGGGGCAGGGGGCGCCGAAGAGGGAGATGATGTCTGTGCCGCCGGTGATGGAGGCGAGGTTGATGTGGCTAGGGAAGGCAGTGTATACGAAGGTGAAGGTGGATGGGGGGAGGGGAGCAGCCGTGGAGTAGATTGCCTCGAGGGCGGAGAGGTCGAGGGTGGGGTCGGCGATGGGGCGGACGGCGTTGGCTTCGAGGGTGGTGAGGTAGGCGGCTGACGTGCCAAAGTGAGTAACGCGGAGGGACGAGAGGAGACGCGGGATGGAGAGGTAGCCGTGAGGCTTGAAGGGGGAGCCCGAGTAGAGCACGAGCGAGGCGCCGCATGCGAGGGCTGACACGCTCCAGTGGTGCATCATCCAAGAGGTGGTGGTGTAGTAGAGCATGCGGGACGAGGGGGAGAGGGAGCAATGCAGGAAGTGCTCCTTCTTGTGCTGGAGGAGGGTACCGGCCGCGGTGTGGATAATGGCTTTCGGGAGGCCGGTGGTGCCACTCGAGTAGAGGACGTAGAGAGGGTGCGAGGGCGGGAGCTGAGCAAATTCGAGGGGCGTGTTTGGTGGTCTGGAGGTGGGTTAGAAAGGAGTGCGGCCGTTGCTTGCTTGCCGATGGGAAACTTACGAATCGAGGAATGCCCCGAACTCCTCCGCCTGGACGCCTCTTGCCCGAATCTCGTCCAAGCCCGTCTCGGCATTCTTCAGCCCCCTGATGACAATGACGCGTTCAAGCCCGTGCTTCTTCAGTTCCTCAACAACCTCGAGCGTCTTCGCCTTGCCAGACCACTCCTTGCCGTTGTACAGGGTGGCGTTGTCGGTGAAGAGGACCTGTGGCCTAATCTGCACCAGGCGATCGAGCACGGCGCTCACGCCATTGTCCGGGCTGATGCCGGTCCAGATAGCGCCGATGGCGGCCGCACTTAGCAGGGCTACCAGTGCCTGGACATGGTTGGCAACAAATCCGGCCACGACTCCGTTCTCCTTGACGCCGGCGGCGCGCAGAGCGTTGGAGCAGCGGCGAACTTGGTCCCTGAGCTCGGCCCAGGAGGTCTCGGTGAGGTGGCTCTCGTCTTCAGTAGCGGTTATAATGGCTGTGGCCAACTCGTCGACCTCGACGTTGGCGGGGAAGAGGAGATTCTCTGCAAAATTGAGGCGAGCACCGGCAAAGAAGTCAGGACGAGGGAACATAGGGCAGTCGTGCGGCAGGACCTGAAGAGGAAGTATTGTCAGACCACTACTCTATTCAGGGCCTCTTCAGGGGCTCACAACACACCTCGTCAAACGACTTTGAGCCCTTGATTCCAGCGAAATGCCAAACGTCGCCCCAGAAATCGGCCACATTATCGACGGACCACTTGTACAGGCTGGAATAGTCTTGAAGATTCAAGCCGTATTTGGAGTTTACATGCTGCATGAACTTCCACATCTGGGTAGTCTCGGGGCTCCCGTGTCTCCAGAGCTCGATTGTCGTCGCCATCTCGTCGGTGTTGCTGCACTCGGTGCTGCAGTCGGAGTATGGTATTTTAAAAGAGTTACTTTCGGTCCCGGGTGGTGCAAGGTAAGCGGGTCTGGTGTGGTGTTGACTTGGAATGTAGGATAGGACACAGGTGGGCTCCTGATGAGATGAGACGAGATGAGATGAGATGAGGGAGGGCTAGGCCGACGATCGGAACGCAACCCGAGAACTACCTGAGCCACCCTACTCCAGGAAACACACAGGACGACTAAGAACCTAGAAGGCAGGTCCTGTGTCGAAAGACCCCACGGCTGCCGGGATCCAATGCCTTTCTACGCGGTATAATGAGCAGACGAGCAGGAGGAGCCCAGATGGAAGATGGATTTCTTAGCCCGAGGTTGCGAGCGGCCCCTGCCGAGCCACAAAATCCCAGTCCCGAGTTCCGATGGGGTTTGGCTTTTGACAAAGGCTGGCCCGAGTCCGCCCAAAGCCGACAATTGCCACTTGTTTGTGGAGGCTCTCATGCAGGTACAGCCCAGGACAGCACGAGCCATCTACCGCGGAATGCACACCGGCCTGGCCCGAGCATCCACCGACCTTTCATGCCTGTGCTGACCTTGAAGCTTCCTGATGGTTCAGGAACAGCGTACCGTGCATGGCCTCGATGCCAAGTGCTGTGCACGGAATTAAGGATTGTAAAAGGGAAAAGGGGAAAAGGAGAAAAGGGTAAAAGGGTAAATCCCCCGCGAGAGGAAGGAAACGGAAAAGGACAACAAGGGGTGCCGACATTTCCCATCCAGTCAACTTGGATCGAAACAAAACAGCAAATATTCTGGATACAGTTTTCAGACGATCGTCCGCCATTATCAGCAGACGTCGACTGCACTCGCTTATTATAGCATCGGATTGCTTGCGAATGCACCAAGCCACACACACACCCGACCCTGCCTGGCCATCGAACCCGGGCAGCCCGGGTCTGCCGGGTTGGTGTGATTGATGCTGCATCCCGCATGTCATCAGGCCTCTCGCTAACGTCGATAGCGACATCCACCCGCACCAGCGTTGCTCACCCGTGTGTCATGTCATTCATCAACCCGTGAGCCTCCTTCCCCGCTGGGTTTTTACGTTGTAAACGTCGAGCCGGCGAGTTTTGCTAGCCCGGCCATGAAACAGTCAGCTCATTTCCGTGGATCCCACTCATCCACCACCACGATTGCATCGAAACCCGGTTCGACCAACGGGGCCTGACTAAGGATCTGTCTGGACTAGCACGCAGAATGCCCAGCACAATTGTCCTCAAGGTTAACCAGGTAACAGTCGCGTTGACGTTAGCGTGAGCGTTATCACTCCGCGAGGCGCACCCGTCGATTGTCAGGCTTTTTGTGTGCCTCCTCCCCCGAGAGCCCCGGTGCGCCGCTTGCGTAAAAGGATCCTCCGTCCCATGTCTTCATCCTCAGAGGATACACAGTGCAACTGTGTCCACGTGAGTACATAGTACGAGTACGTCGGCGCTACGTAGAGATGATCACCTCACCCCAACCGGCCATCTCGATGATGATCGAGGGTCGCAGCCGGACCCGTCGGCATCGGGGAGAGACTAAAGACCGGTCAGGGGTCCTTTAGCGGCGGTCCAACCGCCCAGCGAGAGCGGGAGGCACAGGGCTGGGTCGTCAAATTGCACTGCACCCTGGCCCGTGGGGACGACCCACTGCTGCCCAGTCCCAGCGACCCCGATTCGCCAATTTCGAGGCCCTGCGCCCAAATCCGTTTCCCTGAAATCCTCTGCATGTCCACCTCGCGCTCGCCTCGACCCTTTTGTCGACCTTCGTCTCTTGTCCTTGCCCTTGCCCCCCGACAACCCCCTAAAGACAAGCACCCCTTTCGCGAAGCCGTCCAGAACCCAGGGCGAGGGCGACTTGGGACGCGAGGCTCCCTTCCTTTTCCTCCCCTTCTCTCCTCGAGAGCTCCGTTTCGATAGCTGCGCGCCGCAAAGCAGTCGTCCGATCTGTCCGGCCCGTCCCCTTGCAGCTGTCGTCTTGCGACTTCTCATTCGTCGGCTGCAGCTGCTTTCAGCAGCGCCCGGCACGTCATCCCGACGACGTCCGTCTTCCGTCGGCGACCTCAACTCTCAACTCCCAAGGCCTGCGACTCGGTCTCCTCTTGAGTGAGTACGTCGATTCTGCTTCATCAAGTGCGTCCTGCCCCGTCTGTCCACTCAGCTCGCGATCTGTGGATTCGCCGGCAGTCGCAGCGGTGCGTGTTAGTGGAGCTGCCGCAAAAGGCAAAAGGGGCTGGTCCCTTCCCGTTGCACTTGGAAGCCCACACCGCTGAGCGTCAGCGATCGACCGCCCCCAAGACTGCCACAATTTTGCCGCATTAGCTCTGCTGCACGCCTCCCGTCCCGTCCTCCAAACGCCTTGCTGACACGTCCGTCCCATGCAGCGTTAATTGGTGCTATTTACCCCCGAACAAAACTCTTGCTATCAGCGCCCGCGTCCCGCTTCGGTTTCACTGTTTCATTGTTTCAGTGCTCCAGCAAGCGCACGCACGCCCCCAGCGATGCCTCGAAAGCTCTCCAACCCCTTCTCGACATCCGCCATGCCGCAGTCGGAGAGGGCATCCGAGCGCCGGCCTTCTCAGTCCAAGGGCAACCGCCTTGCCGGCTTCTTCTCGTCCAAGTCAAAGGAGCAGCAACAAGCTATGCACCACCACCACCAAGGAGTGCCGCCCCAGATTACCGCATCGCCCTCCCCGCTCCCCACCATTTCTCTGTCTGCCGCTGCCGCCGGAGAGCTCAACACCGACGAGACTCCGACCACGCTATTCGAGCCCCCCTCCGCGGACGAGGCCAAGAGGCAGGAGCGCCGCGATGCCCAGTTCGGACCGCTGCTCGACACGAACCACCTCTACGTCAGCGCCCACCAGGGCAAGCCGCTCGAGGCCCCGGTCGAGGACGAGCCGCCCTACTACTTTGTTCTCACCACGTACATCAGCTACCTCCTCCTCATCTTCTTCGGCCACGCGCGAGACTTCTTCGGCAAGCGGTTTGGAGACAAGAAGCACTACCAGAGCCTCAAGGTGCACAATGGCTACGCCCCGCTCAACGACGACTTTGACAACTTTTACGTCCGGAGATTGAAGCTCCGCCTCGATGACTGCTTCGCGAGGCCCACGACCGGTGTTCCCGGCCGCTACATCACCCTGATCGACCGCAAGTCGGACGACTTCAACCGTACCTACAAGTACACGGGCACCCACACAGAGACTCTGAACGTGAGCTCGTACAACTATCTGGGTTTCGCCCAGTCGGAGGGCCCCTGCGCCGACGCCGTCGAGGAGTGCGTCCGCAGGAGCGGTCTCAGCTACGCCAGCCCCCGCGCCGACACGGGCACGTCGGAGCTGGTCCAGGAGGTGGAGCGTGAGGTGGCCCAGTTCGTCGGCAAGCCTGCCGCCATGGTGTTCTCGATGGGTTTCGTGACGAACGCCGGCTCCTTCCCCGCCCTCGTCTCCAAGGGCTGCCTCATCATCTCGGACGAACTCAACCACGCCTCGATCCGCATCGGCGCCCGTCTTTCGGGCGCCGTCATCCGGTCGTTCAAGCACAACAACATGGATGACCTGGAGAAGAAGCTGCGCGAGGCCATCTCCCAGGGCCAGCCGCGCACCCACCGGCCGTGGAAGAAGATCCTGGTCGCCGTCGAGGGCCTCTACTCGATGGAGGGCACCATGGTCGATCTCCCCGGCGTTCTGGCGCTCAAGAAGAAGTACAAGTTCTTCCTCTACGTGGACGAGGCCCACAGCATTGGAGCCTTGGGCCCGAGGGGTCGCGGCGTCTGTGACTACTTCGGCATCGACCCCGCCGAGTGCGACATCCTCATGGGAACCTTGACCAAGTCGTTTGGCGCCAACGGCGGCTACATTGCGGCCGAGAAGCACATCATCGACGTGCTCCGCATGACCAACGCGGCTACCCTCCTCGGCGAATCCCCCACGCCCTCTGTCCTGATGCAGATTCTCACCTCGCTCAGGATGATCACGGGAGAGATCGCTCCCGGCCAGGGCGAGGAGCGTCTGCAGCGCCTCGCATTCAACTCGCGGTACCTCCGCCTCGGACTCAAGCGCCTCGGTTTCATCACGTACGGTCACGACGACTCGCCCATCATCCCCATCGTGCTGTACCACCCCGGAAAGATGTCCGCCTTCAGCCACGAGATGCTCAAGCGCAAGATCTCGACCGTCGTCGTCGGCTACCCCGCCACGCCCCTCATCAGCTCGCGCGCCCGGTTCTGTCTCTCTGCGGCGCACAACAAGGAGGACCTGGACCGCATCCTGGCTGCCTGCGACGAGGTCGGCTATATCCTGCAGCTCAAGTACTCGACCGGCATCGCGGGTGGCCAGGAGCCGCTGCCTGATGGCGTCACCCCCGAGATGGAGCGGGAGTGGCGCAGGGCGAACGGCCTCGAAGGCGTCGTCAAGCCCCCCAGGTGGAACCTTGACGATGTCCTGGCCCGTGGTGTGCAGGACGCCAAGGAGCAGCTCCGATAGACGGCGGGAGGGGCGGATGTGGTGTACATATCTAGATGCTGAGGGACTGGAAGCGACAAGGGCGTGAGAATCTCACCTTGTTTTCTCTCTTTGTCTATCTCTGTCTTTGTCAAGACCTAGCCACCTAGGCGAACCCGGCGGTAGTGGGTGGGATGCCGGGAGTAATGTCTGGAATCTGGGAGGGCCATGTTTGTGTGTCCGTCGTGGGAGCAGCAGGACGCGGCGGGTTCTGAGCCCCATCTCGGCCGGCTCTCGCTGCCAGGAGTCGATGACTCGCATAATGTATTTTCGATTACATACTTTGATGTGGTACGGAGTTGGGGGCGCAGTTGGAGATGCAGGCGTTGTTGGTTTTGGGGCAAGAAGGGCGGGCAGCGACACGGACGCGGCAGATGTCGGCGGAACAAGAACAGCTGGTTCTCTGCTTTGGGAGGGGATTCAATGAAAGGAAAATCTAGGAAACATAATACCCTAGGAAGTCATGGCAGTCATGGCAGTGTTAATTACTTTTTTGATGGATCAAAGAGCCTCTTCATCTGCTTGAAATTCATGTCTTTTGTCGTTTGTATCCTATCCTATATTTCGTGATGGAATAGGGACCTGCACATTCAGCGATGCCTCTCCCCTCAAAGTCACGTGCCGTCGCGTTTCTTGTTCAACGCGCCGACTTTTGTTGGCCGGAGAGCGTCTTCCTACACATCGCCTGCACCTTTTATTATCGTGCGTCATTTCGAGCCTTTACCGAAAGATTAAACCGGGGGCGCACTATTGCTACGTTTCAGGTCGTCGTCGAGAAATCTGGCATTCATTCAAGCTCGTGCTCGAAACCAGGCCGCGTTGACCTTGCCGACCTGAAGCTGCCCTTTCCGCTCTGAAGTAATCTGCCATACTATCATTTTTCAACGGCTTTGGTCGGACCACCGGATTCCGATTTCTTTGGTTGTTTTTTTTTTTTACACAGGCTCGGTAAGTACTATATTTCATGCGACAGGCTAAGCGGTTTTGGGGTTGATGTCTCGGGTCGAGGCGGGCTCTGATGGAGCTTTGAGACATTCCGGACGCAAGCGGGTGTTCTGCTGTACCCGCCTCCTTTCACTTGATCTGAGCAGCTGGTGTTGAAGCCAATCGACATTGCGCTGACTTGCCCTATTTAGGCCCAGATTACGACGGCAAGATCAGCTCGGCTGGGCTCCTCCTAGATTTCCCGGCAGTGTCATGGCAAGATGGTAAAGCGTGGAAAGGAGAAACAGCAGACGCTGGAGGCCACGCTTGGTAAGATGCTGTGTTCCCTTATTATCGGAGCGACTTACTAATGTCCTCCCAGGCCGGTCGCGGGTGAGACCCACCGTCAAAACACCCAAAGTTAAGAGCAAGTTCAAGGGTGCGTTGGGTAGCCCGGCCTCCAGCTCGCCAGCTGGAAACGTGAAGCGTTCATCGATGGGAACACAGTCCTCGCTCGTGTTCTCGTCCCAGGTTTCCGGGAGCGCGAAGAAGCGAAATGCTGCTTTTGACGACTTGTTTTCGGAGGAGGGGAGCGAGGATGACGACGTGGTGGAGCTTCCTGTGAGGGAAACAAAACTTTCCAAGACGCTCGTGGCGTCGGGTTCGTCCCCCGATGGAGGGCTACCTGTCAACGGCGAACGGAAGGGAAAGAATGGGGACACCTCAGTTGAGGAGGAGGACGACAAGCCGCTTGTTTCCGCAACACCCAGGCACAAGCGACGCATCATTGCTGACGATAGCGATGACGAGCCTCTCGTTTCCTCACCCGTCAAGCGGCGCCGCCTTGTTCGACGGAATACAGTTTCCAGCCCTGCGGTGGAAGGCCAGCACGACACGGATGGCGACGATGAGCCTGCGCCGTCGTCAGCGCGAGCCAGCCGGACAAGACGGAAACCACTCACCCAGAAAGAGAAAGCACGGGAGCTACTCCGCCGGAAGCGTGCCGGGGAAACCATCGTTGAGGAAGAGGAGCCCTCGTCTTCCGAAGATGAGTTACCCGCCAGGGCCATATACGACACCGATTCGGATCACCTCGCACTCGTCGAGTTTGAGGACGAAGAAGAGGAAGGTGTGTCGGACTCTCTGAGAGCCAAGAAGAAAGGCAAGAAGCCAAAGAAGGACAAGAAGAAAAAGAAG
>FJWA01004036.1_pt1 | contig 13975 bp, 10 predicted proteins | sample 1011891 | NCBI WGS metagenome assembly FJWA01 (sample SAMEA3912450, study PRJEB9761) | metagenome | biome: forest; material: soil | place: USA | collected 2011-06-22 | depth 0.1 m
TAAGAATACTACTACTACTACTTATTACTCTATAATATATACCTCTATTGGACCCTTGCAGAGTGTAGGTCAGACAGGATTCGTCACNNGCGCAGGATGCAGCACGAACGTGCAGCATTGAGCACCTGTTGGTTGGNGGAGGTGGACACTGCGCAACACCTCTAACACTTCTATACTTAGGTGCTTAAAATATAACTGCTCTTTCGCCCCTGCCACCCTCCTTACCCGACACGATACTACTAGGTATTACTCGCCAACATTAAGGAGAGCCAAATTATACAGAGAGTCCTATGAGAAAGGGACAAGAAAGAACCCTTAGTAATATTTGATGCCTGGTCTCTGTGTCTAACNGACTATGCGCGCAGGAAAGTCTTGAATACAGTAGACTCTGTACAATCATCCCACGGGTATCCGATCTCCTTCAAGAACCGCTGCAGCTCGCCGACCTCCTCGCTAGGGCATAGAATGCCCGTCAGCACCTGGCCAATATCGCCGCCGTAGTTCCTGTACTGGAACAGGCTGATGTTGTATTTTGTCCGCAGTGTGTGGAGGAACCGTTCCAGGGCACCGGGACGTTCGGGAAACCGAAACATGTAGAGCCTTTCGTTGGGGACACTGGATCTGCCGCCCACCATATGACGGATGTGGCTCTTTGCTAGCTCATCGCCAGAGAGGTCTGTCACGTCCATGGTCCCTATTTCCTTGATGCGGTCGATGAGGTTTTGCAGCTCTTGAGCTCGTTGACTCCCCGGGGCGGTCAGAGAGATGCCGACCAAAACGTTGGCCTCGGCCTCGCTCGCATACCGGTAGCTGAACTCGGTCACGGCGTGGGGCATGACGGCGTTGATCAGCTCAGCAAACGCGCCAGGGCGTTCTGGGATCTTGGCTGCCAGGAGCGCTTCTCTCCCCTCGCCGTAGGTAGCGCGAGCAGCGACGAAGCCCAGCCGGTCAAAGTTCATGTTGGCGCCCGAGGTGACGGCCACAACAGACCTCGTCGTATCATTAGACGGGTTGGCGGCTACCCACTTCTTGAGGCCGGCAATGGCCAGCGCGCCTGCCGGCTCGATGACGGACCGGGTGTCCTCAAACATGTCCTTGATAGCGGCACACGCCTCATCCGTCGTTACCCGGACCATCTCGTCCACCGTCTCCTGGCAGATACGGAAGGTCTCCTCTCCCACGGTCTTCACGGCCGCTCCGTCTGCAAACAGGCCAACATCCTTCAGGAGCACGCGCTCGCCCTTGGCCAGGGATTGGGTCATGGCGTCGGCGTCGTACGTCTCCACTCCGATGATCTTCACGTGCGGCGCAATGCGCTTCACGTAAACACCGACGCCAGCGATAAGGCCGCCGCCACCGACGCAGCAGAAGATGGCCTGGAGCTTCTGGAGGTTTGTTTGGGACAGGATCTCCATGCCAATCGTGCCCTGGCCGGCAATGACATAGGGGTCGTCGAAGGGCGGGATGTTGATCAAGCCATCCTGTTTTTCCCGCCGGGCGCACTCCTCCTTGGCCTCGTCGAAGTCGGCCCCGTGGAGCACGACATGGCCACCCAGCCTGGACACATTGAGATGCTTGATGCTGGGAGTCCCCTTGGGCATCACGATGGTGGCAGGGATCTTCAGCTTCCTGGCAGAATACGCCACTCCCTGGGCATGGTTGCCGGCGCTGCAGGCCACGACGCCCCTCCAGGACTCTGCGGGATCCAGATGGGCCATCTTGTTGTAGGCACCCCGCAACTTGAAGCTGAAGACGGGCTGCTCATCCTCGCGCTTGAGCAGGACCTTGCACTCCAGGCGGTTGCTCAGGTTGACTGCGTGCACGAGCGGAATCTCGTTGCACACCTCCCTGACACGAGGGTACGAGGTGATGATGAGGCGCAAGTACTGTAGCTCGTGTTAGTCAGCCGTCGAAGAGGAAACCCTAGAGGGGCACCAGCGACAGGCGGTGGCATCTCCACAGGCCAATGGCTCCGGATGATGGCGATACGTGCTGGCGCCAGGACGGGGGCGGGCAGAGAGTCAGGCAACTCACATCCGGGTTGCCATTTGGCAGGAGGAACTCATCGGGAACGATCTTCTTCATGTGGGTCTTCCTGTCCTCGCTCGGAGGCGTTGGCTTTGCGCTGTACTCGGTGAGGGNGAAGCTGGTCAAGGAAGGGGTCCTGGCCAGAAGCCCTTCGTCTTGTGAAGGGTTGCGGCTTGGTGGTGTTTGTGGTTGGGCGGTGCCGTTTATGCCATTGGCAGCAGCGGCATCTTCGGCGCCGCTTGCCAGGCAAGGGCTGGTGCTCTCCGAGGAAGCCATGTTTCCTGGTGACACACTGGTGAGTGAATGGGCTGTACGACTGGCTTGTCGGGCGTCAAGAGTCAGTCAAGTAATTAAGTCTCGAGGAGGGGCTCCGTTCTCGGCCAATCGCGGATTGGAATTGGGCCAAAAAAATTGGTGGGGTATGACACATCTGGCATTACGACTTTGCATGGCCCCATCGCGATTACTCCACCCCTAGAACGCCCGAAGGCCACAAGGAGCTGCGTACGGTAATTTACAAGGTTCGGTCATGTGTGTAATTCCTCCCAAGGGCCCCACAAATTTACCCTTACAGCCATCAGCTCCGAGCTGTGTGTAGCTTTCACGGTGCAATCATTCGAGCTCCAGATCGTTCCACCCCGCCCCCCGATTCCAACAACTCCCCTACACACTACCGACCCGACACCGAACATCGATTATCCGGCTTCAAGGCGGCGCCCGAAATGTCCGACCGATCCCTGGCCGGCCGGCCACTACCGTCGTCCTTCGACGGCAACGAGTAAGACAGCCGCCAAACCGCCCACCTTCCATCTCGGATTTTGCGAGTCGAGGGCTCACATGGGGCTCACGCAGGGATTTCTATAACGAGTCTGGATTTCAGAAGATCCTGAGGCGTCTGAAGGAGGAGCCGCTGGTCCCAATCGGCTGTGTCCTCACCGTCATGGCCTTCACAAATGCCTGGCGCGCCTCGCGCCGCGGCGACCACCACAAGGTCCAACGAATGTTCCGAGCCCGCGTTGCCGCACAGGGTTTCACCGTGCTGGCCATGGTCGCCGGCGGCATGTACTATGCCGAAGATCGCAACAAGCAGAAGGAGCTCCGGAAGCTGAAGCAGACGCAGGAAGCTGAGGAGAAGAGGCAAAAATGGATCAAGGAGCTCGAGGCGCGTGATGAGGAAGACAAGGCCCTCCATGCGATGCTCGAGAAGAAGCGGAAGCGCGCAGCCGAGCGGGCCAAGGACACCGAATCAGGGACCGACGGTGTCGCGGCGCAAGCAAGAGCTGCTTTGAAGGAAGCAAAGGCGGCCAAGGAAAACGCGGCAGCGGATGGAGCGACGCCCCAGCCCCCAAGCGAGGCAGCAGGCAACGAAGTGACAGCCAGCAGTGGAGTGCTGAGCTCGGTAGGGCGTTGGTTTGGCGGAGCAAACAAGGCGCAGGGAGATTCGACCGAAGGGCCAAGGGACCAGAAGCACAACTCTGAGGGCGTTCAGAAATAAGTTGAATCCGCTCTGTTGAGCGCGCGTGGGTTTCGACATGTAAGTTTACGGCTCGGGTTGCTGCAGGTTGTAAATATATGGAAGGGGCTTCGAGCTCGGGTGCTCGCCGCGCCATTCCCCGTTCTATCACTATCTTGTTGTTGGCCTCTCTGTTGACTACAAGCCGTGCCCAGAACTGCTCCGCTCTCGGCCGTGCAGTGCATCGATGGCGGTACCTGTGTACTGAGACACCTGACCAACGCGGTTGTTGGCGTCACCGATACCTGCAGGTGCGGACCGCTGCTTCGTCTATCCCATGCTGCCGCCGCTTCTGTTGGCACCGACCAACCCAGCCATCTCCAGCAATGCGCGGTCGGCATCAATGTCGCCAGTTCCGAGATTGATCTTCCTCCTGGCCTCGGCTTCCCTGGCCTCCCAGGCCCAGCGCTCGGCCTGGTGCTTGGCCTCTTCGTCTCCACCGCACCCCCATACCTCGACACTGGAGATCTCGAAGCGGTCCTCGAAGTCGAACTTCCTGGCCACGCTCGTCTGGAATGCGCCTCCTTGCGAGGTGTAGTTATGTGTGAAGCATCCGAACTCGAAACCACTTTCCAGGGCAAGCGAGACCGGTCCGAGAGATATGACGTTTGACCTGCGGTAGGCCTGGGTCTGCTGCGGAGGCGGGCAGCCAAATGATATTCCTCCCAGCGGGGAAGAAGCTGACGGCTTGGTGAACGATGCGTAGTCTTTATTCAACGTGGATGCGCGGAAGACGTCGTGAACCGGCTGCAGCTGGAAGAGAAGGGTGTCCTCGGCACCGAAGCACTCTCGGTGGGTGTGCTTCCAGGGCTGGCCGAGATAAACACCAAAAGTCAACTTCTCCTCCCCGTTCCCGGTATTGTTGCCTGGGGGGAAACGGTGGGAGGGGAGGGTCGAGAGGAAGGCGGAAGCAGGCCCAGAATGGGCGTGGGCTGCTTGGTTCGGAAGACGGGTTCCGCTCACGAGGAGGATGGTTGGCGCCCTCCAGTTGAAGACCTTGGATTCAAAACTTCCCATGCTGAAGCCATCCTCGTCGCCAGAGTATAAGGGGCGGAGTCTACGGAAGATCGACGAGCCCGGGATGAAGAATGATAGCTGAGACAAGACGTTGAGGTTCATGATCGACCCCGTCTCCTCCAGCAGTGGTTGGATGGGCTCAGGGGGCAAGCTGACGGCGGGTTGGGGCTGGTCGCCAATGTGCCGATGAAAGTCTAATTTCTTTGAGAACAGGAAATGCTCCAAGAGGGCGGTGAGTCCGTTGAACATGAACGGCATTGATGCAGGTACGATGGTGTTGAAACGGTGAAACTTGATTCCGGGCGCTTGTTCGACGTTGAGAAAGGCTGCAAGCACACAATCTGCCGTCTCCCTCAGGCTCTTCAGCTCATCGCCAGATACGCGGTTCGAGTATGAGGATAAACTCTCCTGCGCATCCAACGGCGCGATCAAGAGGAGAAGCATGATGAGTTTTCGCCAGTTGTCCGCCGGTATCATAGCACCATGGCTGGAGGACGGATTCCCGTGACCAAAGGCACCGATGTAGTCCAGGGAGTCGAGCGCGGCGAGCACCAGTTCGTCGTCGTCGTCGTCGTCGAGTCCCGAAAGCTCGTCATCTCCCGGTTCATCAACGGCGAAGCCCGGTGGCGGCACACGGGCAAGAACTGCGCCGCCATTCCGCTGCGCTGTTGCCCCTTCTCGGCCGCCCTCCTCACCTCCGCTCCCTTTTTTGCTGGGGCGCATTCCCGAAAGCCTGCGGTCATAGACGGCTAGGCTCTTAAAGAGCAACTTCCTACGGTCCATGGCGCCCCTGGCCAGAACCCTCCGGTACCTCTCAGTCAAGATGGTGATAACCATGACCATCTGCTCCAGCCCCAGGACAGCAGGGGCATCCTCGAGAAAGGGAAAGGCGCCGATGTAGGACACCATCTGAAAAAGCACGGCGGACACGCCGAGGACGTCGGGGATTTCGAGGAAGCGTGCAATGGTTTGTTCCTTTAGGTAGCTGACCTGGCCCTCATGGTCGGCCAGGGTTTTGAAGACATCCTTGAATGAGAAGAGTTCGAGGGAAGTGAAGCACTTCTGGGCGAATTTGTCGGCCTGGAGACGGCGTTAGAATGAGATTCCGGCTGGCCGCCGTGAGCCTGCCCGTAAGGTCGTGATGCATCACCAGCTGGGTGCTCACCAATGCCCTCGTCAGCTCTTCGCGGGAAGCAGGAGCGGACCCCTCGACTGATTGACCTTGGCCCATGATTGATGGATTTAGGTCTGGGTGGTTGGGTCGTGCATTGAGCGCGCAACGGATGTAATTCGCCCAGTCTGAGTGAAAGTGGTTGGTTCAGGTCATCTTGCGAGTCCCTTCGCTCAAGCCCGACAACCAAGAGCAAAGAGAGAGGAGGATGAACGGCATGCAGTCGAAGGAGGTGAGACCGGGAGGCTGGTCCAAGGCTGGCAGCGGCATAAATGGCCCCACTTTGTCATGAGTCCACCGCTTGCCTTGCATTAACAAAGGAGCAGACACCCTGAGCTGGGCCACATCTGCCAGGTTCAACATCGGGAATTTACACGTTCACGTTCTTCCGCGTCGGCTGTCGCAGAAAAACATTGGAATCACTCGAATTTTGGCTCGTATGTCATGCTTCTCGGGGCAGGGAACGAACTAACAGCACACGACATCAACCACGGCGATACGACGCTCTGCTCCCGTATCAATCACCTAAACCCAACACAAGATGTCCTACCTCCAACCCGCCACATGGCGACTGTTGGGCCTATCGGTCGGTGTTGGATATGGCGTCTTCGGGGCGGTTGAAGCGCTGCGGCCGCACGAAAGCGCCAAGCACTTCCTCGGCATCCAGTGCATGCCAGGTGAGGCGGCCCATGGCGCTGTCGCGAAGCTGGTCCCTCTCCTTGGCGCCAGGGACCTCTCAATTGCCGTCCTGATCTTCAGCTTCCACCAGATGAGACAGGACCGCGAAATGGGCATGGTTATTCTTGCCGGGACGATACTCTGCTACGCTGATACGTTGGTGGTCTGGTCGGCCAAGGGCGTGCGATCGTAAGTCATGATACCCTACTACTACTACAGATGTCCTGTGGACGTGATGGCCCCATCAGCTGACGCCCCTCTTCTCCACAGGGGCATCGGCATGGCGATTGGGGCAACCGTCTGGGCCGGGATTGGCCTTAGTTTGACGTTTTGCGGCTAGCCATTGGACGTTTTGGGAGGGTAAAGAGTTCGGTCCTGCGTCTATGTACCTGTATGTCCAGAATGCTTTTAATATCCTCCACCCATGCTGGGTGGCGTGGTTTGTTGGGTGCGGAGACAGATGGCTTGCTTCAAGTGCGTGTAAGTGGAATGCGGGGCATACATAGAAGGCAGGGCATCCTTGCCGCCCCAGCCCGACTGCGTCACTGTCTCGCTGCTTGGTGGGGTGATCCAATCACCTGCTTCCCTTCATCGGGATGCTTGCAGATGCATCGTCGGAGGAGGTGCTGCCCGGGCTCGAGTGCTTCTGCCCAAATACTTACAAAGAAGCTTTGACTCCCACCCCGCTCCGTCTCGTCTCCCTCTCCCTGCTGGGCTTCGCCAACATCCTCGCAATTTCGGCCAGTTCTTCCAGCAACGCCATTGGTTCTGCCCAGGACTCAGACGGTGAAGATATCGCAGAAGCATCGATTACATCATGGCTGATCACGGAGATCCCGCCGCGCCCATTGACGAGACTCCCATCTCGCTCAGCCCGCCCAATCCCGGGAGGAAGAACTCTCTCGAGTACCACCTGAGCCACCGGCCGGAACGCCAGGAGCTTGTTGACAGTATGTGACATGGAGTCGTCGCCAGGCCATTTCCCAGCATCCGCACATTGTGTACAAGACAAAGCTGACAACGTGCACCTTGGCTTAGAGAACATCCTCCCCGAGTCAACAGCTGCCCCGGGCCTTCAGGCACACCAGAAGGAGGTGAGCAACGACATGTCGCTTGGACAGGCCCGCCCTCAACATGGCAGCTTTCATACGAAGCTCGGTTAACCTAACTTGAATACACACAGCTCGCGAGGCACATGCGTGCCGACTCGCTGAACGAGAAGATCGCCCATCGGCCTTCTCCAGAGGCGCTGCTCAAGGAGGGTGTCATTCACGAGGACCCGCGTTCGGCCGAGGATAAATATGCGGAGGCAATCGAAGAGGAGTACGCCAAGCGGGAGGGCGGTGCTTGAGGCCATTGCCTCTGCCCGAGGACACTCTTTGCAGTGACGGGTGTAGGCGCAGCACACATGAGTTGTCTGGTTCTGGGTTTTCTTTTGCAGTGTAGCTGGTCAGCTCTCGAGGAGCATCGGTTCTCAAATGCACGGGTTTTGTGGAATCATCGACCGGGAGCGTGAGACGAGGCTGTTTCCACTCCGGCGCACGGGGTGGATGGGTATTTGGATGCAACATCGGCACATGCGCACGCCGTGGCTGGAGACCGCCGCGCCAGAATGGACTTTCTGCGGCTCTATGGTAATTATCATGGTATGGCAGGTGAGGGGCTTCAATGGCCGCCTCTCCAACCCGCCCGCCAATCAACCTGACAGCGGTCATGCAGCGGTCATGCAGGCCCCTGGATGGCGCGCTGCATCTGCAAGAGTTCAAGATCCGATCCGGTGCGACATCTCTGACAACGTCCAGAGAGTCTTGAGAGGGTCACATCGTGCTATTGGGCCAGAGGCAAGCGGGAATGTCATCCAGTGTTGTCATGAAGAATACCCAGGCAATGTTATGTTGTCGCAGCTATCCATGCCAGAAACGTGTAATTATCCAACACATATTAAGAGACAAACCCAACCATAAACCAAACCAATACCAAGCTCAAAGTTGCCAACCATTCCGGTCCCATTGCTGGGCACATGCCTGTCTTGTAAAGCCCCGATGGTAATCCCATCGACCCAACGCCGTTAACACCAAAAATGCAAGAGGAGCTGCACCACGCCACCCATGCTGCGGTGTGTGGACGCCCCAGCCCCAACCCCCTACTTCCTGCTGTAGGTGCTCCCCGAGTATGACCTCGGCTCGTCCTTGTCGGAGCTCGCTTGGCCATGCTGGACAAGCGTGACAGGTGCCCCGCCCCGGGAACTGGAAACCTCTTTGACAACCGTCAAGTAGCCGGCTGTGAGTCGAGTCAGCCAGCTGGCGATGGGGCAGCGGATTGCGGTTGTTGGAGGGGGGGGAACTAACATGAAGATGCAGAGCGGTACTGCGAGTCAACAGAGGAGCGGGAGGAAGCCGAAGAATCCATTGAGACAGTGCTATGGACGTAGGGCGACGAGTAGGTGGATGGTCTCGATGACCTGGTGCCGGACTGGGCAACGACGACACTAACACCGTATGCGGGCATGGAGATTGGTTGTTTGTTGAGATGCCGAGGGCAGGGAAGATGCTCTGAGCGAGGTAATGGGAGACGGTGAGGGTAGCTTTTGGTCGACTAGTCGAGACACAAGAGGCACGAGGCGAAGACAGTTACTTGGGAAGACCGAAGGCACTGCACTGATTCGAGAGGAGGAGAATGGGGGGCGTTGGGATGATATATAAATACTAGACCGACCGTCTACAGCCATGGTGGACCTCTGTTGACTCCTGGGCAAGGCACTTGGCGCGCCTTACAAAACTGAGGCCAGTGAGGCCAGCCTGGGACGGGGCGATGTTGCTCGGTGAATACCCCAGGCACCCCGCAAGGCAGCCAACTGACCAGGTAGTGCTTGGTGTGTCGTGCGCATCTGGCAAGGAGCTACGAGATTGTGCTGGTGTACGTACCAAATGAGTCAACGGACCATTTGAGTGTCTCGTCGTCAACTCTGAGATGGCAAATGTGGGGGAGCTTTTGTCGCAGGTTCCAATCAACACCAACGGCCAACTTGCTTCTTGTGCCCCGTTCTCAGGCAGCGAGGACCCCCAGGGCCCGCAGTGGCAAACTGCCAGGCAGCATGTCGGCCGGTCCTGTCGGGAAATATGGGCGGCGTCGGGAAGAAGCCGTCCTGTTCACCGACACTCGGTGACAACGCGGACGCGGGCACAGCCTCCAATGTTTGCCTTGCTTGTTTCGGTGTGTCATTCTGTGGGCCAAGCCCGGTGAGAGTCTGGTTTGACAGCAAGTCGGGCAGCTTCGTCGGAATCCGCCGAAATCAGGTACTGGGGCTTTTCATCCTCGTAACTGGCGGTTGACGGGACTTGCTGCCTGGTGCCTCAGCAGTTCCGAGGCCAGTTTCGGCCGTTTTCGCTGTGNGGCTGAGGGAGGCAGATCGGTGAGACCAGGTACCTTACCTGAGATGACTCACCTCTGATAGGTGGTAGGCCGCACAGGGCTGCAGCCTGAGGATAGGCGAAGGAAGGCAGCCAGCCAGCCAGCAGAAGAACCCAGGTTTGCGGAGGACTCTTTGGTGCCACTGCCAAACCAAGGGGCGTCGTTGCTTGACGTCGGCGAACGTTCCAATTTGCCAATGCTGTTCTGTCTGTCTCACTGGTCGTCATGCGCTGCGAGCTGGTGGGGTGCAGTAACGTTATTGTGCTACAAGGTACTCGGTGGGGCGGCGCAGGTGCGCAGTACAAAATACAGAATACCTTACCAACCTGCAAGTTACAGCCCGATTGCTCATCCAGGTGACGGAAGCAGGGCGGTGCGAGTAGGACTTTTGCTGCCTGTCCGACTTGGGGAATAAAGGAGTCCTGGAGCTGGGCGAGGTCACCGCTCACAATTGCGCCCACAATTCCGCCCCCAACAACTGAGACTCGACATCCGCGTCACAGGCATCACAGGAACTTGCGCAGATGGGAGAGACTCCACGCAGCGGGCTTGCTTGGTTCGCCTTGGCAGTGTTCAGGTCTGCGTCCGGCCCCGTACCGTACCTGCAGTGTCTCCTGTTGCAGTGAGGCCACTGAGGGGATGCAATTGATTGTGGACCCCCTGCATTGATTCGGCGCCGGGCGCCTTACCCCTGTCCGTGAGCTTCTGGATGATCTGGCAGCATCGCAAGCGTCGCCCGCCCTGCGAACATCCCAACTGACCGACTCTTGTCTTGTTGCCCGGCACCTTTGACAGCCCCAAAATACAATCGAACCTGCGCCCGGCTTTGTCGTCCCCGAGTTCGCCCGATATACCAGTCAAGACGCCCCTCCGCCTAACCTTCAATCAAGATGCAGCGCATCCTCCTGTCGCTTTCACTGCTCGCCTCGGCCGCCGTCGGCGCCCTGGCCTCGGACGACCTCAAGATCGACGTCACGCTCCCGGTCGAATGCGAGCGGAAATCCCAAAAGGGCGACTCGATTAACGTCCATTACCGGGGCACGCTCCAGTCCAATGGCGAGAAGTTCGATGCCAGTGAGGCTGCCCTCGCCCCAATCTCCCCGCGCCACCCCTCACCTTACCCCCCCCCAGCCCAAGGCAACGTCGAATTGAGGCTGACTTGCGTTACCAATGCCAGGCTATGACCGCGGAACGCCCTTTACCTTCAAGTTGGGAGCTGGGATGGTGATCAAGGGGTGAATACCAGAGTGTCGATGTGCTGTCTGGGAGGACGAGTTCTGACAAGACGCAGTTGGGACGAGGGCTTGCTCGACATGTGCATTGGCGAGAAGCGGACCCTGACGATTGGGCCTAGCTACGGCTACGGGGATCGGGGCGTTGGCCCCATCCCTGCGGGTTCTACCTTGGGTTCGACATCCTTCCCAATGTCCTGGCGCTGGCCTGGCTTTCTTCGATCTGTCTTGCTGACCCTTTTCTTGTGTACAGTCTTCGAGACCGAGTTGGTGGGCATCGAGGGCGTGCCCAAGCCCGAGTCGATTGTCACCAAGTCCGCCACCGAGGAGGCTGCGAGTGCGACGGGTGAGGCGGCCGCCGACGCCGACGAACAGCACAGCGAACTCTGAGCCGACCCAGCATCGGGAGGCTAGGACTCGACATGCCTGAACTGTAGCCCCGGATACGGAGTCACAGCGGGAGCCACCGAGCCGGCTCTGGGCCAAGGGAAGAGAGGCTCCTGGGCCGTGACTGCGGCTGTTGATAGAGCTCTTCGAGGATGTCGTTCCGAAATGTATCAAGCCTGTTTTGCTCTGCAACACCCCCGGTGGTGTCCCGATATGACCGTGTGGTGGGAAGACGCCCTCGAAGAATGTCTGATCCCAGGATGCCGACGCCGCGAATGGCATTCGGTTGCCGCTGTGATTTAACCCATGTTCGGGTTTTGATTGATAAAAGGCATGTCCGCAAGGGGCTAATGTTACTTGTGCGAGACAGGGATATGCCGACATTACGAAGGCGGTCTGCGGTGGGAGACGAGAGCACAACCCCTTCCCGTTGATTTTGCAACCAGTAAAGTTTATTTTCAGCCCAGCATTATGGACGGTTTACGGAGTCCTTCCTTGTAGGGTTGATACAACAGCATGCACCGACTTGCATATGCACTTGCCATCACCTGTCTGACCGTTCCGCTTGGGGTTGGATCCGCCGGGCGGAGTACCTACAGGACCTAATTGCGCTGGTTCCCGACCTCGACGGAAGTCACTCATCTCTTTATTCTTACGACTCTTCTCTCATCACATGTCTCTCGCCGGTCTCTCCGTCCGATATCCCGCCTGGGTATCCGGAGAGAACGCCCCGGAGAGAACGCCCGTTTTGCGCTGCGCATCCCACCAACAGCGTCTTGTCGCCGCGTTGCCCGCTGCGTCCCTGTTCGCCGCGCGAATACCCTCTCACGATGCGCCCCTGGGCCCACGATCTCGACCATGACCGCACACGCAGCACCCCGAGGCCCTCGCGATTCCGAACTTGGCTCCCGCCCCTGAACTTCATTACGATTCACTATGCCTATTTTATCATCGTCTGCCTGATTACCTCGCTCATTTTCTGGGGCTCGTCCAGCCCGGCATGGAGCATCAGCTACACGGACAGCCTGTTTGTTGTCGTCAGCGCCATGACCGAGGCAGGCCTCAACACGGTCAATCTGAGCCAGATGACGACATGGCAGCAGACGATACTATTCCTTCTCGTCATATTCGGGAGCTCCATCTGGGTATCCATCTGGACGGTCCTGGCGCGCAAGCACGCCTTCGAGGAGCGGTTTCATGACATTGTCCGCGCGGAGCGCATGCGGAGGGCGAGTGGTCCAGGGGGTGCCGTCGGCCTTCCGGGGCTGCAGCGGTTCCTCTCGTTCAAGAAGTCCTCGACAGTAACCCTGCCACACAATCCTGTAGTCTCTCAGGCAGGCGAGCGCTCGGCGCACCAGGATGCTATCCCGGCCGCTCAGCCTGCCGCAGGCCCGTCCCAGCCCAACGATGTCCCTGAAAGTGAAAGTGGTGGTGACGCTACTCTTGCCGCCCCTGACACTTCTCGGGAGAGACCCTCAACCCCTGGGCGCATCGTTTTTGTCAGCACGCCCCGTCACAACGAGGCCGTTACCACTGCTGCTCAGCATCGTCCCGAGGAAAGCCAACCAACGCGCCGGCACCGCAGCGGGAATGAAGATTCTGGGGCACACGAGAAGGGTGAGTTCAGCATGCGTCAACTCCTCGCGCACAGGTCGGGCGGGAGGAACTCACAGTTTCATGGCTTGACGACCGAGGAGCGCGAGCGTCTCGGTGGTTGTGAATACCAGGCTCTCCGGGTGCTGTCTGTCATCGTGCCTTTGTACTTTGTCCTCTGGCAGCTCTTTGGCTGTATCGCACTCGGCGCCTGGATCAACCACAATCAGCCGGAGCCACCGCTGAGGAACGGTATCAACCCTTGGTGGCTGGGCATCTTCAACGGCGCGTCCGCCTTCAACAACTCGGGCATGTCGCTGCTGGACGCCAACATGATCCCCTTCCAGAACTCCTACTTCGTTCTCATCATTATGGGCCTGATGATCCTTGCGGGGAATACGGCGTATCCGATATTCCTGAGACTCATTATCTGGTCCCTCCTGAAGCTCCTGACCTTGTTCGCGAAGGGAGACCAGTGGTCGGGACTCAAGGACACTCTCAAGTTTATCCTCCAGTATCCTCGGCGCGTATATACGAACCTCTTCCCTGCTCGGCCGACCTGGTGGCTGCTCTTCATGCTCATCCTTCTGAACTCGGTCGACTGGGTGGGCTTTGAGCTTCTCAACCTCGGCAACCCGGCAATGGAGCACATCCCCACGGGGTCTCGTGTGATAGATGGGTTATTTCAGGCAATTGGTAGGTCTAATATCCCACTCAGCTGCCCAGACACCCCATGTGCTAACTCACCATCTATCCAGCTGTACGTTCGGGAGGGTTCTATGTCGTGTCTATCACGTCCGTGTACATCGGGTTGCAGGTTCTCTACGTCGTGATGATGTACATCTCGGTCTACCCGGTCGTCATCACCATGCGGCACTCCAACGTCTACGAAGAGCGCTCGCTCGGGATCTACGCCGAGGACCGTATCCCTGAAACAGACCCCGA
>FJWA01007003.1_pt1 | contig 13958 bp, 12 predicted proteins | sample 1011891 | NCBI WGS metagenome assembly FJWA01 (sample SAMEA3912450, study PRJEB9761) | metagenome | biome: forest; material: soil | place: USA | collected 2011-06-22 | depth 0.1 m
GGGAAAGGGGATGGGGGGAGGTATGTGCGGATTCAGCGGCAGATTGTTGATGGGCGGCAGAAGGGGAGTCGGTTGGATGAGGACTGGGCGGCGCCGGATGAGTATTCCGGGGGGGTGGGTGGTGGTGGGAAGACGAGTGCCGGGCCGGGGTCGGTGCCGTTGGTGGCGCTGGGGGGGAATCGGCGGGCGAGGGATATGGAGACGGCATATGAGCCGTATAGTGATCCGCGGTTGGGGTGAAGGGGCTGGAGGGGTTGTGTTACTGCCGCGTGGTAAGGGGCTGTTTTGACGGTTTGGAAAGGCTGCTGTGTGGTCTGGTTCTCGGGTCTTGGGTCATGAAGAGACTGTTCAAGAGGGCTGCTAGTTCTAGTCGTAGCCTGCGGTTCCCGCGGGTTGTTGGAGGGTACGGCAAGTACGGCGCCACTGGGAAACCCGCATTCATGACGGACAATGTAGGCGATTCAATCACAATCGGCCTTCCAACACCCATTGTCTAAGCGGGGGGGCTTCGATCGTCCATAGAACGGTATACCCTATGTAGAAGACGGAGAACAGGAGTGGTCCAACGAGTGTAGTGATATCCAGGTCGGTAGACGGTTAGTAACGAAGTCTAAGGTTTTTTAGCAAAAAGGAATCTTGCGTGGTTAGTACTGTAGCTCGCACATTCGGGGAGAAACGCTCAAGTGAGGGTTGAGTGGGTTGCCCTTTTGGCTACTATATGTAAGGTAATTTGACACAAACAGCTCCCATTCAAGCGAGCTGAAAGATCGGTGGTTAGATCTAATCCAATACATCGTAGACAGAATAATCCGGATCCGGTTCGGGACCCATCCAATCTTTCACACAATCGTTAAAACCTGCCAAGGTGTACCCTCGAGAGACTTGGGGGCGAGGGAGGGCCAGGATCAGGCTCTCCCCAAGTCCCAAGCCAGGGCTCGAACCAGCTTGCAACAATATTAGAGTCGCCGTACCTTATCTCGTGCATCATTTTAGCAGCCTCTATAGCTCCCAACGCAGTCTCGACGCAGATCTCATGAAGGGCTTCCGGTTCTTCCTCCTCACTGCAGAAATCTGTGCGATCAAACCACACGAAAAGAAAGACGGCGCGTTCCCAGTCCTCGTCGACTTCAGCCAGTTTCTCGAGTACCATAATAACCTGCTTGAAGCAGCCGCCTCCGCCCGGCGGCTCCCTTGTCCAGAAGAACTCGGGGTAGCCCGCCTCCGTGACTGCTGCCTCGGCCGACGCTATCCTCGCTCTCTGATGGGCGATCGCGCGCGTTACCATATCGCCATGCGCCAGCTCCTTCCGCTTTGCCTCGATGCTTGTCTCGAGGGCAGATACACGCGTCTCGATATCGCCGTACGCGGGCTGAACCTGCCTCTCCTCGATGCTCGCCTGGAGAGCGGCCGCGCGCACCACCATATTGGCTCGTATCGTTTCATCCAGGATATCTCTAACCGAGTCGAGGGTGCTCTGGAGACCCTGGAGTTCGTATTCGCGCGACTTGATGAGCTCGCTTCTGAGTTGGATGTCACTCGCCATTTGTCGCACAAGCTTGTCCCGGTCCTCCATCTCAGCAGCTACCGGCGCCAGTTCATACCCATCGAGGCGGTCGCGCGCCTGCTGTTCCGAGCCGTGTCGTATGGCAAAGGTTCTCTCCTCAAGCGCGCTTGCGATGCCCAGCAGATCTGTCTCGCTGTTGCCGGACGGGGTCGACTGCGGCACGTAGATCTGGAAGTTGCCAAAGGGAATGTCCCGCGCATCGGCGCCCTCGCCGAACATCTCGACTGGCTGGCCTTCGAGGCCGCGCGTGAACTGGTGCCAGGCGCTTATGAATGTGGCGCCCTCGTGGTCGGTCTGCGCTCTGGTGACGAGGTACGGCGTCCTGCGGGGCCAGTGCATTTGCAGGCTGGGGTAAGGTACGCCCCTTGGGTGGCGGGGCCGGCTGCGATGACGGCGGAGGGCCTCGGTCCACTCACTCCATGACTTGAATGTGTGCGTCCTGGTGTCAATGGTTTCGTCTTGATCCATAACGTCGACTGGTCGAAAACTGAAAGTCGGGAATTGAGGGCGAAGGAGGGTGGTTAGTGCCGTTATGAGAGAGCCTGGAGAGTGTGCCAGAAGAACCAGGAGCGGGCCGTTGCAGTGGGAGAGTGGAAAAATCAAAAGGGGGAAACGCATGGTATTTACGGTCTAAAAATCGGAGATACCTTAGTGAAGGTGGGTGGGTTCACGAGGTTGTGGGGGCCCGGATGCCGGCAACCGCGGAATGGGCACGATTTGCTGCCCCACTGATCGTGGCAGCCGGCGTCTTTCGCACTTCTTACAGCTCCAAGGCTCAAACAAGACCCAAGGGTGTCGGATCTGACCAGAGTAGCACGGATAATCAGGCTACGATGATAGGGAGGTACCTCCCCTATGAAACGCAAAAGTTAAGGAGAGGAAGAAATCTTAGCCCGCCCGGGCAAGTCGTGTATTAGTAGTATAGTACATCGGGTCTGCGCTCGGGAGGTCGTGCTACAGCTAGACAGGTGAGCAGGGTGAACCAAAAGCGGCGAGTGCTCAACCAATATCAGGCCAAACTCGATAGGCAGATGAATGAAAGGTGTAGAATGCACCGCCGGCAACTAACGCTCCGCTTCGTGCTGTGGGAGGCTCCTGAGGGAAGACTTGGGTTGATGAGGGTGTTCAACTTTCGTCACACTGCAGGAAGGTTTCGGTGGTGAAAAAGTGGGATCTTGAAGTGCGTCGGTTCAACGGACATTGTCCGAGAGAAAGGAACATAGGTACTTAGCCAACCAGAGTGCTACCTCCATATAGGTACCTAAGCTAAGGTAGACGAGAGAAGCCCTTGCCAGCCTGCAAAGACAGGACGGACTTCGCGCTTGCTGCTGCAACTGTACGACTCCTTCTCGAGCCCAACCCGGCCAACAGCGGGTTTCTGTTTCTATGATTCTTTCTACCTCCAGCTTTCGAGTCGATTTAAGAAGACTCCTTGCCGCTTCTAGACGCCGTCACAGCCTCTCAAGACCCAATACACACGTAGTATCCCGCCAACAGGGTGCGACAGTCCGACCCGACGGCCGGGTTAAGCGATATGAAGGTACTATTACCACGGTATTAGCTCTTGTTCCCTCACGTAGAAATATGCGATTGTATCCATCCGGTCTTTGGCAAACACAAGCAAATATGACTTACCTCAGCGACATCGCAGCGTTGCTCGCAATGACACTGCACGCGTCGCCCGTCTTGACAAGGTAGAAGCTGGTGCAACCCGAAACCATGCCGGTCTGTCACGAGATAAACCAGTGTGTCAGCAACAACTCCGTGGAGAGTAGCCCCCATCCCCCCAACCCCCCCTCCTCGCCCCGCACATTCCGAGGGTGTACACGGGCATTAAGATACTACTCAATGGGGAGAACGCACCTGCACCGGGCTCGGGGTAGCCACCACCGTAGCACTACCACTCGTCGTAACCTTAACAACGGTGCTCGTAACCGCAGCAGCGCCACTCGTCGTCACGATGGGCGCGACGGGCGTGCCGCTGGTGATGGTGGTTGCGGGGACGCCGTCGCTGGCCAGGCTGAGACAGACGTAATAGCCGGAGAGCAGGTGGGAGCAGTCGGTGCCGACGGCCGGGTTCATGGCGTACAGCTTGTCGAGGTCGATGCCCGCGGCGTTAGCGAGCGCCCAGCAGCTGTCGCCCGTCTCGACCTTGTAGAAGCGGTTGCAGTTGGCCACCATGCCGGTCTGGACTTTCTTGTTAGTGGGGTTGTTTCGGCTTTTGTTGGTAAGGGATGGAATCAAAAGGGGGCGGAGGTTCTCACCTGAGTTGGGGAAGGCGTTGCCAGGCTAACCTGCGAGGAGGTTGTGGCGGGAGTGGCTTTTGTGGTTGTCGAAGGCAACGCGGTTGACGAGGACTTGGAAGTTACTCCCGTTGTTGAAGTTGGTGAGCTGGAGGGCACCCGCGAAGTCGAAGTCGTTGAGCCCGAGAGCGCCCCTGAGCTCAGTGTCGCTGAGCCCGAAGGCGCTCCTGTCGTCGTGGAGTTATCGGTTGGCTGCGTCGTGATCGGCGAACCGCCGCCCAGCGTGGTCCTGGCGATGCAATACCACTCGCCCGCGTTCAGGCTGGCGCAGTTGATGCCCGTGTTCCACGCCGAGAGGCTCGCAGCCGGCAGGCCAATCATGGAGTCCAGGTCATCGCAACTGCTGTTCTATAAGCGGTATCAGCTTGCCCTGTCTTTCTATTTTCTGCTTTTGCAAAAAGGGGCCGTAGCAAAACAGGCCACAGGACCTGGCAGTTGGAAAGGCAAAGGGGATGTGTAAACCAGCGTAGCTGGGCAGTCTACACTTACTCCAGGAGCGGGAAACAGAATGGCACACGGCGTGGCCGCGCCCGTGAAGGCGGTTTGAAGCGCCGAGAGCGACGAAAGATTCCACGACATCGTCGGGGACGGGTCCTGCGTGATGGTGTACTGCGTAGTTGCGTCTGGGAGACCTGTGTAGGCGATCGGGACGCTGACGCAGTAGTAGTAGTTGACGAAGACAGACGAGCAGTCGGACCCGATGGCGGGATTCCACTCCAGCCTGGACAGACAGGATTAGCGGCACGTTTCAACATTAAAGTGAGAGGCCCGTGGTGTCCCGACACGGGCGAATTCCCACTTACAACTGGTCCATGGTCATCTGGTGAGAGAAGCGGTGCTGGATGGAGACGCAGGTATCCGCGGCATTAGCCTGGTAGTACTGCAGGCCTATGGAACGAAGAAGATACGGCAATATCAGCAGTGAGCTCACCCCGGCAACACAAGAGGGGGCGAAACAAGTCGGGGGATCCATCCAAAACTCACAGTTCGAGGGGACACCCTCCTGGACGGGCTTAGGCGGCCAGTCGGTTGAGGTAGGCCGGGGGCCCTGGGTTGCGAACGTGCCGTCGGTGATGGCCGAGTACGAAGGCGTTTCAGTGACGCCTGTGTGCGCCGGCTGCGACGAGACGGTCGAGCAGGCGCCGCTGGCGTCGGCACCCACGCAGTAGGAGAAGCCGACGTAGAAGTTGAAGGTGCAGTTCTTGCTTACGTCCGGGTTCCACTGGAAGAACTGGTCTGCCGTAATGCCGAACCGGGTCTGGACACTTGGGCACGTGTCGTCGGGCCCGATGTTGTAGAACTTGTTGCAGTTGCAGGCAATGTTGGGGAAAGTTGGCGTCGTTGGCTTGGGGCCCGCCGTAGTCGCGTGCGAGGACGAGGAGGACGAGGACGGCGTCCCAGCCTTGGTTGTGCTCGTGGGCGCACAGGTACAAGGGATACCCAGAAAGGTCGACAGGGGAGTGGGCGACGCCAATATGGAAGCAGGCGTTGACTCAGACGACGAGGACACGCCCACGCAATACGCGTAGCCGGCCCAGAAGTTCTGGGTACAATCCGCGCTCACGGCCGGGTTCCATGCCAGGAACTGGGCGCGTGTGATGCCAAAGGCGGCCGGGATGGTGTCGCAAGTATCGTTGGCGCCCACATCGTACCAGAGGTCGCCTGTTCCAGCCCGCTGTTGTCAGTCATTCTTGCAGGAAGGTTGTAAGGAAGTCAACTCACAGTTGCTCACAGTGCCCGTCTGCTGCGGCTTGTCTGGCGAGGNCAAACCCGTCGCCGTCGCCCTGGCCCGGAGCCTGTAACCGGCCCTNAGCTCCTNGTCCGGCTTGTCATGGCCAGCGGAGACGCCCAGGGCCACGGCCACAAGGGTGCTGAAGAAGAATAACGACCGCATCTCAAACTTGTCTTCGCGTCCTTGTTATGAAACGCAGAGGCAAGAATGTTGAGGGATGGCAAGGCAGTCAAAGCACCTTAGACATAGGACACCCGTCAGATGGCCGACGACAGCAAGATATCCGGCTCAGAGAAGGAGGGAAAAGCGGCCGTGTGAAACGAGGCAACGAATGGGAGGGGACACGAGACACAGGGCGCGCGGAGCTGAGGGGTCGCTGGCACGGGGAGGAGAGAGGTAGGAGAAGCCGTGTGGCTCTCTCGCCGGCCGCAGGAGGCCTTGATGTCCTCGGCCGAGAGAGATTCCAGCAGTTCGGAAGCTATTCCCGGCCCCTCCCCCCAGAGTGCCTGATATTAGCTCGCCATGGGTCGCCCCTTTCTCACCTCGAGCCCTGCTGTCTTACTGGCGCACTGGGTACCTTCGGTACATCCCTACACGTGCGGTTGGCGCGGACTCGTATACCGTGCTTCTGCGGTGGAACTCCTCGGCATTTTGGTTGCAGCAGGGGGCCCTCTGGCCTACGAGGGTATTCGGTGGAGTGGTTCAGGGTTCATCCGCTCACCCAGAGGGCTGAGTGAGCGCCAATGCGGCCCACAATGCTTAGCTGTTTCGGTAGGGTGGAAGCTGTTTCGGTAGGGTGGAAGCGACCGGGCCGGCTCGGGAGGGATCTCGGGATCTTCTACACTTAGGCAGCCAAGCAGCAGATGTCGTNGCCGGGAGGCACTCATGCAGGCCAGGGATGCGTTGCGCAGGTCATCGGCTAGACTGCCCAGGTTAGTGTTTTGACGAGGGGAGGAGTCGTCATCAGATCTTGTGGGGTCTCGGGTTCGCGCTAATCCAGGTACCCGGTCTACAGCAACCCCCTGAGGTGTAAGATTGAATGACAGGGAAAGCCAAAGTGGCTGCCTAGAGACAGGNTNCCATCCCTTCTTAGCCCTTACCTACACAGGACTTCAACCTGACACNAAGGTAGGTACCTGTGATCGACAGTCAGACACTACTCCACTCCCAGGGCTCGCCTCATTCGGCCCGCTTACACCTGTGACTTGAAGAGGAAGACGTGACGAGGGGAGATAGTTACAACAAGTGACTCGGCTAAGAGAGAGTTTTCACTTGGAGTTACACTCAATTCGTGTTTCACGTCAGGGGCATGTGCAGCCCCTGAAGGGAAAGCGCACCAGAGAAACAGCATTGTGATACCGTGACAGTCACCTCCCTATAGTACCTAGGTACCTAGATATGCTTGCAGGAAGACTGTGAGAGGCATCGTTGATGCTCTTCATCNTGACACTGTGGGGAATCGCGGTTTGACTTACAAGAAGCCATGTGTTCAAGGATACACCGATGCAATATCAAGAACCGATTTGTAAACTCACACGATACTAAGAACTATGGGAACTAAATCAAGCGACCTGATTATTTCCTCTGACAACTACCATATGTACCAATATAAATACAAAAAGGTTTTGATGAAGTACCCGATTCAGGGGGAACAGCATGGTGACAAGAGGTCGGCAGGAAATGAACCAAAACGACAAGATTTCCACCTCAGATGTAGCTCCCCGCCACCAGCCGGCGCCTCATGGCCGCACGCGTCTCGGCACCGCGCCGCTGCAGTTGCTCGTACCGCTTGTTGGGCGCGTCTACGCCCCGCCGGGAGACCGTCCCGGCTTGGCAGTCGTTGAACGGGTTGTCCTGGTTCTCATAGATCGAATTGAACGGGCTCGCGCCTGTGAAGAAGGGCGCCTGGTCGGTGCTGTCGCGCGGGTTGGGGCTCAACATGTAGGCGCCCTCCACGTCTTGCGGAGAGGGCGGCCACGAGGAGTAGCCGCCATCAAACGTGATGATGGGCGGGCCAAGGAAGGGGTTGGCGACTTCGTAGACGACGGCGCCTGGCTCCTTGCCGCCGCCGTACGAGGTGTAGAGCATGATGGACTTCATGTCCACGTCATTGCCAAACTGCGTGAACTGCGTTCCGCCGAGCTCGGGCAGCCAGTCGTTGACGGTGAGGTAGGTGTCCACGGCGTCCTCGCCCTCCTCGTCCGAGCACGGGTGCTCGATGAGCTGGGCGATCGAGCTGCACATTTCGGTCATGTACTCGTCAATCTGGGCCTGGTTGTTGTTCATCCGCGCTGCCACGAGGGCGCGGCACGCGTCGTAGTCGTTCAGGTTCTCGCAGTGGAAGGTGAAGTAATCGGCGCTGCCAATTCCTCCGCGGGCCTTGCTCCACGCGATCGGGTTCTTCTGCTCGTGTTGGAGCCCAAAAACACTGGACAAGGAAGGTGGCGCGGTAGGTGAGCGCGGTGGTCAAACCAGAGGGGGGGCGGAAGAGAGCTTGCGGGCTGGGACATTTCCGACTTACTGGCCGATTTCATGCGCATACGTGCGGACCTTCTCGACTGCCAATTCGTCCTCGTCGAGGCTTGGATTGCCGGTGCGGAAGTAGGAATCCGGCTGCGAATGAAGGATGCTCCCACTTTCTTGGTTTCCGTACGAGGCGGCCACGTCGCCGTTTGCCTCCGCCCTCTGAACCCATAGGTAGTTCTCCTTGGGCCCCGTGACGCCTTGAGCGACGCACTGCGCCTGCGTCAGCGAGTCGTCGATGCGGAAGGCGGCGGACGAGAGGCCTGCAGCGTTCCACTCAGCCATCCCTCGGCGAAGGCCGGCGTTGAACATCTCCACCTCGTCCTCGGTCAGGGCAGGATCATAGCAGATTGGAATGAGACCGCCGGGCCATTGCTTGCCGTTGTGATTCACGCCGTCGTCGTTGTACTGGTGTTTGCCGTCTCCGGGTATGTTGGCCGTCCAGCGTCTGGACAGGTCAGATCCGGTGTCGTTTCGCAAGAAGCCGTCCGGGTACACGAAGCGCGATCCGAGCGGAGGACAGCTCTGGACGAGTCCCGCAAAGGCGAGGACCGACGCCAGAGCTGCGGAGGTGCCGAGATGGTGGCCGGCGCCGCCTGGAGGAATCATCCTGGCCAATTGGGGAGCGTGAACAAAGCAAAACGAATGAACCGAACGTTCCTCGCTGTTGAGCCTCGGCGTAGCCGATTTGGTGGGTGATAACGAGAGAACGACTGGAAAACAAAGGCAAGGGAACCGAGTCGATGCCGGAGAAACAGGTCAAAGGGGCATACAGGAATTATACCGTGCGTGGGTCCAGGTTATCGCTGGCCTGGAGACAAGGTATAGCTACCTACCTAGCCACGTCGGGTACGTGACTTGGAGTTAGGGAGGTACTTCAGATACCGAAGGTATCCGAGGGGGCTGGGAACCCCTGGCCACTGCAGTCATCTTGGACAGGGCTGACTCTCGCTGAGTGAGCACCTCACTTGCCTTGTCCCGCACTAATCTCCACGGAATCAGCAATGGGGCGAACCACTTGGGAGGCCCTAGTTCGAGGCTCCATGAGCTCGCGCAGCGGATTTCCGCCACAAGCAGGCTTTCCATTAGCCCCCCCATTTGGGTTCATTCTCGTCTGTCAACATGACCTGCCAGCATCATCAAAGCAGGTAGCCATCTTTGTCTCTCGGCTGGCGGCATTTTCAGAGTGCCCGGGTACAACAAATGTTTCTCTCCATGCGGTTCAAGTTATCGACCTCTCATTTTCAGGGCAGAACTGATATTTGCATACATGTAGGCACAGCTCACGCCTTACATCTCGAGCTAACAATTCCAGCTGCCAGCTGATCATGACACAACTAATGAGGCAACACCAACCCCGGATCGCCGACGGGAACCGTCTTGTTCGACGGCGTCACCGACTTGGAGTTGGCGGGCAGCCCAAGGGCCTCGGCCAGCTGGTTGGTCATGGTAGCGCTCGAGTCGTCCTGATCCACCGCCCACGCCATGACGCCGCCAAGGCAGACCTCGTTGGCGTAGTCGATCTTCATCTTGAACGTCGGCAGATCGTCGTACGACACCCACTGGTCGCCGCCCCACGTCACAATCTCGACGGCCGCCTCGGCGTCCAGCGTCACCTGCGCGCCCCCGCCGGCGATGATCTGCCGGATCTCGTAGGCCGTGAGGGTGCCGCTGTTTTGGGAGCAGGGGCCCGGTTTCTAGTGAGGCGTGCCGTTTGGGCCGTGTCAGCGTGCTTTCTTTGGTCTCAATTCAAACCGCAGGGACTGGGAAAAGGGGGAAAGGGGTAAAAGGGAAAAGGGGGTAAAAGGGGAAAGGGGGTAAAGGGGGTAAGAACACATACCGCGCCTCCGGAAAAGGGGCACCCGGCCGACTTGCAGCTGGGGTCGGACAGCGTAAAACTCCGGCCGTAGAAGCCAATTCCCAAGACAATCTTGTCCGGGTTGATGTTGTTGCGCCAGAACAGGTCGAGCGTTTGCTTGATCTCGGTCAGGTTGGTGTGCGCGAGAGCGACGGCGCCGATCCACGGGTCGGTGCCGTCCCAGGTGCCGTGCAGGTCGTACGTCATAACGTTGATCCAGTCGAGCGTGCGGCTGAGGTTGATAATATCAAAGTGCTGCATGTACCAGTACGACGAGGGCGCCGTCGCGGTCAGTCCGAAGAGGTAGCCGCTCTTGTTCATGGCGGCGCGGAGATTCTGCGCAAACGTCACGAAGTTCGCATAGTCGGCCGTGTTGCCGCCGCGTTCTGGAGCAACTGGGTACTCCCTGTGATTCAAGTTAGCCGAGGTAAGCTCTTTGGGCGCGACAAAGGTAGCGGGAAGTCTCACCAGTCAATATCCACGCCATCCAAGTTATTGGAGGCCAGAAAACTGATGAGAGAGGCAAAGAAGGCCTNCTGCGCACTCGTCGACGCCGCAAGNTGGGAAAACGTGTTAAAGGTCGCGCCGGGGTCATTGAAGGACCAGCCGCCGATGCTCAGGTAGACGTTGAGGTTCGGATCGTGGGCTTTGAGATGGCCGATCTGCTCCGTGATAGAAAAGGGCACTCCGTCCTGGGCCACCAGACGGAAGGTATTGGGGTCGACGGAAGCAAACGCGACGTTGATGTGCGTCCAGAGGCCGAGAGGAATCTGGTTGGGCAGCATGACGCCGCACGGGTTGCCGGTTGCCCAGCCCTCGTAGTAGGCGACCCGTCTCTTCTGCGTCGTCTTGCTGTTCGAGCCACAGGACGGCCGAGCCACCTGAGTACCACCGCAGAACTCATCGGTCGTTCCTATATCGTTCAGTAAGTATCGAGTCAACGTCGAGCCCCCAATTCCCTCGATCTGGGAGCCCATGAGGCCAACTCACCACAAAACCCATACTTGCTGCAGCAGACGTTCAGGGGGCACTTCTCCGAGGCCCAAAACTGAGACGACCAGCCGCCCGGATTGCACTCGGCCTTGTAGTCGCATTGGCTTGTGCAATTCCCCGCTCCGCAGAACGTGGCACCTGTTCCGCAGATGAAGCTACACGATTCACGTCAGTCTTCAAATTTGGACACTACGAGAAGGACGCAGGGAGAGGGGAGGCCTCACGCGTTGTTCACGTCGCCGCCGTTGCCGCAGCATCCAATTTCGCACGGATTAGAAGCGCCGCAAGTGGTCGTCTGCCGCCCGACAAGCTGGTGCAGACTACCAGACGAGACATCGCGAGTGCCTGCGGCGGCGGAATGCTCGGTCGGGAAATACATGGAACGAGTGACATGGCTGAGGGCAAGCAGCGCCCACGCCACCCGCAAGACGGCCATGCTGTAGCTGTTGCACGAGACAAGGAGGGACGGGAAAACAAGAGCGGAGAACCAAAGCAACGACGGAGGGACGAGCGAGGACGAAACCAAGGGGAGATGGCGGCAGCCACAAGGACTCTCTTGATCTCCTTTCCAGTCTCGGAAATGTCTATCGTACACATCAAGGTACACAGTCCACAGTATTTTACACTTACACAGTACTTGTCGTAGCATCTGGATCTACGGACCCTTGTCGATGCTGGTGTCTGTTCCACCCCTGGTCCTGGAGCCCAGCAGAGTGGATATTGAAGAATGACTTCGGCTTGTTTCCTCCAAGTGCCTTAGGGCCCGTGGACGCGGGTGGTGCCTAACGACCAAGAGGTTGCGCGGTATTGCAGCATCCAGGCCATGGGCGACTTGATCGGTCGTCTCCATTTCAGTTCTATTCGTCGATTTCTTCGAGTCGCGTGCGTGCCAGATGGGGTGGCTGTCAGTCCTAGTCTGATTTTGGCCATCGTAGCGATGCGTGAGCGGGTCAGGGGTAAGCAGCAATATCCGGTGTTGATCCCCGGTCGTCTACGACAACCCCCCTTGCCAGGGAGATATTGCACCCCTCTGCGGCGTGTGACAGGGCTCGGCTCCCGGCGATCCCTACCTGCACAATTAGTCCCAAGAAAGCTTATGTCGACGCTCGCTTTACTCAAAACCCACCTACATGCCGAGGCCATCAACACAGCCCGGGAAGCAACCCCTAGGTACCCAATCCCGAAACACCCCGTATCAAGAGAGCGCAATGACCCACAGTGTACCTCGACGGTAAACTGCTGCCTGGCAGCTGGCCCATAACCCAGTGAACCTAACCTTACTCATCCCCTCCCTAGGCCCTACCAAGATACCATCTGACCGTCCTACCTCCGTCCTGACCATGTCTTTTTTGCCCCGCCAGGGTTGCTGCCGTGATGCCGGCCCGCTAGGTCGGGTTCTTTCCAGAACCCGGACGAGGATGCGGATGCTACTTTGAAGACGCACGAGGTAAGCGCAATCTCACTGCGCCCAGATCCCCACACTTGATGGTCTCCTAGGACAAGACCCTCGACCAGGGAGGGAGGAGTCCGCGGTCCGATCTCTCGTGGAAGAGAGGTAAGTCCGGAGCGTGACCCGAGATGCCTCAGCTTCGCTGCAAGATCAAGAACTCTGCCGTCTCCCCGAGCCCCTGATCATACCGTGGTGCTGCCTCTCCCTCCCCCACGCTCGTTCTCCCTCGTCGCTCTCTTTGCTTTAATTACACCCTCTTGTATCTCGGGCGGGCTGTTGTGTTTGTGAAAAAGATGACGGCACTCCGCCTACTCCTCTGGAAGCTGGGCGTGTTCCTGGCCCTCACGGCCGGCTCGCACCAGCAGCAGTCGTACGACGACCTCAGCTGGGTCGAAAACTTCGCCATCGTCGGAGACAGCTACACGGCGGGCATCGGCGCCGGCAGCCTCCTCGACTATGGGTGCAGTCGTTACGACGGCTCGTACGCCGTCATGATGTCCAAGCGGTTTGTCAGCCTCAAGAACATGTACAACAAGGCCTGCTCCGGCGCCCAGACGCCCGACATCATGACGCAGATCCAGTCGTTGCCCGGCAACCTGGACCTGGCCGTCCTCACGGCGGGCGGAAACGACCTCTGTCTGGTTAGTCTGACCTGCGTGCACGCCCAGCATATCACGCCCCCTTGCGAACTTGAGCCGACGAGGTGCTGACCGTGGTGTGGTGTCCAGGTCAACATCCTCAAGCGCTGCATCTTCTCGCACGTCGCATCGACTGCCGGGTGCAACAGCGCCATCCAGGACGCGCAGACCGGGCTGGACAGCTACTTTGAGGGCAACGTCCAGGCGCTGCTCGAGGCCCTGGACGCCAAGATGAAGCCGAACGGCATCATCATTCTCTCCGGGTACGCCCAGTTCTTCGACGCCACCACCGATGCCTGCACGCGGGAGGAGTGGACGCTGCTCGGGCCCACGAGCCTGCCCCTGTCCACGTCGCTGCGCGCCACCATGAACGACCTGGTCGTGCAGACCAACGCGGCCCTCCTGAGCGCCGTCTTGAAGGCCGACCACGTCACCACCGCCAAGATCGGCTTCGCCGACTGGGACCTCTGGCCGAAGGTCACGCAAGGCCGCTTCTGCGAGAACGGACAGAACGCCAACCCCCTGATATCCGGAGGCGCCTGCGGCGTCAACGGCTGCAAGACGGCCGGCCTGCAGTTCTTCAAGCTCAATACCAACCCCGTCATCCTGCCGTTCGGCGCCCTCTACGGCCGCGACGAGCACCAGCTGCAGGCAAGGGCGGCAGCGGACGAAGAGGAATGGGCCCGAGTCCGGAACGAGACCATGTTCGCGTCCGCCATGGGGTCGCCGCCGCTCTCGCGCCGCGGCATCACCCAGCCCAACTGCCCGTCCTCGTCGAGCTCCCTCGTCCCGGACTCGATCGGCAAGCTGTTTCACCCCACCATCCTGGGCCACGCGGCCATGATGACGTTCGCCATGAACGAGATCCGCACCGCGCGCGCCGTGCAGCTGGGCATC
>FJWA01009418.1_pt1 | contig 13948 bp, 9 predicted proteins | sample 1011891 | NCBI WGS metagenome assembly FJWA01 (sample SAMEA3912450, study PRJEB9761) | metagenome | biome: forest; material: soil | place: USA | collected 2011-06-22 | depth 0.1 m
GCCTGCAGCGCCGTCATCAAATAATGACCAAACTCGTCCGACGCCAGCAGCGGCGTTGTCCCCCGCGGGCCAGGCGGATTCGGGCCGGAAAGGCAAAGATTGGCGCAGTGCAGCGACGAGAGGAACGTGTTCAGGGGCCCGGTTGAGAGGATGGTGAACTGCGTCGCCGCAACGCGAATGGACTGGCGCGATACGGCATTTGAGTACAGGTAGTAGCCGTCGTCTTCTTGGGCGAGGGCCGTGGGATCGGCCGAGACGGGCCCAAATGGAGGTGGCGGTTTGTTGGTTCCCAAGTCTCCGTCCTCGGGCTCGTCCTCGTTTGGATCAGTGCCTACCGGGTCTGCATCGCGTCCGGTGACCACCACGCAGGACTTGAGATAGAAGTTTTGTATGTCCGCAGGGCTACCGTCACCGAGAAACACGCCGGGACCGGGCTTTGGACTGGGAGTAGGGGCTGGGGCAAAGCTCGAGGGGAAGAAGTAGCTGATCTGTATCGCACCGTTGGCGGCCGTGCCGACCACCTGGGTTGGGTAAATTGACTTCTTCGTGGTGTGGTCGTATGGGGCCAAGGTGAGCACCCCCCGGTACTTGTGGAAAACGGAGCCGTCATTGTTGTCGTTGGTGCTCGTGATAACGACAGCCTCGATTTGGTTGTTCGCCGTGATAACGCTGGCCGGAGGCCACCAGTACCCCTGGCCCACCGAGGGATGGCTGACCGGCGATGGGTGGCACATTTCCTGCCATACCTGCTCGAGTTGGTTGAGAACGAACGGCTTCATGTCGGCTGGCTCGGCGTTGAACTGCTGCTTGATCTGCCAGTACTTTTGGAGGAGTGACTGCATCTGTTGGCCGGCTGGCATCGCCGCGTTGATATTGGCATTCAAGTTATCACAGTCTTGCCAGAACGGGAGATTCTTGCTGTTGTCCCATTGCTCAAGAGAGGCGACGCTGACACGGTGGGCCTTGGTGTAATTCCAGGGGTTGGAGCCACTGGCCACTCCCGTTGGTTGCACGACAGTGAAGTGAGGATACTTGGTTCCCAGGACAGCAGGGTTCGACTTTGTTGCCACAGACCACAGCCAAAGATGCCACACAATCTCTAGTGCTGTTGGTCTCGTGTAAGTAAAAGCAGACCCGGAGTCCAGGAGCTCCAGGAGGGCTACTTACAGGGGTGGATGTGCATGCCGCTTGGGATGGAAAGAACAACGTTTTTGGGGCCAGCCGTCCGCAAAAGCCCAGGATTGGTGATGGGCGTCGAAGACCTCGAACCGTGGTGGCTGAGCTTGACGGATGTCATGCGCCCCGGATGGCCGCCAGCCAGTAGCCAACTGAGAACTTTGCCTTCAGTGACTTGATCAGCATCGCCGGCGAGGTAGTGGGAGATCCTTTTCGTGTCGGTCCAGTACAGGATGCACGCGATCGACACCCGGTTGGTCCTGGTCGGGTCTTCTTGGATGACTTCGAAGGGCGGCCCGCCCAGCACTATTTGGTAGACGCCGATACAGTACATGGACGGCATCGTCGCGGTCGCGAAGGCTGGGTTACAAGCCGGGTTTGCTCGCACGAGTTGCGTGATGTCAGTGACCTGGGCCAAGGGGACGTTGCACACGGTGTTGTTGAAAAACTCGGCACCCAAGACTCCAGAGAAGCCATCTTCTGGGGCGCGCAGGATACCAAAGGGGACCCAGTCAAAAATTGTGGTCTGCCCCCGGGGCACATAGGCCGTGTTGATCCACGCGAGCCCCTGGTTGCTCGTGATGTAGGACGAAGGAGCGCCGTTGAGTCGATAGCCAGAGAACCAGTTTGGGGTGTAAAAGTAGGTTGCTGGCCTGTTTTTGGAGTCATACCTGAGGTACGAGATGATTCCCACGTTCTGAGCTGCATCCTGCTTGATGGTCTGGAGCAGGTTCCCGTAGTGGTCCTCGTCCCAGTGACTCAGAACGACTGTGTCAAACTGACAGCGACCGTTTTCCCAGTCATACGAGGTGCCGAGGTATGTGACCATGTCTCTGATGGGGTTGTAGCCGTTTGACCCCGTCCCGGGATCGATCGACATCCATGTCGAGCCGCCGTCGATCAGGATGCACTTGTAGGCCAAAGCTGGCTTCCCTGGCGACAAGTACGCCAGCACATGGATGGAGCAGTCGCCATTCCCAACATTGACATGGTAAGAGTCCACCCGCCAAAATGCAGTAGCCATTGTTGTTGAAAAGGCTACCTACCTACGTAGGTAACCAAAGAACAACGGAATGTGTTGCTATGGTGCAGTGTGCCGCATAGAGGCAGGAAAAGACAAGAGTATCAGGGGGGCAACGAGTTATCGCTTTCAGACACCTAATAATTATGAAGAGGGCCTGCATTGCTCAATAGGGGTTCGCCGACCCATTATTAAATGACATGCACAACGGAGGTCGAATAACAAAAAGTTGGCCACGGAGTCACCGGTGCCGTCCGGAGACTTGAAATGTTACATTCCAAGCCGTGGATAGGTGAATCCGGAAACCCGAAAGACAGTAAGTCCGGTGGGACATAAGACTGCTGAATCACAGATCTTGGACCGCAGGCCGTGGGGCTGTATCTCGAGAGGCCTGGTGACGGCAGCTCCCCCATTGCTCTGGGGAATCCTGGAATCTCCGATTTAACTGAACTCATCAAGAATGAGAGTGGAGTCCCAGTGATGAAACTGCCTGTAGTGTTGTGACATCAGTGCGCGATTTAGACCACGCCGCATCCCCATATTTTCTCGGACGCTTCGTGGTTCTCTGGTACAAACGGCGACTTGTCTCCTGCCCTCTATACCTGAGGCTATTCTGGCCACAGAGTAAGTTACGGTATCGGGCAGATTCTGCTTTTTCAACGCCCACATAGCTCATCGTCATGCCTCGTGTCAAGATGTCTGGTCATTTTGCGATAACTATTCGGTGCCGATGTCCGTAGTCGTGACGTCAGTAGAGGACGAGTCGACCGTGCTGTGGCCTCGCCTGATTGTGCTGTCCGTTGATCCGGCACCTGAGCAATGACCCTGCCCAGCTTACCTAGATCTCTTGGACACTTTCTGTCGTTGGGTGGCATAGTACAGCCCTGATGGCCTGTAAACTGTGAAGCATCTCTTGAGTTTTGCTCAGCATCCGGCTGGAGTAACTGCCTACAGGTATCTGTAGCTGGACGGATCCATAGGGCTATTGGTGCTTTCTGGGCTGCACCCCAACCGCAGCAATGGCGGTGCCGATGAATCTCGCGATTCCTGTGAAGTTGGACGCCTTTGTATTCAACAAGAGCGTGTGCAACGGGAACCCAGGTAACCCCACGACGCCCCCTGACGCCAAGATCGCCCCTCTCACCCAGCCGAACTACACGTTCCTCCGGCCCGACGACAGTATCATCCAGAACGACATTCTTGACCACGTCGACCTTCATAACTCTGTTCCTTGGAACACCAACCCTCGACTCGTGGACCTCGGCCAGAATGGAAAAGTGCGCGACAAGAGGCTCGGCGTCTACCTGCACTGGACCATCCCTCGCTTCTACCGGAGCGGTATTGCATCCACTCCATCAGCTAGCGGTTCGCAGCCCCAACAACGGCTCAACAGAGGTTTTGCCGTGCCCCCCCCGAGCAGCAACCCAGACTACAGCTCGCCTGAGTTTCCCCAAATACCCAACCGATGGCTAGTGATCCGCCAGCTGGACCCAGCCGCCGCGACCACGGTACCCAACAGCGGCCAGGGGGCCCAGATCGACCCGGTCGTTGCATGGATTGTCGAGAGCGACCGGAGCCGGACGATCGAGGACTCGGGACTCCTCACGGCGGATCTTCAAGTGGACGTCTCCCCGTTCATCACCAACCAGAGCACGAGCCCCACCTCACCCGGCAACATCAGCATCGGCGAGCAAGCCGAGGTCTTCATCGGCTACAAGACAGCGGCCAGAGGGTGGGGCGAGGATCCAACGGCACACCGCGCCGATCTCACCGTGGTCAGCGCATCCAACCAGCTCTTCCCGGATTACCAGCCGCACTGCAGTAACGTCTTCTCGATTCTGGATCCATTCGCCTGCACCATCAACGGACAACCGGGAAACCTGACGGCCGCCGTGGCGAGCTACTCCGTCATAGGATGGCACTCGGAGCCGGCAAATGACCCCCTGAGCGGAAGCGGCAACTCCGACGGGGTCTCCCGGGGGGTCCGGCTCAAGAACCTGTCCATGGCGCTCAAGGGGGAGGCTCCGGGGCCCCCAGACCCAGACATCCAAGAATGGCTCAGCTCGACGAGCCCCGCGCGCGTTCTCTGCCACGGATCCATGTACGACGTGCAGTGGAACGTCGGTGCCTTGCCCCTAAAGGTCCCGGCTAACGACGCCTCACACCTGCTGGCCGATTCCATGCCCGTATCTGTGGGCACTACGCCCATGGACTCGCTGCTAGCTTACCTGAAGTCTCACCAGCAAACAGATCTGGAGCACCACCTCCTTGCGCTGGAGCCGCTGCTCCGTGCGCAAGACGACGGCGTGCAGGCCCAGCGCGTGGCCATGGACGAGCTCCAGACGTGGGATTTCTCACGCCACTTGGGCGGCGTGCACTGGCACTTTCAAAACACCACTGGCAACACGGCCCAGAATCCTAATTCCACCGAGGCCGGCGCCCTGGAGCAGCTCAACCACCTGCAACGTCTGTGGGATAGCACAGAACGTCAGATCGTGCAGGTTCGGTGGCAGATGTTCTCGTACTGGTGGCAGTACGCCTCGCTCTCTAGCAAGGATCGCGACAATGCAAGCTACCCCTTGGGCAAGCTGTCCCAGCAGTTCAAGGACCTGCTTGGGCTTGCGGGCGCCGCAAAGCAGGCCGTCGTAACGCTTTCCCAGGATGCAAAGCGTTTCAGCCAGCTGCCGATGCCTGGCGTGGGCCAGGAGTTCAACCAGCGCCGCGACCCTACACTTATGATCGGAGGTATTGAGTCCGGTTGGCCAGATGATTATCTCGACAGGCTGCTCGTCCGAGTCGACTCGCAGTTTATCCAGCCGTCAGCACCAGTCAGCGACATCAGCGCCTACTGCACCTCAGTCCTGCCCGCAGTCCTGCAGCCCACCGCCGCGGCCCTCGTTCAGGAGTTCATCGCTCTTCCGTCGTCCCCGCCGGGCAACGGCTCGAGGAGGGACGGGGATCAGAAGTTTGTCCCGCTCTATCACGACCACGGAAAGCACGGTGACCCTTCCGGCCCGCTTCGAGACCAATGGGGTGACACCCAGCCTTGGTTTCCGCTCTATGTCGAGTGGGAGGTAGACTACTTCCACATCAAATGGGATGACTGGCAACTCAACGGCGAGCTAAAGGGCCAACTGGACCAGCGGTGGAAGCTGGGTATCAAACCCGGCGTGGATCTGTCTCAGGAGCCCAACACAGACACTCGGACACTCTCGGGTCGTATTCTCCTGTTGCCCCAACCTAATTTCGCACTCCAGGAGGCAATCACGGATCTCTTCGGCAACACGGACCCGAAGCTCATTGCCAAGTACCTCCCCAACCCGGCGGACCAGAAGCTCGTCCAGACCAACGCGTACACGCTGCCATTTATGTCGGCCCCCATGGACGGCTTCACCGCCGAGCTGCTGACGCTCGTCAAGGGGACGCACATCAAGCCGAACACGAGGTTCCCCCAAACGGGGCATGCCGTTCAGGGGCTGCAGCCGCTACCGGACGCCGAGATAGGGCCGTTTGGATCTGCCGAGCTCGGCATCATCGACGCCAAATCGGAGGAGACGCCGTTTGGGACCCTCGTGCTTTTTGGCCAGTCGAAACCAACCGAAATCCCCTTCAAGCCCTGCACGCACGGCCAGTTTCGCTTCTCCAAGCTCAATGTCATCGACAAGTTCGGCCAGGCCATCTGCGGTATCGATCCGCGATACGGCTACGAGGACACCCAGGCCGTCTTCCCATGTCTCAGCGACTTCTTTGCGCCGGGACAGCTCCCCAGCGGCCAGCCGAACGTCGTTGAGCCACCCCCAAAGCCCGGTTTCTGCGAATTCGCCCAAGCGCCGCCGGCTATCAACCAGCCGGCGCGGCTCAACTGCTGCTTCGTGATGCATGACCCTCGCCAAGATGGTGATCCCACCATGTACTCGTACTGGCGGCCGACGACCGAATGGGAGAATCCAATCTGGGGCTGGGCGGTGCTCAACTACGCCGACTACGGCATCCAGCTTTTCCTGCCCGATGGCACCTTCTACCGTGAGGTGCGCATCGCAGCGCCGACGGCCCCCGTCAGCGCCCCTTCAAGCGCCAAGTGGCTCCCCTTTGACCCGCCACCGACGGCCGGCGGCTCTGACGCGGCTCAGCTGGACAAACTCGTAGCCTTGTTGACGGCGCAGGACCAAACCTACGTGCTCGCGTTTATAGCCATGATGAACCAGTCGCTCGAGGCATCCACTTCAGCACCCGCGGCATACGGTACTTTCCTCAACAGCCTCGTGGGCCGCCCCATGGCGTTGGTGAACGCTGCTTGGAGCATCGAGCTCGCCACCGATGCCAAAACGGACCAGTCCAGCCTCGACGGCCACGAAACCAAACAGCAGGACACCGGTCTGCTCGACGGCGCCGAGATTTACAACTTCCGTGTCAAGTTGGGCGACATGGACCGGGCTCACGACGGCTTAGTCTGCTATTTCAAAGCTTTCTCTTCCCCGGAGCCGGGGAACGAGCTGGACCTTGACGCCATCTACACGTATTACACGGGCGATGGTGATGGCAACGGCGATGGGAAGACTGACACAACCAAGACCCCCCTAAACCTCATCAGCTCAACCAACTACCCACCCCTCCACTCCTTTTGGCTCGACCCGTCCAACTTCCTCGGCACCCCCCAGCATCCCAAGCCACCGCAGCAATCAGCTGGCGAATACGCCAAGAAGTGGAACGACCAGCTGAACGTCTTCGGCCTGATTGTAGACCCCTTCACATCCGTGACGTCGTACACGGGCGGCGTGCTCCCCATCGGTACCCTACAGCTGCCTCCTTGTAAGCCACCCCCCTGACCACCTTTTCTCATACCACACCCAGTGCCACATCACCCCCCTCTCTCGCCAGGCAACACAATGCACAGTACCCAAGTATCTAGCTGACGCGGCCGCAAAATAGGGACATGGCAATCCGCCCTCAACAAAATGACAGCCTTCTTCCACCTCGGCCCCGTGCTCGTCACCGACGACGTCCAAAAGTACTGGGACCCCTTGAAAACACTAAATCAATGCTACCGGCTCAACCCGCCAGACAAGGACGAAACGGTCCCAAGGAGCGCTGTCAAGCTACCCAGTCTGGATGTCGCGAGTTGGTCGTGGCTCCAGCCCTTTGTTGAGCCGTCATCGGCTGGGGCCAAGACCGAGACCGGGAGCCCACCACCGCCGGCAGGAACGGAGCAAACCAGGTTTATGGCGCTGGGGCTGGCCAAGGTTGATGCGAAGCCGGGGTTTGAAAAGGGGCCGTATACCGCTTTGGAGGGGTATCTGCAGTTGAAGGCGCCGATTATCAGGCCTGATGAGCCAGTACCCCCGGCTTCCCGTTAGGTGTTGTTTTCAGATAGGCATGGGTGTCGTTGGGTAAGACTTTCAACGCAGAAAGTTAGGATTTGATGGAGGGAGAAGAAATGGGCTTGTTTATCATGTTCCGTGTCTTCAGTTTGCAACCGACGAACGATCGGGGGGTAATATGAAGCAGCTTCAAGTCTGTTTCGTTGTCATCCAGTTGCCGAGGTACATAATACTGTCGCACCCCAGCAAGGCTTGATTAACCGTCACCGTGCCATGATTTCATGCTTAGGTGCTATTCAGTGCATACAATTTCAGCCATCCAGCAGCACAGCGCAGTCGACACCCAGGTTCAGACAAGGAAACGTTGTTTAGGTGCTATGTAGTTCATACAATTCCAGCAATCAAGTAACACAGCGCAGTCAATACCCACGTTCAGTCGAGACGACGTCCTGAAACCAATCCGGCTGGATGGCCTCGACAAAGGGCGTGAACCTTGTCTGGCCGTCCGGGATGTAGTACACGTAATTCTGGCGGCCGGTCGCGGTAGCCGCCATCAACGTGCTGCTCAGCAGGCTGGGCGCGCTCGTGACCTCGTTCTTGTACCAGTGGATCGAAGAGCCCTGCGCCCTGCCGGCCACCCGGTTGAGCGCCTGGTTCTGGTCCATGTAGTAGAGGAAGAGCTCGAGGTACGGCCCACTGCTGTCGGTGCTCTCGACGGACGTCACAGCCAACGGGCTGGCTATGGCGACGCCTGCGGTACCCTCAATTGGGTTTGCTACCAAGGTTGGTTAGCACTGCAGCTGCTTGGTATACAGTCGGCGGTACGCACGGGTCTGGTCTGTTGAATTCACCCAGAAAATCAAATGCCTCTTGTCTGTGTTGGCGTAGATGATAAAGCGCCCTTGGGTCGCCTTAAAATACACGGCCGCCATGTTTGTGTTGCTGCTGGGGTTGGTCATCGACCATGCAGGGCTTGGTGTCGTGTTGGTTCCGTCGACACGGAACTCGATGATCTGGTAGGACGATTGGCCGCTGTGCAAGTGGTCTGGGGTCAACCTCGCTTCTCCGAGATCATCAGCAGAGCCATGTTACATACTGCGGAATTTGAACGTAGTACACGAAGTCATTGCCGGTTGCTGCATCCGAGCACGCCGCTACGGCTGAGCCGGTGGTCTGGACGCCGGGGCCCGTCGCAATGGGGTTGTAAATGGGACTGACGGTGGAGATGTAAAACGCTTTATCGCTTACCCCTGGCTGGGTAATGCCATAAACGGTGGGCTTCAGGAGCGTAAGCACTGCTTCGACATCCACCTGTTGGCAAAGGCCTCCTCAACAAGACTTACGACATTATTGCTAAGAACAGCCGACAAGGACGAAGGGTTCACGATAACTCCGTTGGGTGCCCCATTGTCCTGAAAGGCCGTGAACTCCGCTGGGTTGACCACAGATCTCACTTCCATGGCGAGTTGCTGCTTGAACCCGTTCAGAAAGAACAGCATGTGGCGGCTCCCGTCCCCAGGGGCTGGGATCACCGTCACTGGAGAAGCCATAGTATGGGGTGTGTGCAATCTGGTTTTCCGGGTATCTGTTAGGCGTTGCGTTGATAAGCCAGGAGTCTGCGCCCAACCGGACTTAAATGCACAGGCGGGGGGCTCAAAGTTGGCGAACACCCGGGGGGTCTCTCACTACCTCGTAGGTAATTTTAGGCACCCCCTACCTGGCCCTGTACCCATTTTCACGTCTATTATGGTATCTCATCGGAACTCCGCTCGCGTTGTGGAAAGGAACTGGCTAGTACAAACGTACCGGGTCCAAAGGACATACCGATACGGTAAGATATTCTTCATGGTATTCGAAAAGGTTGCGTTCATGTGTACGCGACACCACAAGTTGGAGTGTGGCAATCGACGGAACGCCGAGTCTGTGGACCGGGTCTGACCTCATTCTGCCATCGATCATCTCGACAGCAGGTTCGATGAATCCGAGAATTGCCACGGCTCCAGAAATACGGGGATTCATCGCGAGAATGATACGCTTATGATTTCGTATCTACGCGACTACGGCATTCGGTTCCGGACCTCGTGAGATGTGTAGCCCCTGACGCCCTGGGGACCGGTTTCAGGGGCCCCACACGCATGCAACTCAATTCAACCCTGCAACACAACACGTCCGGAGCTCGAAAACACCAAGCTTCTTGTCCATTTCGCCATTTGCATCATCATAACCCAAAGTATCGACTGCTCAGATGACTGCGGTGGTGGATCTTAGACGCCCTGGTTGGAAGAAGACGCAACGGTCTTCACGGCATCTCGTCTTTCGCCATGGACGACGGCAGCTTCGCAAGCTGCAAGCCACGGAATTGGGTGGCAGTTCTAGCACACCCGCTGTCGGACCTGTGCTCTCACTGGGCGAGGAGCAGATCTTCTCGTCATATGTGCCTGGGCTAGAGGCAGGCTTGCACACCATCTGCGCCAAGCAGGACATCGTGGCAGACGGGCAGACTTTGTGTAAGACTACCACACATCTCTTCAATGTAATCGCCCCTCGGTTTGCGCTACCCGACAATGCAGTCGACTCCTTCTATCCGCCCCGAGGCCACGCCGATAGGGCTGAAGTTGTGCCTCACATGGTGTTCAACGACCCGACCCTGCCGTGGGAGAGGACGGCCAGCACCATCTTCGCGGACGACGACGCCACGAACACAGTTCCGTGGCTGGCAGTGCTTCTGTTTACTCAAGATGAGCTCCGACTCAGCAGCTCAGATCTTTCGACCATGTTCGCCGCGACGAGCCTGGGAACCACGGCAAAGCAGAGCAGCACGCTGACCATCAACATGCTGGCCTCGGAGATACTCGACGTCAAAAACTCTGCGTCCGGCGTTGTTTATGACCCCGAAGGAGACGGCGCAGACGCCAAGACGGATTTGATCTTTGTGCCATCCGTCTTGTTCAACCCTATATTCACACAATACGACGGTCAGGGTCAACCGAAGCCAGGTCAGAAGCATGGTTGGGTGCATCATCACCGCTTCCTGTCCCATCTTCGCCACATTCATCTGGACGGAACGGCGACGGCAGCTACTACAGACGACGAGGACCATACGTACTCGGTCGTTGTCGGCCACCGCACGGGTCCCCTCGACATCACACAGCCAACCACGGTGGTGGCACACCTGGTCAACATCGAGGGAGTCGAAGGCATGGGCTGGCCTGTCACGCAGAGCTATGTAGCCATGAGTTCGTTGTACTCGTGGGACTACACCTGCCTTCCGCCGAAGTCGCTCAATGTGGCCGACGCATTTGCGCAGCTGGGCACGAGTCTCAACGTCCTCCGTCCCGGTCTGACACAGGACGATGTGAAAGCGCTACAAGCCGCCGGGGCTGTCGGGAACCGGCTCAACAGCCGCCTCAATGACGGCTTCTCTATGGTTAGATACCGTACGCAGACGGGAGAAGTCTCATCGGCGTTCTTCCGTGGCCCGTTCACGCCGAACACGGTAACCTTCCCTGCCACTGAGAAACCGCCGTGGCCGGCCACTTCCACCACGGGACAGAAGCTGCAGATCCTCGATCAACAGCTGAACCTGATGGACCTGACATATTCTGCAGCCTGGAATCTCGGGAAAACACTGGCGCTGGCGGACCAGACATTTGCCGCCGCACTATCGCGCGTGAGGTCGCAGATTTTGGACGTAGCCATGAAAGAGGCCCAGGAATCCGTCATCAAAGCCTGGGCCGCCGACCTCGGAATACCCTCCCCTTACAGGACGCGAGAGGATATGGTAAGCACCATTGCTGAGACCATCAAAAGGGTTCGCGAACTCCCTGGAAGCAAGCTGCTGCAGCGGGATCCGAACGGTATGGTGCGTCGGTGGTTCCGGCCGGAGCACCCCAGACTGGACTTGACGTACCACGGCAGCGAGATCGACCCCATCATCGACCAATACCTTGCCAGCGCGGCCGCTATCGTCGCAAGTACCACTGACGGGAACGGCTGCAGCGCTACTCCTCCCACGCCCTACAACGAGTTCAACGTTCCCTACTCGCCAGACTGGGCGGTTGTGCTGAAGTGGGCCATGGACCGGTATTTCTTGGTCAACGTGCCGCCGCACTACCTCATCAGCAACGCCAGCCACCTGCCCACCGAGAGCCTCCGCTTTTTCAACATAGACCCAGCCTGGGTGTGGGCCATGGTTGACGGCGGCCTCAGTCTTGCCAACCACCTTGACCAGAGCGACGACCGCCTCCGCGATGCCATCAAGGGGGCCATCAAGACGTACCTGAACACTCAAATTCCCGGGCACGGTTACGTCCCTCCAGTTCCAACCTACGGTTTCTTCCTTCGCTCGGCCTTGGTGACCAAGTTCCCCGACATGATTGTGGACCTGACGGGCACGGATAAGTCGGACACCAAGGGCCCCCCCGAAATCCTCCGGCACGAAATACTCGGCCAAGACGTACTCCTTGGACTTCTGCGTGCCGCCCCGGCGTCCCCGAATTTCACCTCGCTGCTGCTCCGCGAGCCCCCCCACCAACAGTACTTCGCCGCCGCCGCGGACATCACCGCCCATACCATCGAGATGGACTACCAGCGGGTCTACACGGACCCCAAGGCTAACGACCCAGATCGTAACAAGACGGTTCCGTACACGGACACGCGCGGGGGTCCTTCCCAACCCCGTGGCGTGAACTACATCTGGGGTACCACCCCGACGTCGACCGACGTCCGTATCCTCAACGTGGAGAACTACGCCGGCGACGTACAGAAGCAGCTGGTGAAGCTCTTCCAATCCAATCCAACGTGGTACACTGCGCCGTACGCCTCTGCCGCGCTCATGGGTATCGAGATGAACGAGCCTTGCTGGCAGCTCGAAGTCCAGTTGCCCTACGTCGACACGGCACCGAGCAGCATCAGCACCGAATCCCTCACCCCATCATCGGCAAGTGGCCATCACCAAAGCCCAGGCGTCCTCCTCCCGCTCCCACCAAAGCGCCAGCACCCCCCGCGCAAGAAGGCCACCTTCCCCTCCCATCCCGAAATCGCCTGCGCACCACACCCCACCTTCACCGACCGCACCCGCACCCGCACCATCCCCCTCCAGCAGCGGCACCCAGCACCCCACACCCGCCTCCCCCGTCCCGGCCCGCTCACGCCTCCCGCCCGCCCCGCGGCTCCCTCCAACGTGGTGGGTGGCGGCACCCCCTCCGGCCCCCCGCAATTCAACTACCTCCTCTACCCCGCCGGCTCAGCCGCTTCGGGCCAGTCCCAAATCCCCATGCTCCCCAACAGCGCCAAGCAAGACCTCGTCTTCTCCGTCGTGCTCACCCCGGGCACGGGGCAAGACTTTCAGCTCACGTCCCTCACCTTCTCCGTCCCGCTCGCCCCGCCGCGTCCGCTCATCGCCGAGGGGTGTGACTACCGGTTCAGCGGCGGCGGGGTCACGATGCTGGCCAACATGCGGTTCGTGGCGGTGGCGCAGTTCAGTCTGGACGGGACGACGCTGGTGTTGACGGTCAAGCCGAGGAGCGTGAGCGGGTCGTGGCCGGCGGCGCATGTGGACGAGGTGAGTTTCTTGTTGAGCGGGGTGGTGGTGCAGACGTATGACGGGCCGACGAGCGTGGATGTGCCGGTGGTGGAGAGCTATAGGCCGGATCGGGCGTTTTCACATGATTTGTTTGTGGAGTTGGTGCCGCCGCCGGGAAAGCCGGGTGGATGAGCATGAGATAATTAATGTCCATCTAAAGGGGGTGGGATGGACGCTTCGGTCAGGGTGACGGCACTGTGTGCTCGTCCATCTTGTTCAAAAGCTTATCTTTAGTCGTGCCGACACGTCACAGTGGCCCAAGAGTCAGTGGTATGCATTTCGGAGAGGTCAGCACCCAATCATCGTGGCTCCCATGGCTTCCAGTTCTTAGTCACCAACAGGCGGAAGAGAGCCCACCCTGCGTTAAGCGCCCCTTCTGGTCTGTCTCAGCCAAATGCTTCATTCTAACGCCGTCTTGCTCCATCGTCAGGGGAAAGTAGTTCTTCGGAGGCAGTGATAGAGGAGTTCCGAGTCAGACCAACTTCGGCAACGGCCGCCAGGGTCTGCACCAAAAGAGAACATTCTCATCGAACGGCTTCTCGCGAGTCAAGATGAAGAAGGAGGGAAGAAATCGCCTGAGACGGGAGGCGGGACACACCCTCCTTCTCCCTTTTTCGCCAACTAACGCATTTGTCCGCATCCTACCACACACGTTCTCCCCTCTCCCCTCTCCCCTCCCCGTCTTCCCTTATGCCCTCCCCTATTAGCGCCATATTTAGCCGCGATTCGATGCCGCTCCTATAGCTATAAGTAGAAGGCGCTCAAATAAGTAACTTGTCCATTTGACGCCGGTGACAAGCGATTTCTGCGCAGCTGCTTAGGGCTCACCCCAGCTCACCCAGCTCACCC
>FJWA01004028.1_pt1 | contig 13918 bp, 15 predicted proteins | sample 1011891 | NCBI WGS metagenome assembly FJWA01 (sample SAMEA3912450, study PRJEB9761) | metagenome | biome: forest; material: soil | place: USA | collected 2011-06-22 | depth 0.1 m
CTTCTCTTCCACTTTCTCTCTTCTCCTCTTCTCTTCCACTTTCTCTCTTCTCCTCTTCTCTTCCACTTTCTCTCTTCTCCTCTTCTCTTCCACTTTCTCTCTTCTTGTCCTCCCACTTGCCTTCTCTTTTCCCGCCCCCTTTCCCTCCAGACTCCTTTGTGGTAGGCGCGGCCCTAAATACCGTCTGTCTCACCCTGATTCTCATCCTATCGACCGGCTTAGCCGTCGCCTCCTGTTCATAGTCTCCGTCTCACTCTCATTCTCATCCCATCGACCGGCTTCGCCGTCACCTGTTCGGTCTTGAACGCCGCATTAGCCTCCCTTGAACGCACGCCCTAGTGCACGCACACCTGGCGGGCCATTACTCACATTGTACATGTCCGACTTGGTCTTGTACTGCCCCTTCTCGTTCAGCACCGGCTGGCCTTTCTCAGCGAGGTCGAGTTCTCCAAGCCCAACCTTGACAAAGTCGTATCGCCTGGCTACGGCCGCTACGATCACACGGGCCTCGATGGTGGCGAGATCCTGCCCGATGCAGTTGCGCGGGCCGCGTTCGAATGGCCGCCATGCGCCCGGCGGGATCTTCCTGCCAGCGTCGTTCTGCCGCTCCGTGTCCTCTTGCGCGCCCGCGCTCATGATGCCCGCCTTGTCGCCCAGCCACCGCTCCGGGACAAAGTCGTCGGCCGTGTCCCCAAACACGCGAGGGTCCCGCTGGATGATGGTGGCGCAGTTGTAGAGGATGGCGCCGTCCAGGCAGAAACTCTGCCCGTCGGGCGTGCTCACCGTGAAGCCGGTGCCAGCGCGGGTCATTCGCGCCGTTCCTGCGGGCGGGTATAGCCGGAGCACTTCCTTGATTACGGCCGTCGTGTACGACATGCGGTGGATCAGCTCCTCCCCGTTGGGTGCCAGCAGCTTCTCCCGCACGGCCGCCGGGTCCGGGTCGGTCCCAAAGAGGTCGTCGAGCTCGTCGCGGACCGCCTTGAGCACATGTGGAGACCGAGACAGCTCGTAGAAGAGCCATGCCAACAAGATGCCCGTCGTGTCGTGGCCCGCAAACAGGAACGTCTTGATCTGGTCTCGCGTCTCGGCGAGGAGCTCCTTGCTGAGCTCCTCGCTACCCTGCAGGCTGAGGCTGAGTATGTCGCGGGCCTTGGCCTTTCGGCCGCCCTCTTCCTCCTTCTGCTGCTGCTTCTGCTGCCGCTGATCAGTGTGCTTCTCCCGGATCAACTTCTCGAGGTGCTCATCTATTTGCTTGCTGAGCCGGTAGCGGTGCCATTCGCGGCTCGGACGCATCCACCACGGTATCCGACCGTCACTCCCGCCGTAATAACCAAGAAGCTGATCATAAAGCCGGATGAAGTGCCCTTGTCCCAAAGACTCGGAGTGCTGCGCGTCGAAGTCGACGTCCATGGTGATGGCCCCGATAATGTCAAAGGTGAGGTTGATGGTGAGCTTGTTGAGAGGAAACTCGGTGCCCGAGCTAGCGAGCCCGTCAAGGCGCTCCAAAAAGATGCTCGTCTTGTCCAGGATACACGGCAGGAGGGTCATGAGGTGTTGGGGCGCAAAGCCCGGGTTGAATCGCTTCCTCAATAGTTTCCAATCCTCGCGCTGTCGATGCCAGTGGTCAGTCAGCAGTCACCTGGCCACCACGGCCCAAAGACGGAAAGTCACCACCTACTTGTTTCACCAATATGGACTCTGGGCCTATCACTCGCACTAGGGTGCCTAGGGTGGGAGACTTTGGTGTGCTCCAGGGAAACTTCGTCGAAGACCGGGATACCTCCTCGGCTACCTCGTGGCTGTTTATCACGACCATGGGGTAGCTGACGGGGCGGAGATCGAAAAACATGATGGGAGGGTTTCCCAGCTCCTTGGCCATCGCGGCGAAGACAGGATCTGGCAGGAAACCGTCAGTCGCCTGGTTCAGTCGCACCCCGAAGTTTGCTTGGTCAAACCCGCGTACCAATGTGACCCTTTGGGGGGCCTCTTTGGGTGAATTCGTGGATGATTTGTAGGTGACCCCAGACAAAGGAGGGCTTGAACTGGGGAAACTTTGCAAACTGCTGGAACCGGCGTTGCCATATTGCCGTGAACAAGTATGCAGCCACGAGTGGGAGGGCGAGGAGGAGGAGACTCGCCATCGTTCTGTCTGGAACGATAAGGATGGCAAGGCGGATAACGAAGGCAGACAGCGACCTGGATGGGGGAGTTTATCAGCTTGGTTTATTCACAACAGTTGCTCGGATGGCGGCTCAATGGCTTCCTCGTGCCACGGGTTTGACCTCGACACGGCGCAAGCAACGAGAACTCTCGATTCTCGGGGGGGGCCGGGGCCAGGAAGGGCTAAATTATCGCCCCCAATGTCCTTTTCAGGGTGGGTCTGGGCTGCCAAGTTCCTGCCAGGGGCTGAGTCCTGGAATTTGGTTTGACTACAAAAAACAACCGACGTTATGGCGAGTTGCGTGGTCCTTTTCTGTCCGTTTCCCAGCCCGGGCTTATGGGGTGACCCTAGTCGCATCGTGTTCCGGCTACTTTTACCCCGTTCCATTGGGTAAGATTCACACGATTTGGGCGAAAGAATCAGCAATGCCCATCAGACAAGAGCCAAAGCAGTAAATAAACCTCCCAGTGTGTATTTCCTGTCATGCTTCTATCTCTGCGAGACCCTCGGTAACCAAACTCCGTAGATGCCATTATCAAAATCAAAAACCAGTTACCAACTCCATGCCGATGCTCCCGACTCTCTGCCACTCTGATGCTTCTGTCCACTGAAGAGACAACGAAATGGGAATCAGCAAGTGTTGACCTCGCCCCGATATCACCTCGGTATTCACGGCTCGGTCCTCCAGATCGGACCCCGAACTCCCGTGATGAGAGGCTTGCCAGATAATGCCCCCTTCTCAAGGGCCTCGCCGTTCCCACCTCTCTCGTGTCTTCCCATCGCCCAAAAAGCACCCAAGCGGATCAAGTCGTCAATAGCCCTGGGTGTAGCGGCGGGAGTACTGACTGGCACCACCGCGGCCGCCGACGGAGCTGATGCTCTCGCTGGGGGCAATGCTGCAGGAGCTGTCCATCCGCATCTGACCAACCACCTCCCAGTCATCCGAATCGGCGCTGCTCGGCCTACCGACGACAGTGCTGCGGGGCAGGGGGACGTGGCAAGCCGACACGTAGGAGCTGTTGTCACCGCCGCGGCTGAAAGAGGCAGTGTCGCGAGGCGGGCTGGGCCGGTAGCTCGTGGCGGCCTGGCTCCGGCCCGATCCGTTATAGCCGGAGTCGGCCGAAGAGCGGGCATAGCCCGAGACGCGGCTCGAGGGCGGCGCGCGGACGCCCATCCCGACGACGGTCGAGCCGCCGCCAGCCGATGCCGCGGGCACCCACTTGGCGTAGCCGGACTGCACCAGCACCTGGACGCCGGCGGGCAGCGTCATGTGGCCGGAACCCTGGGCCAGCAGGAGCACGTCCTCCTCGCCGCCCGTCCTCTCGCCGTGGAGGAAGACGATGCTTCGGCAACCCCTGAAGTCGAACTCGCGCTCGTAGTTCTCGGCCGCATATTCGTGGTAGTCGAGCCGGTCGCGGGGGCCAAAGACGGCGTTGGTCTTGTCCGTCCAGCGTCTTCTCTGTTGGCAGCGTGTTAGCTTGGCTCGGGGTGAATCATTGTTGAGAGTGCAGGCCCCTTACAAGTTCCTGAGCGTCCATCTTTTCTTGTGGGTGCGAGGCGGCGAGCTTTGTGTGCGAAAAGGCCTCGAAAAAGCCTGAGGGTTGAATGGATGATCGGGCGGTACTTGTTGTTACCCCAGTACCGGATGATGAGGGTGCTGAGGAAGATGAGGAGCCAGAGTGAGTCGTCAACACGAAGGAGGCTCGTCTATTTAAATGCATCTGCCCGGGGTCGATGCGAGTTGTTCATGCCCAAGATCGCTTCACTGCAACCCGCCAGGGCGCTCACGGCCCCCGGATGTTGTGGACGGTGACCCAATCGAGCGCTACAAAATAAGTGACAGACCCAATCAAGCCTTGACCACGTCCTGGGGATTAGTTTGGAACCCGACAAGACTGCCCGAGGCAGGCGTCGGGCCCTCAGAAGTTCAGACCCATGGCCACTTGGCAGGGGGCGCGTCTGGCGAACGTGACGTGGCCGCCCTCACCGACAATCCGACTGGCGCCTCAACATTGCGGTGGAGCCAGACACGCCCGAGTCACCTTCGAGACGGGGCGGCACGCGCGGCGGCACTCAATTGGGCCCTTGACCTCAGCTGTGGTCTTGGGTCATCGTGGCGGTCGGCAGAAAGCGCCAAACAGCTAGACTTGGAGGCAAACGTTAGCTGTTGCCTGTCAGTGCGTGTGTCGAAGAGCAAGGGGCAGCACCGCAGATGACGAAGGGGACAGCACATCGAGTGGGTGCATGTCTTGGGTTTGTCCGAGTTTCCAGTTGGCTCGACTAACGTTACCGCCTCGGGCGTCCACCGCCCTGAGGTCTGGACGCATGCGAGCTTGGCCATGGCTCCGTCTGCCCGAGAGTTGGCCAGAGGGACGGGATACGCACAGGGGAAGAACAGAAGTCTGCAGCAGTGACAGTGTGCACATACGACCTAGGGATGGGCTCAACTTGGGTTGTTCTCAAATCTAATAATCCAGAGCTGCGATGTCCTCGCCGCCAGCAAATTGCGTCCCTCGCGCTCATCAACACGGATGAACGCGGAGCCACCTGCGAGCTAGATGCGACTCAGCGGCTCCTTCGCCGCACCGCCTGTCCTGGTCCTCTTAGCCAGATTCCGCTCACTCCCCAGAATCAAATTAACGTGGTTGCTGAGCGCAACCAAGTCCCCATGCTCGTCCAGCAGCAACACCTCGAGGTCGAGCCGGCCGTTTCTGACCTGCTTTGATTGAACTCGCAGCTGCAGCCACTCCAGACCCTCCTCGGGCAACGCCTTCTTCACCTCTAAGTTGATTATGACGCTGGGATACCAGAACTTGGCGTCGGGGGGGAAGGGGACGCTCTCGCCCCGACGCCTTCTCTCCTCTGCTTCCTTCAAGGTCGGCCTCTGGGCTTCGACCACGTATGGCCAGCAGTCAGACACGTACCCCAGGGAGGCCGCTGTAAAATTCTCCCCAGAAGCCAGCCGCACCCACTTGTCGATGACCGTCTTGGTGGGCTGCCCGCCCCGCGGATCGTAGTAGATGCAGTTTCGCAAGCACCGCGAGTAACTCAGCGGGCTGTCCTTCGGGAAGTCGAAGCGAGCCCAATGGGCATCGCGATCTTCTCGAAGAGCGGAAAAGTCGGGTCTTGGGGGGGCCGCAATCGGATGCTGCAGAGTGAAAGCCGTCGGCAGGGAGATGCCTTGTTCCTTGCTGAGATTCGTCATGGTCAAGTACGCGGTGATTTCCTTGCGTGTCGACCCCTGTGTGGTCCAAGGCGCCTCTGGCAACAGGGCATGCTGGTAAAGGGTGGCATGCAAGGTCGAAAGCTGGCGGCCGAGCTTGACGTCTTCGATAACGATGACTGCTGGTCCAATTTCGGTGCGGTTGAGGAACTGGAAGTGGGCGTTCAGGACGTCCTTCTGTCCGGCGGCCGCGAGATGGAGACCCGCCGCCCCGAGGATACAGGATCCCACATACCCGCCATTAGGAACTACGCGGAATGTTAGATCCCATGTCTTGTCGCTGGAGCATAACGAGCAAGGGCCCAGGTTTGAACTCACCAGTTCCTATGCAGAATGAGCTGACGAGGTTCACTTTGTATGCGTGCGAACTGAGGCGTTCGACCTTTGTCGCCTCTGAAAACGGGATGATAATGTCTTTGCTTGTGCCGTCCATGTTTACAAAAGCTGAGGATATTCTGAACACTTCCTTTGATTTCCGAGTCTGTCGAAACCGGGGGGCCTGGATATCCTCTGTTGCCGGGAACTCGGCCAAGGGGTTGGTGGTTGAGTAATCACTTTGACCAAGGAATCCGGCGGCGTTGGCCCACTCCGTCCCAACGGAACCTCGGCTGTTTGAGACGCGGGGAACTGGGGGTTCATGACAAACCCTCGACACCGTCGCCTGGCAGAAAACAGCCAAAAGTCTGCACCGCGAGTTGACCACATCGAATGCTTCACTGGGCGCAATCGCCATGGCCCAACAGCCCTTACGACTTGACGAGAACAGGGATGGTCACCTTCACGAAGTAAGTAGTTGAGTGAGTCGAGTCGTCGACGTCGGTTTGGCCCCGTGTGTCGAGCGAATCACCCGTCTAAATAAACCTGCTATAAGTGCCTCCTGCAGTGAATACATACCCCTGATACTACAGGCAACAACACTTGGTAGGTCCTGGTTACTAACCTGTACATAGTACGGGGGGCACAGTAATTAACACTTTTCCATGGAGAACGACGAAGCACATGCTTTCAATTAGAGTTGCCATGCTGGAGCCTCAGCTGCCCACAGGGCTGGTGGGGGTCCAAATGGAACCCTTCCAGGGGGTATTAAAACTGGACGCCAGGGGTCAGGGGGCGAGCTTGTCAACAAAATCCTTCGTCTCAAAGACGCTCGCAGTCTTTTTCTTCCACAGCATATCTATCCGAGCACGAGTGAACAGAGCGGCCATCGACAGACAATCGGATTCGACAAACCCCCTAGGTGCAAGGCACCATGTCCAAGTCCGTGGTCGAGGCAGAGTCCTCCATGCCCGGGTTCAAGAAGCTCAGCAACCAAGTCTACGTCCAGGACGGCGAACCGAGCTGTCAAGACCCCAGCCACCCCACCACCATTATTTTGTACAGCTGGGGTGATGCGAGCAAACGACATGTGGCCAAGTACGTCGACGGCTACCGGCAGCTTTTTCCGCACGTGAAGATCGTGTTGATCTTCTCGCCCATCCTCAAGGCGCTCTACCAGACGCTCGAAGCCCGCTCGCGGACCATGATCCCAGTCATTGAGGCCGTCTACCCGGAGGCGCTCGGGAAACCCGATTCCGCCGAGAAGAGCAGCGAACGCGTCGTTTTACACGTCATGTCGAACACAGGCGGCATCAACTTCGCTGCGACGATGAACGCCTACAGCAAGCACACGGGCGGGGAGCGGTTCCCCCACGACCTCCTCGTGCTCGACTCGACGCCGGGGAGCACCCACTTCCTGCCCAACGTCGGGCGTTGGTCGCGAGCCATGGCGCTCGGCGCGGCACGCTGGTTTCCCTGGCCGTTTGTCGTGACGCAGGCGATGGCGGCCATGTTTCTCGGCTGCCTGCACGGCTTTGGCTGGCTGATCGGGGCGACGAGCGCGGCCGAGTTCAGCACGACCGCCGTCAACGACCCCCGCCTGTCCCAGACGAGCGTCAAGCGGCTGTACCTGTACTCCAAGGAGGACGACATCATCCACTGGGAGGACATTGAGGAGCACGCGGCCGACGCCCGCCAAAAGGGATGGAGCGTGTCGGCCGAGATCTTTGAGGGCACGCCACATGTTGGCCATATGCGGTCGCACCCGGAGCAGTACTGGGCTGCCATTGCTGCTTCCTGGAAGCAGGCTTGCGAGAAACAACCGGAAGCCAGCGGCCCATGAGGAGAGCGGAATTATTGGAAGGCGGCGGATCATTCATCGGCGTTTGGGGTTCTAGCTGTCGGTTGAGCATCTTTCGTCCCAAATCAGGTACACATACTTAATACTATTTAGACTTCATAGACAAATATCGGACGGACGGTGATTTCACTTACTGGAACCAGATGCCAACATCCCTGCTCTCCTTTTCCATGTGCCACGGGACGGCGGCCAGGCTGCTGGCTGACTCGTGCAAGGGTGAGAAAGGGAACCTTCAACAATTCAACGGAGTTGCGACCGCGCCTCAAACATTCTGCCTTACAACTCAAGTACCAAGGGCAGCCAACTGGGCGGCCGGATGTTTGGGAGATCGGGTTTTGCAATTTGTTTGCTCCAGACTATGGAAGTCCGCGAGGGCTTAGATGACCCTCCATCGCCAGTTTCGTCGGCCTCTCGGTAGGGGTCCGGAGAGCCCACGTCCTCTGTTGGGTTCGGCAGCCACAGTCGAGTCCCGTACCGCCGATATCAGTCCCGGCTACATCGCATCGTGCGTCATCCCATTTACAAGGTGCCAGCGGCGTTGAAGTCATGGAGGCATTCCTTCACCCGGGCCGCCATGGTCTTCTCGCCCTCACGAACCCAGACCTGCCAAATGTCAGTGAATGCACAGCGGAAATGATGGCGTGGAGCGAAGCACGTACTCTCGGGTCATACTTCTTCTTGTTGGGCTTGCTGGCGCCCTCGGGGTTGCCGACCTGGGTCTTGAGGTAGTCGATGTTCTTGGTGATGTAGTCACTATCCTCGTGTCAGCATGAAGATGGGTGCCTGGCAACGCCTCGCCCGAGAAGGCTTACCGGATTCCCGTCAGATACGTCCACTGCAAGTCGGTGTCGACGTTGACCTTGACCACGCCGTGCTTTTAAATGTCAGTTTTACGAACGACGCCACTAGCGCGAATGGCTCTTACGCTAATGGCCTCCGCGTACTCCTTCTTGGTCGAGCCGGAACCACCGTGGAACACGAAGAAGACTGGCACCATCAGCACACATTATTGGTCCCGTGTCGGCTCGTGGACTTACCGGGCTTCTTGTCCTGGCCGCCCAGCTTCTCCGAGACGTAGGCCTGGTGCTTGCCAAGCAGCTCGGGGTGCAGGCGGACATTCCCGGGGGCATAAACGCCGTGGACGTTGCTGCCAACTCATTAGCTCCGGGTGACTGGGGGCGGGGGAAGGGCGGAGAGGGTTCTTACCCAAAGCCGGCGGCGATCGAGAAGTACTTGGAAATCGGGCGGAAGGCCTGCTCGCTGCGAGGGGGTTTAGTATATCGTCAGGCGCTAGGAGAAGAGTGGACACACATCTGCCAGATATCCTCGGGCCTAATCCTGGTGTTAGCGCCTCTCCCGCGAGTGATCATGCATTGAATGGGTGCCTACTGGGTATAAAGAGAAGCATTGTCGACCTGGGGAGGGGCAAATGTTAGCAGGGACGGACCGGCTGGGTCTGCAGGCCAGAGCTTACGCCAGTGTTGTCGACACCGTCTTCCTCGCCGCCCTGTGGTTGCCGTTAGCCTTTGTGTCCCGCGTCTCTGCCGTCGAACAGGGTCCGATCATACGGTGATGCCAATCTCCATCTCCAGCCACTGCTTCATGGGAGCCATCCTCTTGAGGTAAGCGACGCATGTCTCGATGTTCTCATCAACAGACTCCTCTGATACCATCTTGTGAGCGTTGTTCGAGCAAACAGCTACGGGAGGGGACAATCGAGCTCATTGGGTAGCATACCAGACTGGTCCAGTTAGTATGGGAGAGGCCATTTGAGGGGGGGCGAAGCGCAGAGCAGCAGAGACATACCAAGTCGATCATGTGCGAAGAGAAGAGGGGGATCCCGTTCTTCTTGAAGAACTTCTCGTCCTCGTCAAGCATGCCATCGAGCCAGGGGAGCAGCTTCTTGGCACAGTGGTCGGTGTGAACTGGTGCCCAAGGTCAGCAGCAGCGAGCCACGAGGGGCGACAGCGCACTTACGGATGACGGGGACGCCGTACAGAGGAGCCACGGAGCGGATGTAGTGGGCGGCAGCGATGGCGCCGCCAACAGACGCCTCCTGCTTCTCGGCGCTGTTCTTGATGCCCTTGCCGGCGAAGTAGGCGGCACCGCCCTGGCTTGTTTGGAGGCTAACCACGGATTGTCAATGTCTGCGCGGAACGGACGGACGGACGGACGAGGGGTGTTGTCGTACATGATCGGGGCCTTGGCATCGCGGGCGGCCTCGAGAGCAGCGACGGCGGTGCTGCTGGAGGTGACATTGGCGGCGGGGATGGCAAAACCCTTGTCGCGGGCGTAGGTGAAGAGCTTCAGCACATCGTCGCCTGTTCCGGGGTCAATCTCAGCTCCTCCGATCTCGGCGAGGGGTCCGTACCGTAGATGACGCCGACGGGCAGGTTGAGTTCCTGGATGCATGCAGGGTCGCGGTCAGGCAATGTTGGTTTTCATCAGGCGCATAAGGGACGGCACGGGCCGAGCGATTGACGCGTCACGCACCTCGAGAAGACCCATTTTTGGTATGGCGGTTTGGTTGTGTGGTTGTTTGGCAAAAGATGAAGGCAGTCGATCGAAAGTTGTGATGGCGGGGTAAATTGAGTGGGAGAAAGTCGTCGGCGGTGCCAGGAAAATGCTAACAGGCGCTGAAGTACGGTAGGCAGCCCGACAAAACAAACAGAGGGTGGAACCGACGAGGAAAAATCGCCTGTCGACTTTCGCACAAACGATCTGCCGCAGCCGGTGAGGGATTTTGTATGACGCAGGTCTGATTTCTGCAGCNATGGATGGTGCTGAGACATGGGCAGTGGGCAGGTGAGCGGGTGCGGGGTCGGATGCTCTGAAGCTCAACAGAATGCAAGCTGAGGTGCTCTCGCGTGGGCGATCGCGGGGCACAGCTGAGCCTGTCGTGGGGGGTGGAGTGGGGCGGGCCGCCGTTTTCTGTCAACGGCCGGCCACCACGGCCAGGATCTTCCCTCCTGATTTTACGACCACGCTGCTCGAGACCGCAACCGACCGGCATCCAGCAGCAACATGACATCTCCTGGCTCCTGGCTGCGAAACCACAACCCGGGCGCNAGTGGAGGCTCCGACGGATTGNCCTGCTGGCGCACAGCCCAAGGCGGGTTGCAACGGGACTGGGTGTGCCCGANTCTGGTCGGATGGCTTGGATTGGTCGGCGGTCGGCGGCGCTTCGGGATCTGGGCGGGCTTGGCCCGGGTCCATGATCCGGCACGAGCCGGGAGCACCATCGATTAGTCCCGTCTGCGACAGTGGCACGGAGCATCTCGGGAGGAACGGACCCGATAGCGACCAGGAGAATGATTCCCATCCGCTGACCTCGGTCCCACCCGGGAGCTCCAAGCGCCGTGTTGACCAAGGACACCCCATTTTTCCCATCTGCATTCCATCCCGAACCTCGACAGCCTCGTCTTTTCTCGGGCTTCTATCTATTGCCCACTTGGAACCTTACGTCTTAGGCTGTCTGTCGGACGTTGACGGCGTGGGGCCCGTTGACACTGTTGGCCAGTCAGACACTCCGGTTGGCATGCCCATGCTTGGAGATCCATATTGAGAGGTCGTATATGGGACCTGGGCGGTGAATCTACACTTTCTGGGAAGCCCCCGGGCTCTCTCGCCTGCGCCCAGACATCACGGAAAAGAGTTGTCAACATCAGTCCCGATATTAATGCTGTTCAGGTTCAGCCAAAAGCCGTCCATGTTCAATTTATCGGTGTACCTTATCCCCCTCCCCTCCAGCTANCAGCCCCAGTCTAGCCCAGTCTCCGAAACGACGACGCCGTGTTCCCATGCTTCCACGGCCGAGCGATTGACCATCTACCAGAGTTCCAACCCCAAACCCATTCCCAACTTGGCGTCCAGCTCTCGTACCAGGCNCGAATATCCGCCCAAACCCAATCACAGTACCCAAACATGCTGCTCAGCTGCCTGCGCAAGAAGCCGCGAAGCTCTTGCCAGCCAACCGTCCAGAAGAAGAAGAGTTGAAACACCAGCGAGCCGAACAATATCCAATCCAAAGCCGCGCCGTCGTAGCAAGCTCGACACGGCGGTGAACAGGCNGATGAAGTGAAGGATAAGAGTGCGAGCCCTAGCCAGAGGCCAGAGGTGGTCGTACCCGAAGGCAGAGACGGAAGCGGAGGGGGAAAAGACGAAGAAGAATCGTGACTCGTGTTGACAAAGGAGACTGTACAGGGTTCTTGCATTGGGGGGTTGTGTGTCGTCGCCGCTGCCGTGCTTTCGCGCACCCGTGCTGACACGCTGTCGATATTACCCGTCACCGAAGGCGCGGGCCGAGCGAGTCACATGCCCCGACCAAAGAGAGCCGGGTACCGGACGCTGAGGAAGCGCTTCTTCCAGCTCCGCTGCCTCACCTGAGCGCTGCAGGGCTGGGAACCGGCTGTGTCGACCTCGGTCTTTGTACCCTCTTGCTCCGGCGCAGGCTTTGCACCGAGAACCGTCGGGGACCCGGCGACGTCATCGGCACGGGGTGAGGAGTGGANGGNGGGGTTAGAGTTGGCACGTTGAACCTCGGGCTTGCCAGCGGGCTCCGGCCCCGGCTCGAAGCTGGGCTGAGCCGTCTTGGGCTCAAAGGACCCAGCGGGCTCAGCAGTGTCGGGAAGATGGACCGGGTCCGACGAGTCCGCCGTGGGCTCGGGCTCGGGCTCGGCCTTCGCCACCGCTTCGGGCTCGACGGTTTCCTTCTGAACCTGCCGAATGGTTAGCCATGACTCTTGTTCTCGACACTTAGGCAACGGATCTACCTTCTCTATCTCCGGCTGTGCCTCGACTTCCTTGTTCTCGGTCCTGGCTGGCAGCTCGCCTGCCGGGGTGATTTCGGGCGTGACAAGCTCTGCTGTACCCGTGAGCCTCTCCGGGACCAGCTCCACCGGCTTGATCGGTAGGGGCTCCAGTGCGGGCTTAGGCTCGGGGGCGTCCTTGGACAGAGTCTCGGAGGCCGAGTCTTCCACGGGCGGCGGCACAAGAAGCGTTTCCACCAAGACCTCGGATTCTTGGGCCGGTTCTGCCTCAGCTTGGCTGTCCGTGTTGCTCTCGATGTGCGAGTCTGGGGCAACAAAGTCGCGGATCTCGATGCCAGCCGTATCCTTTGCGCTGGGAGTTGATTCGAGCTCGTGTGCAGTCTCGGGAATGGACACAGGCACCAGCTCGAGCTCCACAAGTGAGGGAGCGGGCTCGGAAATGGGCACAGGAACAGGCTCAAGCCCCACGAGTGAGGGAGCAGGCTCCTTTCCAGACTCGACATCAGGAGCTTCCCAGAACCCCGAATCAGCCTCCCGGATCACCGGCCGGTGAATTTGGGACTGAGGGCTGAACTCGGTCTCAATCTCGGGGATGAGTTCGGGAATGGAATCGAGCTCCTTGAGGGGTGGTTCCAAGTCAATGCCCTTGCCTGAATCCTTCCTCGCGCGGGGAGCGCCGGTGGCCGGCTCGGGGATGGTCCCGTCCTCGATTTCAAGTTCGCTCTTGGGATCGTCGATCGTCGTTGTCTCCGTCTTGGCAGGAGCCTCAACCACAGACCTCGCCATGATCGATGGGCCCGGCGGGGGCACGACATCGATAATGACTGGCCCCAGCTCCGGGAAGGGCGCGAGCACGGGGGTGGGCTCGGGCATCGGTTTCGCCTCAAACTGCGGCGGGGCTGTTTCGGGGATAACCTGGTCAGGCGACATCGACTTGGTCCATGACGCCTCCGACATGTTGTCGGGCGAAGGCCACGGCGTCGCCTTGAGGTTCTTCCGAGGGGGCGGAGACTCGTCTTGGAACATGGCTCTCGTCCTCTGTTGAAGCAGCGACATGGGCGGCGGTGGGGGCAGAGGAGAGACGGGCCTGGAGCTGCCCGGGCTTGTGATTGGGCTCGCGATGGTGCTAGAGCCCGGGGAGGTGACGGATTCTGGCTGGGCAACAATTCTCTCGCAGAACAGCTCGAGGACGGTCCTGAGGAGTACCCTGTTGGGCGAGAGGATGCGGCTGACTTGGTCGAGCAGGTTCGACGCGAGCAGCGACTTTGGATCCTTCAGATGCGGGCGTATGCGCGACCTGAGATAGTCGAGAAACCACGAGTCCCCCTCTGCCAACGTCGGGTAGGCGTCCCGGGCCACCTCGAGCAGAGCCGGCAGAGGCAGACCGTTGCCGTACTTGTCGATCTTGGCCTCGGCCAGGCGCATGAGGTCCGGGAGATGGTAGGCCCTCGCGGCGGCATATGCCTGTATGCTCGTCTTGGGCTCCCAGACCTGCTTCGGCAGGGTGTCGGTCGGCTTCGGCCTGAGCGACCCGTACGTGCCGGTGTGGAGGTAGTGGACGAGGACATGGCCGACGTCCTCGGGGATTG
>FJWA01003944.1_pt1 | contig 13909 bp, 9 predicted proteins | sample 1011891 | NCBI WGS metagenome assembly FJWA01 (sample SAMEA3912450, study PRJEB9761) | metagenome | biome: forest; material: soil | place: USA | collected 2011-06-22 | depth 0.1 m
TTATTACTGAGAATCGTGGAGGGCGTGTGGGTGGTCCTTGTTGGCTGTGGCAGGCAGAGGCATGTTAGGGTTAGGGTTAGAAGTTTGTTGGCCGGGTTAGGGTTACTTGTTTAACCCGACGCGTCTTTAAGAGGATCGCGTCGCCGTCGCGTCTCTCCGTAAAGAGGGTCCAGGTCGCCAGCGACAACCGGGGCTTCCCTCTGCAGACCAAACCAAACACCAGTCGCCATGAATCGAATCGACGTGAAAAGGCGAAATGTGCCCGACCACCGCAAGAAGCAGTTTGCGGATCCTTCGTACAAGGAAACACACTATCCGTACAGACTGAACTTTTACTCGACACCGCCGACGGCAGACATTACCCTCGAGCAGTTCGAGCAATGGGCCATCGACAGGCTGCGGGGTGCGTACATACACGGGCGATCTGGCNTCACCAAGAGAAGAAAGAAAACTGACCGACGACAACCACCGCAACAGTCCTCGCCGAACTCGAAGCGTGCTCGTTCCGCAACAAGACCATCGCCGAGACAACACTACACATGAAGCCGCTGCTCGACAAGTACCTCCCGCTCGACGCCAGCAGCTCGGGCCACTCGCAGCTGCACATGCAACGCCAGAAGGACCACTACAGCCACTTCATCCTGCGCCTGGCTTTCGCGTCGACCGAGGACCTGCGCCGCCGCTTCACCCGCGTCGAGACCATGCTGTTCCGCCTGCGCTTCCAGGCCGACGACTCGCGCGAGCGCGCCGCCTTTGTGCGCACCCTCAACCTCGACTGGGAGCCCGTGTCCGACGAGGAGAAGCGCGCGCTGTCACCGCAGCTGGCGACCACCGTCGGGTTCGGCTACGGCAAGTGGGCGCAGCAGGTCATGGACGAGGACTGGTGCAAGGTGGACTGGGTGCGCGTGCCGGACCTGATTGAGAGCAGGAAGGTGTACGTCAAGGCGGGCAAGGCGTACGTGCCCGGGAGGGAGCAGCAGAGCATGGTGTTGAACGCGTATACCAAGCGGCTAGAGCAGGCGTTGGAGGTGAGCTGAGACGTCACGTACACGGGGGATGTTCGCTAACCATCACTCGCACAGCTCACGGCCCGCGCCCTCCCCCGCCTCGACGAAGACGACCGCCTCACCCCGATCCTNAACCACCTCTCCAAAAACTTCATCGCGCCCGACTCCAGCTACACGGGCACCGGGGCGGCCATCGAAGGCGCCGAGATCACGGCGCGCAACATCGACAACCTCTCGCAGCACTTCCCCATGTGCATGACGCACCTGCACCGCTCGCTCCGGCGCGACGCGCACCTCAAGCACTTCGGGCGCCTCCAGTACACCCTCTTCCTCAAGGGCATCGGGCTGAACCTCGAAGAGTGCCTGGTCTTCTGGCGCGGCGGCTTCAGCCGCATCACGGACGACACGTTCAACAANGAGTACCGGTACAACGTGCGGCANGTNTACGGCGACGTGGGCGGCGACTCGAACCGGCGCAGCGGCGGGTACACCCCGCACAGCTGCCAGCGCATCCTGACGGAGCACGCGCCGGGGTCCGGCGACGCCCACGGCTGCCCGTACCGCCACTTCGGCGCCGAGAACCTGACCACGCTGCTCCGCGCGTCCGGGGTCAACGACCGCGCGGTGCTGCAGGGCGTCAAGGAGGATACGGACAGCCAGAAGTTTCATATGGCCTGTAACCGGTTCGTCACCCTCTTTCCCCTTTTTTGTCCTGGGCTCTCTCTCTCTGTGTGCGTGTCACAAAACTACGTAAGCTAACTTTGTGGTCACAGCGTGTTTGAACACCTCCACAAGACGGAACTGAAACGGGCGCGGGACGACGGCGTCATGACGGCCGCGCAGCTCGAGACCATCGTGCACCCCAACGAGTACTTCAAACGCAGCTACCTGCTCAGGAATATGGATAAGAANCAGGGAGGGGGGGATGTCAAGATGGAAGGGTGACGATGAGTGATGAGTTGTGACAAGATGGGCCGAGTCGGATTTGGCATTACATAGCAGGTGGGAGGGGTCAGCTGGCGCCTGGCGCCTGACACACACTCACATCTCGTTTTGTGTTGATGGGACAGGGCGTGGGGGTTATGTGGTGTTGATGGTGTTGTGGTTGTGAGTTTGGTTGGCTTGGGTACTTGCTGTGCAAGGCTGTGACCAGCCCTGAGACTGTCTTGGTCCGGAGCATGTGAATGCGTAATCAGACGAGGAGGAGGGAGGGTCAGGGAGTCGGTCATGCGTTGTCGTGTCACCGATATGCTTGTAATGAAACACACGTCAAAAGGTCTCGGTCAAATAAGTGGTCATGCCGAAGTTCACCTCGGGCTCTTGTTGGTCGCGCTGACGGGCCCAAACGTTGACGCGGACGAGGACCATTCCGTCGCCATCGCCGACTGATCCGGCTGCTAGTCAAAATTACGTGACTGTGGTAATGGGGATGCGGTAATTCTCCCAACGCTTCCGGCCAGGCCACGGGATCGAGACCGCCATCGAATCGATCCAAGAGGCTTGCCGAGATGGCCAGAACCCGGAAGGCGATCCGAAAGTTTGTTGTTTGAGCGGAAGTGGAACCGTTGTGCTGTTTTGTGGGGCGAAGATTGCTCGGCATCTTCCGAAAGTCGAGTTCTCGACCGCGAGCAGTTCTGCCAAGCTTCTCTTTTCTTTTTCTTTGGGGCTCGAAACGGAAGACCCAGGAGGATGGTTGGGCCGTTTCAGCGCTGGGTTTCCGCACCTCGCGCTTTGTGTTCTCTCGAGGGCGCTCACAGATCGGGCCAAGTTTGGTCATCACCATCCCTCCTCTCGTCGACTCGCGCTTTGAGGGTTTGTCGGGGTCGGACGTCTGCCGTTCGGGCATCCATTCGGATCATCGCTGTTCTCGTCACCACAAGGCTGCCATGGCCCGCTCGGCATCTCGGCCTCCATTCTTTCTCTCCCAACAGCGAGCCGCGGCCAACAAGTCTCAGGCCATGTCGTGCTCTCTCATGACGATCCAACCATGTTAGTGGATGAATCGAGTCTGAGAACCGGTTTACCATGTCCATCCCGTCCCGGGCAGCTCGGATCGCTGCGCCAAAGCAGTTCGCCGTCTTGCTCTGCCGGAGCTGGTCAAGAGTCAAACAACTCGTGCCTCTGCCGGACTTTCTGTGGCCGTGCATTGGCCTGACTCTGTGTCTGTCAACGATGGACAGTACACGCGGCAGGGAGAGCGGCAGTGATTTTGTGTCGACGTCCGACAGGACTGCACACAGCCGTTGCTCTTGCCGGTGGAGAGTCATGAAGCTAGAGTTGAGGTCAGACATCGGTCCTCCATGACTAGGTAGGTTGTCAACAAGATCCCCACCCGTCTAGCCGGCCTCAAAGTTTCAANAACACCAAGAGTATTCTGTAATGCGTAGCATCCCCTGTCACCGCTAGCCCTGCACCCTCTGATGCCATTTACACTCCCAAAAAACGGTGCACAGCTGGGGTACCCGGCGCCATTTCGCAGAAGCAGGCGTTTCAACCACATGCAACCTTCAAGCCCCTGCGCGTGACGCAACCCTTCCTGCAGACTCCCGACGACGTGTTTCTATTCTCGACATCAGTGACGGCCGTCGTGCATGGCTGTTGGCCGCATAACATTAGTGAAGTAGTGCCCAATTCAACAGTAGGTTGTCTTTTGCTTCGAATCAACAGCATCAACAGCATTGCCAAAAATCTTAAACACACCGGAAGAAATGCTCCAGCACCGAGTCCGTGTCGTTCACAGACGCAGATCCTTCCCCCACTGGGCGGATGTAAGTCAGACAGCTGGACATGGCGTCACTCAGAGGCCTGACAAGACACAGAAAACCTGCCCAGCACTGACACGCCGGGACTGTGGTCATAGACATGCAGCAGCATGGTGTACAGACAGAGAGAGATACGAGGGAATTCCAGCGGCTGGAAGCCAACACCCCCTTCCCGACACAGAACACCACACCAAAAAGTAGCTCATGCACAAAAATCAGGGCATTGCACCCGAGCCCGCAGGTACAGAACCCGGAAGGGGTTAAGCTTCACCATCCCCAGGGTAACAAGCGGAAACACTTCCCGCTCCTGTAGCTGGGGGAGGTAATCCCGTGCAGATGTACAGAATAGTAGTGCGCTGGCAATGCAGGCAAGAGGCGGCAAATCTGAAACAATCAACTCAGCTGGATGTGGCCCGCTAGATCACATTAGCGTCCTACTGCGTACGCAGGCACAGCCGTACAGGACTTGGTACATAGTGCACAAGCTTGATTGGGAACCACCAGCTGAAGGGGCAGAGGGCCAGAATTCAGGGCAGGGAGGTGGCACGACAGCAAGCAGAGACATGGATGGACATGGAACCGTGTGTGGGTGAAACCCTTCTTGTGTTTTTATTGATGGCTGAGGTCTCAGCCACGGCTGAGCATGCAATGCAAAACAAACAAGTCAAATGGTATAGTGCTCATCCCGCCGAGTGTTGCGCCCAAAAAGCCAGTTCCGGTCCAGCACGTTCGTTTCCTGCTCCCGCCCGCTCCAGATGCCCCATTTCCCGCTTCCAAAGACGCCGTCGCTCAAGAATAAACCACAAAACAATGTTCTAGATCCCGCTGATCCCACAGCGCTTAGAGTGAAAAAGGAAGGTGGCAAAAAATGTGGCTTCGCCAAGCGACATCGCGGAGATGTCTCGGGCGGGGGAAGAAGTGAAAAGCCAAGAAAAAAAGCATTCAGCACAACGACGTCAGAGAACTTGGCGAGCCGGGGTCGAGACCGGGCGACTTTTGCCCATTGGTTGAAGCGCGGTTGACGAGGTCGGGCCCGCCCGTCTGCCAATGGGACCTCTCGGAACAGAGCCCGGCAGCGGCTTGACGCACAATGATGATTTCCTGCTGCAACGGGCGAGTGGGAATTGGCCGTGGTGTGGACTGGCTGCGTTGAGCGTGCGCAAAGGGGTTGTCGTGAGGGTATCGTATCGTATCCATCGTGGGTCGAAGCGAACCCTGAGGGAGGCCATGCCATGTCGTCCACGTTTTCGCCTCTCGTGGGGGAATACGGGACCCTGGCGGGAACCCGGACCCTGAGGTCCCTTGAAATGAACCCTGAGAATCGCCAAGAAGGTCGTGTTGGTGGGCTCTCCGTGGTGTCCAGCGGAGAGGTGTCGAATCGAAAGGAACCAGCCCGTTGGAGGCCGGGTAGGCCGAGCGGAGAGTCCGCGGACGCCGCAAGCTCTGGGAGAGGGTGTGTCGGATCTGGCCATCAAGCCATGTCGATAGCCGTGGCGCTTAGCCCGTGTTGGCCAGTCCACTCCTCACACCAGGTGGGCCACGGTTTGACGGACCCCGGGAATCCGGAGTGGGTGTAATCGACGTCCGGCAATCGGTCCCCGAGGTTTCGGCGATCCGATCGGCTGCCGGCCTTGATGTGCCTGTCGTAGGCTCTCGGAATCTGCCGAGTGCTGCAGCTGCCATGGCCTCACATTTGAGGGGGTTGGAGGCGGCTGTCTGAGATGTCGGCTTGCAAGGAACCGCTCCCGGGTGGGATGCGCGGCGCTGTGGCCGTGGTCCTCGGCGTTCCTTGCTCGAACAGGAGACTGCTGCTCAGAGAAGCTCCCTTCTCTTGCCTTTGCAGTTCTCTCGAACTGTGCTGCTGTTGGTTGTCGTAGTTCCCAAGTGTCTCCCAAAGAACACCTGCTCACGTATAGCCAACCATCTTGGCGCAGCGGTTGCAGTAGTAGATGCCGGTTCCAATCTGGATCATGCCAGACAGGCTCGGGTCGTCGGTCGAGGTAATCTCCTCGGCGCGCGCGCACCGCATGCAGCGGATGACGGCCACATGGACCGAAGGGCGCACTGAAACGTCCATGCTGTGCCGAACTGCTCCTGAGCCCGTCGAGCTCGGAGACGAGAGATCCAGGTCGGAGGTCGAGAAGGCCGAGGAGGCAGATGATGACGAGGATGAGGATGCGGAAGAAGTGGACATGGGGGGTCCAGTGTAAGGTACTGTTGGTGGGCGAATCGCCGAAGCGGACATGGTAGGCGAGGTTGTGAACCAAGAGGAGGAGCTCGATTTATCTTGCGATTCGAGGCCGTAGCCAGGTTGAAACCATCGAAGACTGGTTGGAGAAGTCTGCGTGCATGTTCTGAGGTCTGAGGGTGCCAGAGGATGTTGGGGGACTGCTGGGTGCTTTATTTGCGAGGGCGGTGGATTTGGGAGAGAGAGCCCAGACCGGGCCCTGACTACTCTGATCCACCACAGGAAGGGCTTGGACTGGGGCAGGGGGAGAAGGGGGGTGGCCCTAGGGGAAGTGGGCTACGGTAATTACCTGTACTGTTGGTATTCTCTCCACGCTGCGTGCGTTGCTGGCCACGCAACCTCAGGCAATCTGCGACCGGCGGGGATTTCCTTTTTGCGAGTGGAGCAAACCGTTTCGAATCTCTCTGGCACCCTCTGCGACATTGCAGCCCTCTCGGCGTCAGCGCGGAGTTAGGCAATGATCCGTTCCCACTCACCAGCGTCCCGGCGCCCCATAGTGCAAACGAGAAGCTTCGAGCGCTGACTCACAAGTTAGTCTGCCGATACGCACTGGCAGGGTCGGACAACGGGCGTGCGGGCTCAGTCAGGTGCAGCGGGTTCCGACAAGCACCATCCCTCCATCAGCTCATGGCTGCAGGTTTTCATCTCGGTGGGCGTGTGTGCTGGGTCAGACCCTGGCCGTCGTTTTTCGGGGCTCTTGGAGATCGGATCCGTGGCGTTGGCATCGAAACGGGCGCGCTCGCTGTTGCCAGTTGAATCGAGGCGAATCGAGAGAAGCAGCCCCCACCCCCGCCCTCACAAGCCCGCAAAACGTTTGTTCCATGTCAGCAATCCATCGGATCGCCGGGGCGAGGGAGTCAGGTCAGGAATCTGTCAGCCGGGGCTGGATCCGGTCTGCCACTCTTGAGCGCGTCGCAGCGACGCTCTGTTGTGCTTGACAACCCCAGGACCCGACCCGACCGACCCGCTCTTTCGAGGGCTTCAATGAACATCTAGACTGTTGGAGCGCCCGATCCTCGGGGGCTCCAAATCCGAGGATCCGAATCCGGCAGCAACTTGGTCACAAGAGGGAGCGGTCTCTGTTTGGATGGAGTCGGTATTTTGCACAGAATACCGCGACAATGAGGTCCCCAGTTTGAAACATGCCTCATATCGCACGATGCGAAATGGTGGAGCTGGTCGATACCCTGTGTACATAGTATGTGCCGCGGGTTGCCCCCCTTTTCCCTCACGCTGAGCTGCTCTGATCACGGAGTGAAAACCGACGAGCGTCATCTCATTCAGATGAGTGAGTTGCGGGCCTAACGGTTTCATGTTGGACCCACCCTGAGTCCGCTGGGGAAACGAGCATCTCTTGAATCCGTACACAGTAACAAGCCGACTTGTTGGTGTGTTCTTCTCATATCACGAAGAAGAAAACCTGAAACTTCCCAGGACGACCTCATCATCTTGTGAGCGAGATGCAACGCACTGACAGCTCGACAAGGAACAGCACCCCAGCCCTATCTCGAGCCCCTCGAGCCCCCGCCATGTCCCTTGAATCCTCCGCCCAGACTCACGTTCTCAGTGCTCCACTCCAACGCATCCAGAACGATCGATCGATCTCTCGGGCATTGGCCAAGTGCCGATCTGCACCGTCTGGGCAGGTGCCAAACCAAACGGCCATCGATTGAACCCTGAGCTTTGCGAATCATCTGGCACTTTACAAGTACATCGTGATACACGTGCAGGGCCCGTCGTTCGTGGTTCGTGGTTTCGAGGTTCAATACGAAAACCCTGGCGGTTCGATCCCTTCAAAACCGTCGTTGTCGGGGGAGTTCCACACAGACAGTCCCAGGGTGTGCTCCGCCGGATGGACCGGGTTGCGGTGACTGGTGCGAATACCACTTCTTGCGAAACCCCGATACGCGCAACACCCCCCTTACTCGTTCGACATCCTCATCCAATGTTTGCTTCTGTCCTGCCTCAACGACCTCGCCTCCATGGTCTCAGTCTCACCTTCTGGCGACACTTCTCGTCGACTAAGGCTTCTCCGGCCAGACGAAGCAACGGAGATGCTACTCGGGCCGCACGAACTAGCTTCGCCGTCTGCGTCATCCCATGACCGTTTGCCGCACGTGGTGTTGAAGGCGCTGGTTTCAGCAGCATCAGAGAACCGCAGCTTCCATGCTTGACAGTTGTGCTGACACACTATCAGAGTCGAAACATCGAGCCGATTTACTGTGTACTGTGTACTCTGTATTGACAGCCGTAGGAGTGCCTCCAGTATGCACCTACGGAGGGTGAGTTCCCCAGGTGCTGTCGCCTGTCAAGTTATCACAGTGCCCAAGCTTCGTCCGAATTCCACACAGCTGGTCACACGCTCGAGATGGTGGCCATCCAGCAGACCATGCCGTCACTTGCACGTGGTTCTGCACTCTTGGGCCTTTTTAACCCGAAGTGTCAACTTGTCTTTCGAGCATACGCGGCAGGGGTTCATAACCACGTAACAACCTCTCGCCAAGTCATCGAGGACGGATCTACATCCTGGCATCACCGTGGCCAGCTTACCAACCGATTGCTTATCGACCGGAGTTGTGCCACGCATGGTTAACTGTATGTTCCCCTCACTGCAACAGGCCTGTCCCGGCTTCCCTGTTCAAATACCGTGATTACACCAATACGCGTCCCCGAGATATACGCGAGACAGGATGACCGTGGGAGGCCCGGCCCCTGGCAACGAGACAGGAGGGCGTCTGGGATGACCAACCAAACAAGAAGCAGTCTGCTCAAGGTATCTCGCCTGGTGGGCATGGAATCGCAGACAACAGACAGGCGTTGGCTTCGGGAACGAGACGCCGCGCTTGAGCCTCGGTGAGGCGACGTAGCTGGATTTCGGGAGCGGCCGCTACCTCGTGGACTATCATCCGCCTCAACAGCTCTTTGCTTTGTTTACNACGGCCAAGTATACCTGTCACTTAGAAACGCCGAGTGCATGCGTATGTTGCTCCACGCCCATCCCGCTAGTCACTCTCTACCGGAAACACAACCACCCCTTGCCATCACTACCAAGTAACATTGCCCTGTGTAATGTAAACCTCACTTCAACCATCAAACCAGGAACTCCTGGGAGGCTCCCGTGCATCAACCACCCGACATAACCCGGCGCCTCCCGCCTTGTCCACACCCACCTGCAACATCCAAGCCTCGCGCCATACACCGACCGTAGAAAGCATCCGAACCGCTCCGAGCCAACCGCAACAGAAAGCACCTACCAGCCATAAACCTTACACATCCATATCCTTATCCCCACCGCCAACCCTCAGACTCTCGCCTCTTCGCCACAGTAACGCATCCGCACTAGCCCTCCCGGCCGAAAGGGGGGGGCCCCTTCTCCCATCTTCCCCATTCCATTCCCCCATCCCATTTCCAGTTTCCCCATCCCCAAGCCCCAGCCAAGCCAAAACAAACCCACAATTATAAACCTTAATAGCACAACCTCGCCACGATCTCCCCCGTCCCAACTCCCACGTCGGCGCGCCAAACCGCCGATCCCCAGCAAACCACCACCGCCTATCCACCCAGCACGGCCACCCGCCGAGCCCATGGCATCATAGCCAAGCCGTGGCACACGCCAAACCCAAACCCGTCCCGTCTTTTTTCGGGATTGGGGCATGTCGATCCCGCTCCGTTCCCGCCTCGCCACGCCCGTCACCATGGGCTGATTCTGTTCCTGTTTGCTGCAAGGGGCAGAGATTCGTGGGCGTTCGACACGTGGGACGGCAAGGAAGTTGCCTCTTGCGACATGTATGGGTGGTTGTTTCCTCGGAGGGGGGTGATGATATCGTCCGTCCCTTACCGTACTTCAACCCGACGTTGACGTAGGTCGGAACTCTCTCTCTCCCGGCGGCGGGTACGTACCGTGCCCTGCCGAGGCAAGGGACGGGAGCTTGCCGTCGCCGTCGGCGTGGCTGTAGGGAGGCGAGGTGTAAGCTCTCGGTAAGGATAGTGGGTATGTGTTGTGATGTGCGAGTCGGTCCGTCTCGGTGGCTGGATAGGTGTCGTGATGGCGTGGTTTTGTCGGTTGGAGGCGGTCGGCTTGTCCCCTATTTCCTCGGCCTGCCCCGAACGCCTACGTGGTGATATCCTTGTTGTTTGCCGGACGACGGCAGAGTCCGGGCCAGGAGCCGGCAGAGTCCGGGAGGGAGGTGAGGTGATCTCGCGAGTTGGCCTCGCACTTCCATCACGGGTCAGCTGCCNNGCTCAGCACAAGTGGTGGATTAGAATCGGGATATCTTTGCTGCTCTGTCTGCTCTGTCTGTCGGTTTGCTCTGCTTGCTTGCTTCAAACCGTTCAACTCCACAACAAGCCTGCTGTAACGCCCCGCGCCGGGAATATCAACAAAAACAGGAAGCCACTCGGACGACGCTCCGTGATCTAGAATGTACAAGTCAAAGAAGGAAATAAAATCGGGCTCAAGATGTAGCCAGCGGACAGGGTTGTCGGCGCCTTCTTCTCCACCGTGAGTCCCATCAGCCGGAACCACTTGTCCACCCGTGTGCAAGGAAAGGACACACGCAACTTGTTCTGAAGCGTCGACGGCTATGATGTGCTAAGTAGGTATCTCCAGACGTGTCCAGCGCCAGGGCAATGGTATCGGGGTTCCTGGCTGGATGATGCAGAATGAAAAGGAAACAAACACCGAGACAGATACAGCGATGTAGACGGGAAAAAACGAAAAATCCTCCTCTCGGCATTAAAAGAGCTCCGTGGCGCCTGGCCACGGCGGTATGTACTGGGTGGCTCCTCGGTGCTCTGCGGGGTGTCCGGGCGTGTGTCCTCGAGGTTTAGGTGGTTGATGGGTCGACAGAGCCAGGTATGCCACAGACACTCTGAGGTGGGTATGAAGGAGACAAAAGAAAACAGATGAGCGGCCTGCAGAGGAACAGGCCGTGTTGTGATGGAGTGGGCGAGGGAATCTGAATCTGCTGAACGACGCCTGGAACCAAGGAAAATCGTGTCGTCATAAGTCGGGAGCGACTTCCGAAAGTCAGAATGCGATGAGATGAGAAACCGATGGTGCCACTTGGTGGGTAGGTTGCGGGACTGTGCGAGGAACGGTTGGCGATTTCGAATGTCGACGATGGGCGGAGGCTGTCATCTACATGACGATGCAGCAACCGCAACCCCCTTTCTTGTCCTGGGGCTCCTCCGGTGGTTCGGGTACCCTGACGGGATGTGGTTGAGGCTGGAGCCCGGGCGTCCTGGGTCGCGGCAGGGCGGCCGGCGTGTCGGAAATCTTGGGCATCGTGGAGTACGAACTCATCCTCCCGGGGAGAGGAGGGCTCTTGGGCTCTGCTTTCAGCGGCCACTCTCCCTGCTCCTCAGTCTGCGGCCCCTCGGCCTCCTTTTCGTCGTCGATGCCCTGGGCGCTGGTTTCGGGGGGCTTGAGGAAACCCTCGTCTGTGAGCGGCCTAAACTCCTTGTCGTAAACGCTCCCAAACTTGCCCTCCCGCTCCCACTTCTCCTGCTGCAGTCGCCTGGCCACCGTTGGCAGCAGCTGCTGGTCCGGAGGCAGCCGTGGATCCGGGCGATACGCCGAGACCATCCATGGCGGCTCGCCTTCCATCGGCTTGCTGTTGCTGCTGGAGAACTCGCGCTCGCCAGACCTCGTCGACGGCCGTGTCGTGCCGGTCCCGCTGCTCGTTGAGTCCTTGCTCGGCCCGCCTCGCGTCTTTGGTCGTCCTGCGGCGCCGTTGGCCGGCTTCGGTTTTCTGGTCGTCGAGGGGGGCGTTGGCAGTTTCTTGGGCGATGAATCAGGTCGCTTATTAGACTGTGAGCCTCCTCCCTTGGCAAATGCGTTGCCTGTGCTGCCGCTTCTTGCGCGGGTCTTGGGGTACGTTATGGTATCTTCTGCGCCGGGGCTGCCATCCCGTTTCCTAGGCAGACGAGTGTCCCGCGCGAGATGCTCGTTCGGTATGGGGACGGAGCTGACCTTGGCCAGAGGGATCCGGGACGAGCTTTTAGTGGATATCGAGTGCCCGTCGCCTTCTTCCTGGATCTCTTCGGGCCGCCGAAGATCCCAAGCAGAGCTGGCCGGATCGATGGTCCTCGGTTCTATCGAGGCCGCCATGGAGTTTTTCCTGGACCTCGGGTCGGTGTGCTCAGAGCCACCAATGGACCTGGCCGAGCCGTTGAGCCTGTCCTGGCTCTGGTCCCGCCTCGGCCTGCTCTGGCTCTTGGATTGCGCTCCGTCCCTTTGTCGCGGGAGGAAGATTCCTGCAGCCTGGAGCTCCTCGCTCTCTATCCTGGCCAGCTTGTCCCGGTGAATCCACTTCGAGTTGTCATCGGTGCCGGAATCCGGGACCATGCCATTCGGCCCCCTTTTGCGCGATCCCTCGGCCCGTTCCCCACCTGTGGCCTGCGAGTCGAGGGAATTCTCGGAATTGGAAGGATCCAGGATGCTGGATGGTTTCGAGTCCTTGCGATGGGGTTGCGAGTCGAGGCCCTTTACGCTGAGATCAGGGCCGAGAGAGTCGTTGCTGTATCGTGGCGAGAAAGGGTCTGCAGCAGCGCGCATGGTCGAGTTCCCGTTTTGAAATGACAGCGGAGGCCGGCTTGGTATGTGGTCGCTGTCCTCGGTTGTTGGTGCCTTGCCATCGCGAAGCATCTGTGCGAGACAAAGGAGGGTCAGTCCGGAGGGCAGAGAGAAGGGAAATTCGGGCGTTTGTCAAGCGTGGAGGCGGCGGGGCGGGGACCATGGGCGTGGAATCTTACCTCTGTCTCGTTCGGTACAGCATCTTCCCACACATAGGCAGGCGACGACAATTCCGTCGCCGTCAGAGCCGTCGCCGTCTGAGATACGGTAGCCATCCTGTCATCCGAAAGGATGCCCCACAAACGCTCGGGTTCCCGGAGGCGCGTAGTACCGGCCTGTCCAGCTCGCTCAGCCCAGGTCGTCAGAGGTGACGGTCACCACGTGCCAAATACGGGACGCCGCTGGAAGTGTTGAGGATTGACGCTGCCGGCGCGGGCGCTCTGTGTCGCGACCGGCCCAGCCTCCAGCGGGCCAGATGGGCAAAACAGCTCGTCAGATGCCTGGCTGACCTGCTTCTCGCAAATACATGCGCGATCGCGGTATGGGAAGCCCCCCTCGGTATTTGCCTGTTCAAGCAGCGGAAAGTATCGCCGCGTTCGTGATTGATGGCGTGTCGTCAATTGCGGGTAGGGGTCTGGGGTCCGAACAGCGAGGCAGGGACGCGAACCGGACTTTCGGTCGCCCCGTTGCTTGTCCCGGTGTGGCGGGCTGCAATCGAAAATTGTCACGGCGTTCGTCCTCAACAGCGTCCCCAGGTTGTCCGGGCCGACACGAGCGACGCTCGTGTGCTGCTGATGACGGCTAAGGGCGAGACTGTCGGCGGCGGCGGGCGGCGGGCGACGGATTGTGGGCTGGGCGAGAGGCGTCCCAGGGGCTGGGAGAGCACACCTCCTGAAGGCAGGTTGTCGCTTTTCTTTTGTTTATTAGTCGGATGTCGACTGCAGGCAATCCACGACCAACCAGCAGCGCAAAGGGAGGTTCGACGAATGGATGGGCCTCCTGCGCCGAAAGCTTCGAGAAATCCAGGGGGCACCGCCGTGGGAAGCTCCAATTTAATTTGCCTGCACCGCGCTAGTATTGGCCAATGAGTGGCAGATGTGGGGCGCGGACTCATTTGCTTCTTCAACCCCATTTCTTCAAGGTCAGTTGGGATTTCCTCCATCAAGAGACGGTGATAATTACCCCATTTTGCTCAAGGTCTGTCGCTGTGTAGTTTTATCAATGACGTTGCAAAATAGAAGTCCGCGTCCTGCCCTGCCCTGCCCTGCCCTTCGACCCTGCAAGTGCTTCTGTCCCGTTCACCCCCCCCCCCACC
>FJWA01003950.1_pt1 | contig 13907 bp, 15 predicted proteins | sample 1011891 | NCBI WGS metagenome assembly FJWA01 (sample SAMEA3912450, study PRJEB9761) | metagenome | biome: forest; material: soil | place: USA | collected 2011-06-22 | depth 0.1 m
AGGGCATGTACGATTTTGCCGTTGCCTAGCAGCGTCGCTACGGTACTCCCTTTTTTAAATCTGATATCTTTCGGACTGCCGGCGTAAGCAGAGCTCGGGGGAAAGCAATTCTTAGAGATCACCTTCGAACCTTTAACAACAATCTATTCGCTGATGAGACGCGCGGCCGAAAGAGGATCTTGACAGAGGAAGATGTGGATAAGATGGAGAAAGTCATTTGGGACTATGGGATTGAAGGCCGGATGCTCTCGTACTACGGCCTCCTCCAAGAAGCTGGCATCGACAAGGAGCTCTTATAACGTACTATCTAGCGCGCTCTCGGCTAGAGAGATTGGCGCCGTTGTATCGCTTGCTAGAGGTCCTTTGTTAACGCTAAACTTGCTGAGAAGCGGTGTGAAGAAGCTCGCAAGTCCTTGGAACATCGACCCCGACCGGAAGACTGGCGAGACATCTATTTCACCGACGAGTTCTATGTCTCTTCAGGAGCTTCAGGTCGTGTCTGGATCCTGCGAAAGCCTGGCGAACGTTACTGCCCTGACTGCGTTGTTGAGCGGCNAGATAAAGAGGAGGACAAGCATACGGCACACTTCTGGGGCGCCGTTGGATACGACTTTAAGATGGAGAACCTGCACGAGTATCAGATTCCCACNAACACCAATGGGAAGATGACCCAGGCTTACTACCGCGATCATATCCTCGAGGGGATTGTGAAGCCGTGGATAGAGGAGGGCCGTTCCTTTATCCTTGAGGAAGATGGAGATAGTGGCCATGGGCCTCGGGGGAACAATATCGTCAAGACTTGGAAGGAAAAGAACAGCTTGAGGCACTATTTCAACTGCCCTGGATCGCCAGACTGGCCTCCTATTGAGAAGGCATGGAGGTTACCTAAGTCAGAGGTCAAATCGCGCATGTGCCTGACCCACGACGACCTTGTCGAGGCTGTCCAAGATGGCTGGCAAAAACTGGACCAAGCAACCATCAACAAATGGGTTGACCAGATACCTGATATCCTGCAGCAAACGTTAGATCTTGAAGGGAAGATGAGCGGCAATTAAGGGGCTTTCAAATGAAGGAATCACTATAGAATCGCGGCTGCAAATGACTCTGTTTTGTGATGTTCAAGATGGCGGTTTGGTGGGGATGAATTTTCTGTAGGACTGGTCTGTGTGGCTCGATTATTTTGTCACCCACTTGCCAAGCTCCCCGAGCTCGAGCGGGGCAGGCAAACGGTTGCACTGGGGCAGCCCCGCTCCTGACAGGGGACAGGGGCCGCCGGGATGGGGTATCTTCGCGCCATCGCCCGCCCTGCGGGGCTAGCCCGCAACCGGAAAGCGACAGGCGGATCATCCAATGAATGATCGTCAGCGGCCCAGGCTCCTTCCAGACAGGGAGAGCTTCCCGCGACCCAGGCTCCCGACCGCCGGCCTGGCCAGCCTGGCCCTTGCTTGGCCCCTCTGCGAGGTTGGTCCTTGGCATTTTTCTTCTCGCGCCTTCGACCCCAAAATCCCTTCCTCCCAGTCGCACGCCTCGATTTTGCACACACCACAGTGACCACACCCGGTTTTTCCGACGACCCGGCACAAAGGCCCGAACATCTGCAGACACGGGAGACCCTGAGCCACTGCGCCGAGGACCAACCACCATCCCCTCCTGTTGTGGCCTGGAGGTCCATCCATCCGTCCACGGGGTGTCGAGCCACGTCACGTCTCGCTCGGCCTGTGGCTGTGAGAGTGCCGTCCTGTCTTGTTCGCCCTTTTGCATGCAATTGGCTCCTCAGCAATTCCATCGCCCGCAAGCGAGTGCTGTTGGCAGCAGTCTGCCCTGCAAGGCACCACTGCCGTGAGTCTGCCTGTCTGGACGGCTAATAATAACGACTGTGACCTGTCCGTACAGTACCACAGCAGCTGCTGTGGCATGGGACTTGTTTATTCTTCAGGAACCCCGGGTTCGTTTATTTATCGATTTGGACCAGCGGGCGGCCTCTCCCGTGTTCTGGGCGCGCCTGGTGCGGGGGAACCATTCAAACCAGGGCTCACTCCGACAGATGCGGTGTGGTGCGGTGTGGCTCAACTCGGCTCCCGGTTGGGAGACGCTTGGTCGGGCAAGACCCTGTGGCTCTGCGCGGATGATCTAGGGAGGGGGCTGATGGACCCTGGGAGAGTCACCGGCCACTCAGCCTCTCGGCCTTGACGGACCAGTCAGCAACCTTTCCGCAACCTTTCCGCTTCCCAGCCTGGTCTTCGCTCCCTGCCCACTCACCAGCCCGGCCGCGCAAGGATGCAACGTTCAAGTGCCCAAGGGAGTCGCTGGGAGGCGGCAATCTCTCCCTCGTTGCTGCGCGGAGTCAAACTCTGCTGACGCCTGCCGACCCGTCGCTGCCACGCGGCATTTCCCAATGACACTGGATCCCCCCGAGGGCTCACAGAGCATCTTCACAGCCATGCTCTATGTAAAGGCAGCCATCGGTTTGGCGTGAGACGAGCCTTCCTATGTACGAGAGGAGCCGTGAGGTGGCACCACAGCTCGTGGTGCCTTGACTGCTCGGGGCTGTGGCGGGCGGAGAGAAACATCCCACGTTATTGGCTTCCCGTCTCACGGATGAGCGTGATGCGGCGGTGCGCGGTGGGTGGGTGAAGTGTCCCCACGGACAGGGGTAGAGCTCCCATGCACCCTGGCAACTGGACCTTACCGTGATAGGGCAGGCGAGGTGTGCCTCGATGCCCGGCACCCTCCCCGTCGCGCGAATTCCTGCAGACATGATGTGTGTGTTTTCTCGGGACCTGGGAGGTTTTGGGCTCTCCAACTCCCTTTGTCCTCTCCTCACCGGGTGCTTTCTGTTCCACCTCGGCGAGCTTTCTGCGAGGCCGAAGCTCTGTCAACGCGAGTCCGAAGCACAAAGAGAGCCACATCAGCTTCCTGTCGCCATCGACTCAACACCTCGACGCTGCGGTCCCTGGCCAGTGTTTGCTTGTCGGGCTGTGACATCGCTGCCTGCCAAGCTTTCGTGCATCTGGGTCATTTCCGCTCGGAGCTGCTTTATATGCTGAGGAGGCGCCACAACCCTCTCCCGCCTTCTCCCCAACCGTCACCCACTCCGCTCGCTGTCCTCACGCTCGCTGCCCTCTGACTGCTTCGCTGCTCGCTCGCTCGCTCGCTCTGTCGTGTCTGGCCTGGAGTAGGGAATAATGCTTCTCACGAAGCTAGTGCAGGGCCTTGGGGCCCTGTCCCTCGCTCACCTTGCCTTTGCCGCCGAGGACCCCCTGGATCGGAGGACAAATGACGGCGGCTTCGACCCTTTGTGTTGGTCATGTCCGAAGTCGACCGTGACCAAAACGGCCTCGGCCACAGCCACGGTGACTGTGACCAAGACCGCCTCGGCGATCGTGAGGACTGTGACCACGACATGCACAGAGACGGAGACCAGGACACGCACGTAGGTTTACTCTGAAGATCGAGGCATTGAGCTTGGCTGACGATGCCAGTCTCCCCCCCGTGACGGTGACCGTCTCCGCTTCCGCATCCAGGGTGACGGTGACAGCGACCCTGCCCGCATCCACATTGACGGTGACGGCCACGGACACGGCGACAGTCGTTGACACCGAGACCGCTACGGCGACCGTCGTCGACACCGAAACCGCCACGGCTACCGTCACTGAGGAGTAAGTGTCCGCGGGCCCATTGTCACTACAGCGTGCTGACGAGGACAGAAACACCGAGTTTCTCACCACAACACAGTTATCGACTTACACAACAGTAAGCCTGTCGATCATCGGCATGGGAGTGCCCAGCTAACTCTCGCAGTCCTACCCGGTTAACGTGACCACGACGGTTTGCAAAGGGTATCCCGAAGAATGCGAGGTCAGCACGACTACCAAGTGGGAGACGACAACGACGACAGATACAGTCTTGTCAACCTATGTACGTTTCCAGACGCTCCACCCTCGCGCCGGTCCCGGCTGACTGGATAGATCACCACCTTTGTGACGATTGTTCCCACCACGATTCCGACCACTGTTCTCGTGCCGACGACCGAGACTGATGTTGTCACAACCACCGAGCTCGTGCCTACCACATTGACAAACACTACAACTGTGACCGAAGTGTCTACCTACATCACGAGCTATCCAGTGACAGTAACCAACAGCACGACTATCTATACAACTGCGACGAGCGTGTCGACCTTCACCACCGTCAGCACCTATACAACGGTGAAGGAGGTCAACAACACGGTCACCGACACAGTTACCGACAGGGTCACTGACAGGGTTACCGACACTGCCACGCAGACCACTGCGATTCCCACCACTGTGCTCGTGCCGACGACTCTGACTGATGTTGTCACGACTACCGAGCTCGTGCCCACCACGCTGACGAACACGACAACGGTGACCGAGGTGTCGACGTATATCACGAGCTATCCGGTGACAGTGACTAACAGCACGACCATCTTTACGACTGCGACAGAGTTCGTTACCGCGACGAGCGTGTCGATCTTCACCACCGTCAGCACCTACACGACGGTGAGGGAGCTCACCAACACCGTCACCGACACTGTCACGCAGCTCACCACGCTGCCCGCCTCGACGGTCACCGACGTCTTTACCACTGTCCTCCCCCCGATCACCGTCACTACCACCAAGGATGGCCAAGTTATCACGTCGGTCATTCCCGGGCCGACGGTCACGCAGACGAAGACGGTCGCCGGCCCAACCGTGACGCGGGATATCAGCGTCTGCCCAGCTCCGACGAACTCGGCCGCAACCCCGGGCACCAAAACCTCCAAGACCCAGCTCTGGGGCTGCGACCCTGGATTCGTGTGCAACCAGCCCAAGCCTTCGGGCTGCAACTTCTGGGCCGAGCCGCCCAGCAAAGAATTCCTGTGCGACCCCAGATACTGCATTCCCTCGCCGTATTTCCCGCTCGTAAACTGGCCCGAGAACCAGACCAGCTACTATCCCCCGACGGACGGCTACTTCAACCTCAACCCCAACGCGTTCGGCCTGAGCTACGACATCTTTGCGGCCCACGAGGTTGTCACCAAGATCGACGGCAAGAAGACAACCATCACGACCGGCAACTGGGTCTCCCAGACTGACCTGACCCACTTCCCGCCGGCGCCGACCACGGCCGCGACGATAACGGCAACGCACAACCAGTACGCCCGCGGCGCCCTCGCGAAGCGCGACAGCTCGATCGTGCCGGCCGTCTGCTACGACACGTGCAACGACGCGTTCCTCGAAGCCCAGCGGGTGGGCCTGTCGCCCGACCTCTGCGAGGCGGGCTCGCCCTTCGTCGACCTGTCCAACAACTGCATGGGTTGCGTGGCCAACCACGTGTCGGACCTCAAGCTCACGCTGCGCGAGTACCTCGACCCGGCCTTCGAGCAGTTCTGGGGCTACTGCGACATCCAGCCGCCCCAGTCGCAGGTCTCGAGCTCCGAGCTGCCCCCGCAGACCCAGGTCACCAGCCAGCCCACCGTCGAGAGCAGCTCCCAGGCGCCCGTCAACACCGACACCGCCCCCGTGCCCATCACGACCTCGTCGACTGCCCAGCCGCCGGCTACCACCTCCCTGCCCCCGGCCACGTCCACCACCCCGAGCAGCAGCACCGCCGGGACATCAACCCCGTCGTCAACCAGCTCCTCCGCCTCGACGACCACCCCGCCCAGTTCCAGCACCTCAACGCTCAAGACGGCGACAACCTCGCGGGTGTCGACCAGCTCAATCGCGCTTGGCGCGGCGGGGCGGCCGGTGCAGGCTTTGGGGGCGGCGAATCTGCTGGGTCTGGTGGGGGCGGTTGCTTTCTTCTTCCTTTAAGAGGGAGGGGGGGTTGCCACAACGCAGACAGGGATGAGGGTTCACTTCCAATGGTTTAAATTCTTTTTCTTCTTTTTGGATTGGTTTGGTTTACGCTCCTCCTCCCTCTCAATGTTTGTTGAGAGGTGGTGGATGATGAGCGAGGGTTAAAAGTGCGCATTTAATGGCTGGTTTTGGTTTGGGTTGGGTTGGAGAGGCAGAGAGAGAGAGAAGGTTACGATGGTTACTTCACGACACTCCTTACTTGGTAATGTGTTATGCCGCTCTTAGGCGTTTGTTTATGGTTGTTTGGCATTTTCAAGATACCCGGTATATACTCGGTGGCGGACGGAACTGGGGATGGGGATGAGTATGTACATGTCACTCCTTTTACACGATGCATTGGGAAGGCGGGGGAGGGGGGACACGTCGGTCCTTCCTGAGTGCACACACGGTGTGGGATGTAGGGAGAGAGTTGGAGAAGAATGGGACGAGAGTGATGGAGTGACGGATGCTGGATGATGGGATGGTGGAAGTCGGACGGTGGCCGTTTCTGGGTTTGAAGACGGGCGTGGCGTACATAATGGGACTCCTGCAGGATCTGTTCGGCAGAGAGATGACGGGTTGGATGATGAATGAAAGAATTGATTACTGTTCCTGACTGTGACCCCTTTTCTGTGAGGGTGTGCTGTGATGTTGCTCCGGGCGTTTACCTGCATGGCCAAGCCTTGAGCCGCGTCTGTTGGCGGCGGGCGGTGCCGCCTTTTCGGCATGTTTGCTCGACGCGGGCCAGGGGCACGGCTGCTGCAGGCGATCACGATGCATCAATAGTTGCGGTTTGTGAGAGAAGCTCATTTCGTTTAAGAGGGAGGAATGGACCCCATCGGGTCATGCGGCGTTGTTTGCCATACCTAGGTAGGTACCTATCCATCGCCAACAACCTGCATTCACACCCTCCCGGGCAAAGCATGTGTAACACTGCTTCAATTTATCATCCGCCATGACAAATTGCCCCCAATTCACCCAGATACACTACATCCCACTCCGCCTCCCTAATCACCAGGCATACCCCGCAACCTGAACCTTGACAGGCACGTGCAAGAGGCCGTCCCGGGGCAGGCTGCCGGCGCGGATGTTGACCTGCAGGGCCTGGTGGATCAGCTTCGGCTCGGCCAGTCCCGCGTCCCGCTCGGCCCGCCAGGCGACGAAGTCGGACTCGGACGTGCCCGCCTTCAGGTGCTTGTTGTGCGCCATCTGCTCGGCGACGGTGGAGTCGGCCTGGGGCGCGGCGCGCGGCGTCTTGGGCGGGTAGTCGTGGCCGGTGTAGATTTTGAAGTGCGGAGGGAGGGTGAAGAGTTTGGAGGCTGTTTGGAAGCTGTGGGTTGGAGATTGTTAGTGGAGGGGAGGGAGGAGAGTGTCGAGTGGGAGTGAGGGGGACGGACAGGTCCTTGGCGTTGCCGCCGGGAAAGTCGCAGCGGGCGGAGCCGACGTCCGAGTTGAAGATGGAGTCGCCGCTGAAGATGTTTTGTCCAATCAAGTATCCCATGTGGTCCGGCGTGTGTCCGGGCAGGTGCACTGCCTTGCTCTCGAGCTCCCCGACGTGAAAGACCTCGTCGTCGTCAAACAGCTTGTCGAAGGCGCCCTCGTACTCTTCCCTGGCGATGTCGTACCGCTCCGCAAACCGCTCTTGGACGCCGCCGATCCGCTTCCCAATACCGACCTCTGGCCTCTGCCCTTTCTTGGCGAACCTGTCTTGCAGATACTTGGCGGCCGTCAGATGGTCCGCGTGGACGTGGGTCTCCAGCAGGCGGTCGACGGTGTACCCCTTTTCCTCGACCAGGGCGAGCAGGGCATCGGCAGACGTGGTGGAGATGGTGTTGCGGGTTTGGTCAAAGTCGAGGACGGGGTCGATGATGACGGCCACGTTGGTGGAGGGGTCGGCAACGACGTACTGCCAAGTCGATGTCTGTGGCTCGAAGACGGCGTGAACGATGGGCTCCATGGTGAAGGCGGGTGGGGTGATGGGGAGTTGCGAGCGCTTGTCTGGTGTAATGGACGCGGTGTTGGCTTCATATATGCTTGCGAGCCGACATGTTGGCTGCCGAAGGCGGCGAAGGGTTCCGGACCGGAAGCCGAGCCTGGGACGGCGGAGCTGAGGTTCTACATGACGTCTGGCAAAGAGCGCAGCTGCAGTCACCGACCTCGATCTGCCGCATGATGGACATTGGCATAAACCGAGGGCCGATAGCCGTCGAAGCAGCAGGCGGCCGTGTGGCGGGGTCGACGCAAGCATCATGACATTGCATCGGCAGCATGGAGAAGAAGGTGATTGAGTGAATGCGGGGACTTCGGTCGGTTTCGCATCCAAACGGCACCAAGGAGGTGGTTTGATGCCTCTGGCCTTGTCATGATGATCGCATCCCGCCCGTCGTGTCTGCGGTTGCGGCCGGCAGCATCCGAAACCCTCGAGATACGATTTATGTAACAATACATAGTAGGTCTAGTTCATGCCTTGTCGGCCGACTTCAGACATCGGCGAGAATCGAACTATGTACGACTGCAAGTACATACCCGCTCAGCCCTGCCGTGCCGTGCCGCCCTCCCGGAGCTGTCGCACTCGCACACGCCCACGCACATGGACACAGTCCACCTGCATGTTGCAGCTCGGCGACGTTCACCGAAAGCCGCCGCGACCGGGATCATGGGCCGTCGTCGATCTGTCTGCGGGTCCCCGTCCCAGGGCTCCACTCGACCCCGGGTCTCGGCTCTGCGACGGGAAGGACCCCGAAAATGGGGAAATGGAAAAATGGATCTTCACTTCGCCGACCACAAGTCTCGCAAAAAGTGTCCGAGATTGGGGGCCCTGGCTGAGCCGGGGCAGTGGTCGCCGGTTCCATTACTTCGGGCCTGAAAGAAGCATCCTGACTCCAAAAACCCCATCGCTTCGGGCAGTGAAGTGCAGACCCTCGTTCGATGCAATTCCGGGCTTTGGCTTGAACGTTGAACACCGCAGCCCCCGACGTCATTCATCATGCTCAAAGCCCGGACGGATATCGGGGAACCGGCCACCTGGAATTAATCACACAGTATCCGTAGGCAGTCCCACACACTTCCACAAGCACAAAGCATCGACGCATCGAAGGATGTCATGCCATGGGGAACCCCCACCAACCCTTACCCACGAGTCCGCAACCATGATTCGCAGCCATCTCGTGGCCGATTCGCAATCGGCTTCTAAAATGGCAATTTGACGCCACCCCTGCGCGCGACTGGTGGCCGAACGGTCCTCGGGCAGTGGCAGTCCCTGTGACGGATCTTGGTCCCCGCCTTCACAACCCACCGCATCTTCGCCGAGCCGTCTCAGCCGTCTCTAGTCGTGACTCGTCGCTCCGGAACGTGGACGGTAGATTCTGTATTCTGTACATAAAGAACAAAGCCAGCGTGGTGGTTGCGGTGGCCGGGGTGGCACCGAGTGGCGTTGCTGTCCCTGTCTTGCCCGCATCCAACATCCCCACGTCCAGCATATCATCATCAACCCTCGTCGTCGTCATCAATATTCTCATTAAATCCAAGCAACAAATAAAATGCCCGTTGCGCGGTAACATAACCTCCATACCGAGCCGAGAAAGAAAAGCAAGAAATACAAGAAAATGGACAACATCCTCACCGGCGCCGCCATGGGCGCCGCCCTCACCACCGCCGGTGTCTACGCCCCTGACATCATTCTTAACCAATTCAATTTCACCGACTTCACCATGCTCCAGACCTTTCTCTCCGCCGCCGCCGGCAGCACGTACGTCGCCATGCCACACCCCACCCCTTACCTACCTACCTACCTGTAGGTACCTACCTAGAAAAACTAACCCCCTTGCCGCGTATAGATTAGTAGTCACAGCCTCCCAGGCCCTGCACCTGACCACCCTGCCCCCGCGGCCGGCCTCCACCCTCGGCCTGCTCCCCACCCGCTACGACGGCAACATCATCGGCGGCGCCCTCCTCGGCGCGGGCATGGCCATCTCGGGCGCCTGCCCGGGCACCGTGCTCGCCCAGCTGGGCGTCGGCGTGCGGTCCGGCCGGTACGCGCTTGTCGGCGCCGTGGCGGCCGGTGTCGTGTGGAGTTGGATCGAGAGGAGGCGGACGCTAGGGTGTGCTGCGGCGGCGGCTGCTGCTGCGCCTGTTGCTGTTGACGACGATGGGAAGAGGGGTGGGGACGAAGAGAAGGAGAAGAAGAAGAAGATCGAGCCGGCGACGGCGTATGAGGCGCTTGGCGTCGGGAGAGGCGGGTTGTTGGTTGGCTTAGAGGCGGCGCTGGTGCTGGCCATTGCTGCTGCCGTCAAGTACACGCGCGCCGCCGCAGGCGAGGCGAGAGGGCTGCCACCTTATGTTGCGGGGCTGGCCATCGCGGCTGCGCAGGCCGTGTCGATCGTGCTACGCGGGTCGCTGCTGGGTGCGTCGTCGGCGTTTGAGGAGCTCGGTGGGTGGCTGTGGGGGGCGAAAAAGTATGGGAACCTGCTGTTCTCCGCCGGGCTGGTCGGCGGTGCGTGGGCCATGTCACAGGCCGTGCCCGCCCTGCGGCCCGTGACTGAGGTGGCTGTCTCGCCGGCGAGGTCCGTCTTGGGCGGCTTCCTGATTGTGTTTGGGTCGCGGATGGCTGGCGGGTGCACGTCGGGCCATGGCATCAGCGGCCTGTCGCTGATGTCCATCTCCAGTTTCTTGACGGCCGCTGCTATTTTCGGGATGGGCGGTGTGACGGGGCTGCTGATGTCTTGAAGGAATGACTTCGTATTACTGTACATACATTTTTGGCTGGACGGAGGGCACGGTTTCAGTCTGTACATATTGTAAAACACATACACACTTGGGCAACCAACCAACCTCTCCTCGTGACTCGTGAGTGGCCACCTCACCACAAGCGACTCTTCCATCAACCGTCAGTGACCAAGGAAACTGCCTACCAGGTGCCACGGAGTGGTAGCTAGCAAGGAGGGCCCAAGGACGAAGAGATCAGACTTGAAAAACCCAACATCATTTTACGTTCTACTCGGCCGACATGGTATTGTGGCATGCCCGCTATCCTTTTCAGCAGTCTCCTCTCCCCGACATGGAGAAACACGCCCGCTTCCTTTTCAGGCTCCCCAACCTACTCCTTCACAACCTCTTCCCCAACCGCGGGAGCCTCAGTGGCAGCACCAGCAGCAGATTCGCCACGGCCAGCACAGCGCAACACAAAAACGTCACCCTCAGCGCCGCCTCGTAGCTCTGCACCACCTGGTCCCGATACACCTCGGGCAACCCCCTGATGGCCTCGACCGACTTCCTCACCGTCCCGATGACGGCCTCCTTCTCGGGCCCCGTGACGAACACATTGAGGTAGTGCCACAGCGCGTTCTGCACCACCAGCGAGCTGCACGCCACGCCCAGGACGTGGCCCAGGCTGCGCCACAGGATCAGCGTGCTCGTCACGGCCGCCTGGTCCCGCTGCTCCGACACCGACAGCACCGCCATGAAGGTGCCCGGGAATTGGAACCCGCCTCCGGCGGCCCCGGGCAGCAGGCAGAGGATGTACCAGATGGCCGGCCACCCGCGCTGCATGGCTGCCAGACAGAAGATGCCGACCAAGGAGAGCGAGGCGCCGAGCACCAGCGGCCATTTCAGGCGGCGTGTGGAGGAGATCAAAAAGCCGGTGGCCGCGCCGGTGACCGACGCCATGCCCGAGGAAAAGATGAGCCGGAAGCCGGAAGTTGTGGCCGTTGTGAGGAGGACGCCTTGGAAGAATAGGGGTCTGGGATCCGTAGATCGAACCAGTTATGATAGGGGTCAAGGGCGAGTAGAGGGAGGCGGGACTTACACGTTGAAGATGGTCGCGGTAATGAGGAAGGCGGCGATGTGGTTGGAGAATACAAGGTTCATGTAGGGGACCTTGAGAACGAGGTGGAGCGGCATGATGGGTTTGATGGCGCGGGTCTCCACGAGGATGAATAGGGGGGCGAGGACGGCGAATATAGCCAGCGATGCGATGACGAACGGGTGCGACCAGGGCAGAACGTTTCCGCCGAGGTTCTGGCTTGTCAGCGCTGTGCTTGCGGTTTACAGCATGAACAGAACTTACCAGGCCGAGGATGAGGAACGCCACGGAGCTCGATAACAGGATCGACCCTTTTAGGTCAAACGTCCGCATGGCCTCGCGCAACGTCTGCTTCTCCTTGCCCTCCAAACCCAAATCATCCGGCACCACCAGCACCGCAACAACAAGGCACACCACCATCAGCGGCACCTGCACGCCAAACTCCCACCGCCACCCCAGATAGTCTGCCATGGCACCCCCCAACGCGGCACCCAGCATCGCTCCCACCCCGTACGTGATGTTCATGTACGACTGATACGCCCCTCGAATCCTACCCTCGTCAGCCAGCTCCCACAATCTCGGAGAGATGGAACCAAGAGACACAGAGAAACGCAACAACAGACTTACTCGATCGGGACCACGTCACTAACAATGATACTCGCCAACGCCATCATCCCCCCCGCCCCAAGCCCACACACCGCTCTGGCAAGGATAAACTCCTCCATACTCCTCGCGACCGCACACCAGACCGTGCCCACAACAAACACACCCATCGTAGCGACATACGGCGCCTTCCTGCCCACGGCATCTGACAGCCCTCCCAAGACGGGCTGGAAGGTGGTCGCGGTGAGCAAAAAGGCGGTTGACAACCACGAGGCCGAGTTGCTGCGGCCAAAGTAGGAGGTGATGGCCGGGTGACTCGATGCCATGATGGTGCCGTCGAAGCAGGCGACGAAGTAGGCGGCGGTGATCTGGGCGAAGAGGAGGCGGAAGCGGGTGGGGGTAATGCCGCTTAGAAAGGGGTTGTGCTCCTTCGGCGCGGCCTCTTCGACGACGGGGAGGAGGGCGGTGGTTTCGTCTGCAAGGGACATGTTGAGGCCTGTGTCGTCGCCGCTGTCTCTGTTCGAGGTGATACTGGCGGCGTTTCCGTCCGGGGCCTGCCCGCGGGGAGGACGGGGGCCCGGCTGGGCGGTTGTTTCTTGGCCTGCCATTGTTGGTGTACTGCCTCCTGGCCAATTGTTCGTTCCAGCACAAGGAGTGGCTCGTTCACTGGGCAGACCGAGGTGACGGCAGACTCTCTATATTCACCCATTCGCCGGATGACTCCGACTGACTCCTCCCGACTCCGAACGCGTCTCCTCTTGGAGCCTTACCTCTCCTCCGGTGCTCGGTCCGCATTGCTGACAGCCATACTGGGCAATTCGGGGGTCATCGGATCCTTGCAGCTGGCCGGGCCAATCGGGGTGGTCCAGCTACCGGTGTGCAGCGGCTTGTACATGCATCACGACATTTTCGGGGTGGGGTTAGCGCGTTGCATTGCATGCTGCCCCCCATCTTCCCTCTCACCCCGCGATGGATCGTCGACCATGGGCCAAGGTCTTTCCCAGCAGCCGGGCCAGGCGCGGGAAATCTAGACGGTCGGAGCCGCATCTGCTGAGCAGCTAGACGACCTTTAGCGACATAACTGGCTCTCCCACCTGCCTTGACCTCTCATAAATCTCCTTGTACATCCCCAATGCCCGGTGCGCAAGTCCTGAGTACAGGTCCGCCATCAACATCCTTCAGTTTCGACTTGTGTCCGTTGAGTCCGGATCAAGTACGGGTCCGGGCGAGAGTGGCATACCGGGCCTAGGAAAGGTGAGCTTCAGTTGATAGACTGGAGAGGTAGAGCTGGACAGGAAAAGGCACGGGACTCACTATATGTTGGGAACATTGCAAGGCAGCTGGCCACCGTATCAAAGTAAGCTGCCATATTGGGCTTCTTGAGAAAGTATCTTTTTTTATTTAAAAAAACACCAAACCAAGGCGGTCGATACTGCTATCTTTGATGGTGCTGCAGAGTCCAGCTGCTGAACTGGACGTCTATGCGGTGTGGCTCGCCAGAGCAGCTGGCACCAGAATTCCCGCGCCAGTAATCCCCCCGTCGTGGCAGGGGGTCAGAATAACCTTGACAGGTGCTTGGCCGCCGAATTCGAGGGCTACGATATCGTCAATGAACCTCTGCGTGTCGGCCAGGTAGCTGTGAAAGTGTAGGATGCACCCGCCGG
>FJWA01003738.1_pt1 | contig 13901 bp, 8 predicted proteins | sample 1011891 | NCBI WGS metagenome assembly FJWA01 (sample SAMEA3912450, study PRJEB9761) | metagenome | biome: forest; material: soil | place: USA | collected 2011-06-22 | depth 0.1 m
GGGATGACCGGACTAATGACGGTGGCGGCAGATTCATCGAGGCGACGATGGTACCCGTGTCGGACCGGCCGGCCATGGTTTTTGGAGAGTACGAGGTCGACTCACCCCTGGAATGGGAGTTGGTTCTGTGCCATCTCATTGCTCAGCAGCTGAACGCGCATAAGCGGCTTGCGCGCAACCTTAAGGCCGCAGCGGAGACTTTGGGATGCGAGTCCGTGTGCGGGAAAGCCAAACAAGTGGGAGAACAGGCTGCCGAGTTAGTCGAGCGGCTTTTGCTTAACGCTACGAGTATCCGAAGTAGCCTGGCGATTTACCATTGATTATTGAACGAGAGAACGAGCCGCACAGGGGCGATTTCCGTCCCGAGGTGGAGGGCGACGCTGCCCTAGTGGACATTATGGTGGATTCTGCACTACTTTCTTCTTCAAAAATGGATATAATACATCTCTATTTGGCGGTCTCAGCACCACGCGTCGAGTCGGAACCCCCAGCCATGTCATGGTGTCCAAATGAACTCTGTTCCGGCTGGTGTTGACCGTCACATGCTCCGAGTCATCTCTTGTGTTCATTGGTTCCCTTTTTGCATCTCGTGCTTCCATTCAAAACTGGGAACTTGATTTCGGCGGAGGGAGGAATCTAAGACATCAATTCGCCCAATAACACATATCAACATCTGACCTGTGAATCTGTGATGACACCTCTCACTCAAAACAGCCTGCTAACAACCCACCCATCACGTCTGTTAACCCTTGCCGTTGGCTCAGAATGCAAATTTCACCGGGCTACATATCAATAGCGTCCACTTTGGTAGGCGTCACTGGCCCAATCCCCTGCGCCCGGGACCTGTCCTTGTCCCGGTTGGCCGTACGGGACAGGCTGGGGTCCACCGCCAAGCTGGATACTGGGAGTCGGCGCCCCTACACTGACACCTTCGTTGCCAATATCATCCGGCACAGAGATCTTGACCTTGGGCAGGTATTTTTGCACCTTTTGCTCCACCATCTTCTGCACAAAGACCCAGCTCTCGCGCTCAAACTTGCGGTGCCCGCCATTGACGACCGCCAGAATGCCCTCACGTAGAGCCTCCTGCACCTTTCGCACGAGGCCACGGATCTTGTCAACCAACTTCGTCTTGATGTCGCTTCCGAAGCCACGGTCGGACTGAGATCCTTGTACGTGGTCGAGTTGCGGGTCAAAAGGGTTGCCGCCGAGAATCTTCTCCAGCGGCCGCTGAAACTCATCAGGTAACAACTCGAAAAGCTGCTTCTCGATCCCGCCCAGTATCGTGCGGAACTCGAGACGCACTTCCCTGTGTACCCTGGCAAGACCGGTGCTGAGCTTTTCGCTGATGACTTTGGAGAAGCCGCCGCTGTCGGCTCTCCCACCCTCATCCCGACCTTGATCGTCCGTGTAACCCCGAGAGGCCAGCTGGTTGGGTTGCTCTTTGTGTCGGAATAAGCCCCCAAGACCTTTCACTAAGTCCTTGACCTGATCTTCAATCTCCCCTTTGACGCCGTCGCCGAGATCCCGTGTGCTTGTGTTCCCGCGTAGCCAGCGCTTGATGTGGTCGAGGGCGATTCGGGTAAACTGCTCGGCGAGGGGAGCATGCTGCTGGCGAAGTTTCAATCCCACCTTCTCTTTGATCTCGGGGCTAATCAAGCGGGCCTTTTCCTCCGGGTTGCGCGCGGCATCCTTCACGGTATCGCTGATGACTCCAAGAAGCCCGTCGAGCTGGAAGGCCTGTGGTCGTCCTGGCCCTTTATTGTCGTCGAGATGGTCCTGGACGGCGGAGACAGCGGCCGAAAAGAAGCCCTTGACTTTGTCCGTGCGTCCGATTTCCGGGGAGTGAGAACGTGTGCTGCCTGAGCCGTCGCGACTCTCGGTCAGAGCAAAGATGTCTTGCAAATCCTCTCCAGCTTCCCCGGCGATGCTCGTGAAGTTGCGCGTGAGGCTGGTGATCTCGTCGGCAAATGGCAGAGCCTGTCCGCCGTACCCATCCGGCGGTCGGTCGTCTAGGACCCGCGAGGTATTTTCAAGGCCACCCTTGTCTTTGTCGAAAAGCGAGCGAAAAGCATCGACAACCTGGCCTTCTAAGCTGTCGATGGTTTTCTGTTGGAAGAGTTCGAGTTCTTCGGCAATGCGAGGCTGGATCTGCGGCGCCAGCGAATCGACATATTCGTCAACCTTGTGCATCAGCACCTCGGGGATACCGTGGGAGGACATTGTGGCGGCTCGGTTGAATGAGGCCGTCGGGAGCGAAACTTGGGAGTGGAAAGAGAGCATTTGAATTCGGGACGACGCCGGGAACGCAGTGCGGGGTTTTAGCAGCTTTGCTGCCCAAAGTTAATCCGGCACTAAAAAGTCCGAGGAGCTGCGCGAACAAAGCTGCCTATTCCTGCAGTTGCAGGGGAGTTTGCAAATCAACAATCAAGTCCCAAGTCTTAGACCTTTCTTTATTAGTGTGGAGACATGGCACCAGAATGATATAGATCAGGAGGGCTAGGCACCATGGTTATTGGTACAGCGTAGAAGCTGATGGATCCGATACAAACCTCCTCCGTAAATAACTGTCACTCTCTGCCGCCGAATCTCCTCTCCGATGACAGAACAGACAACGGGGCAAGCACAATGCAATGCTCGACTTGGGAGCAAGGGACTTCATGGTGTTCGCCTGCCGGAGACACCATCTTGGGGTCTCGACGTTGCCGAAACCGCCTCCTTGTTACTACGGGATGGCGTCTGTCGACAAAAGCCGAGGTTGATGCATTCACTGTGGGTTGTGGGTTGTGGATAGTCTGACAGGTTGTGTTTCTGGTTTGGGCGGATGAGAAAACCAAGACGCTGGTAGGCATTCCACACTCTGCTACTTGGTCTCTGTTCTACAATCTCCTCGCCGACTCTCCATTCATCAGACTGTCCTGTCCTCTCCCGCCTTCTCTGGCACAGCGAAATCCTCTTTGTTGAGGTCATCGGGGAGCGCTCCCAGCGACCTCTCCCCGAACAAGAGATCAATCTCCTCCAAGGACAGCTGCTTTGTCTCCTTGAAGAAGAAGTAGACGACGGGAAGGGTAATCAAAATATCGAACGCGACGAAGAGGAAGTAAAACTTCCACTCCAGCTCCTTGAGCGCCATCGGGGAGAGTTGCGACCAAAAGGTCGACACCAGCCAGTTGCCAATGCCCGTGGCGAACGCAGTTCCGCGGGCGCGAATTTGCATGGGCATGACTTCGGACATGTATACCCAAGAGATGGGGCCCCAGGACCACGAAAAGATGACGGTGACGCAGAAGATGAAAAATACACCCGCGACAGAGAGCCCGTGGTCGGGGTTCGTCTTGTCGATGCGGCTGTTAATAGCTGATTCGCAGATCAGGGCGATGGCAATGGCGATGGTCCCGATGAGGAGGGGTTTGCGGCGTCCAACACGGTCGATGATGAAGATGATGAAGACCAAGTTCGCGAGAGGGCCAACGCAGTTGTAGATGCCAGCCACCAGTAAAGCCCGGCTCCCGACAATCCCCAGGGCGTTATACATTTGCGTTTGATAGTATCTATGGCGCATCGTTAGCCAAGTCAAGCTCCCACAATCGTAATCATTCCGGTACGTACCCAATGACGTTGATGCCCGTAAACTGGGTGAAGACCTGGACAGCAACACCATGCATAAGACGTGTCCGCCACTGGGGGACGGTGAACATGATCCTCCATCCCGGGACCGTGATAGCCTTTTCGGCAGCAATGGTGGTCTTGATCTCGTGGAATTCTTGCTGAATCCAATCCTCGTTGGTGCCGTCGAAGTGCAGCTTTCGGATGACCCGCATTGCCTCCTCCTCACAGTCTATCTCCATCAGGTGACGGGGAGACTCGGGGAAGAACATGATGCCGCAGACGAGAAGCAAAGCAGGGGCCGCTTGGAAAGCGAGGGGAAACCTCCACTGGAATTGACCCAGGGATCCCTCAGCGTGCGACGACCCGTATCCCACCCAGGTGGAGCTGAGGTTTTATCAGTATATGCAATTACTGAGAAGCCCAAGCTCCTTGGGAAACAGGGCGGGAACTCACACGATGAAGCCCACGCCAATCATCTGCTGGGATAAGCCGACAATCAAACCGCGGATCTTGGGGTGGGCACATTCTGACTGGTAGACGGGGACCGACATGCTCAGCAGCCCGACCGCCCAGCCGGCAACAATACGACCGACGAGGATCATGGCAAGGTTCTGCGCAGCGGCCTGAAGGATCGAACCGACCAGGGCAATCATGGCCCCGATCATGATCGTCTTCCTCCGGCCGAACCTATCCATCGTCAGGCCTCCCATCAAGGAACCGAAGACGGCTCCTCCCGAGAACGTGCTGTTGATGGCTCCAATAATGGGGGTTCCTTCCTCTGTATTGAAGAAGGCGAGAAAGTCGGGGGACGCAATGACATCAGTCATGACACCAGCATCGTATCCAAACAGGAACGACCTACAACATCTCCTGTCAGCACATCGGTCCCGAGAGAAGATTCCATCGCACCCTGCTAAGCACATACCCCGTAGCGGCAAAAGCCGCAAGGCTGATGTTGAAGAGTTTGCCCATGGTGGCTGATGAGATGGATAGCACAGCGCGTCGTTACGCTTGTCACAGTCGCCAGTCCCTCGCTGGCACATCAGGAATGAGGCCTTCGCCGACATACTTATATACAGACGCGAGAGTCGTTGCGACGTGTGTGCCCAGGCGTCCCCCGCGGCAGAACCGCGTCCCCGGGACTTACCCCATCCGCCCCCATTGCAGTGGCAACTCACCCCATCAAACGCACCCCCGCAACTCCCCACGGCTCACCCTGTCGTTAGGAATCTCCTCGCTCTCGAGGAGATGCTAGACATGGCCAGACCTTTGGAATTCAGGCTGAATTCAACTACGATGTGATTCGTGCGCCTCCAAAAGTCCGCCACTGAGCTCCCCTGCTGGGTTGTGATGCCGGCAGGTGTGGAGATGGTTGGACTTAGACCAGGGGTGATCGGCACTTCCTCGGCGCGGGGATAAGCGGGAGCTCGTTCCTTCGGCCAAGTTTCTCAATGCGGGCAACGGCCCGGTTCGGCCCGTGGTCAACAAAGCCAAGGAAACAAGGCGGCGGGTGCAACCATACTAACTCCTCGGATTGCGACTGCGGCTTGCAACTGTTGACCGGCACTCAAGTTTGGCACGTGCATCCCAGCCCCCTCAAATGGCATACATACGGTAGGTAGGTGGCTCACCGGGTACTGTACCAGCTACATCTCTGTGTAATTCTTAGCAAAGATGGCTGTTGTTGGCAATGGGCTCGCCGCTGGGAAAGATGCTGTTCAAACCCCACCCTTGACACTCCACTAGCAGACGTCATGTTTCTCTCTGACCCCCTGCCCGGCTGCTGAACCTTGCGAACCTTGAGGGAATTTGAAAATCCCCGATTCCAGTGTGCTGCTATCGGGACCCCGGCCCGTTGTTTCCCCGGAGAGAAACTCTCGTCTTCGGGTTGAGCACAGCGCCAAGAACTGAAACTGATGGGAAAGGAGACGATGCCCGCCTTTTCACATTTGAGCCGCAGCAGGAAATGAGGCAATGACCAATCGAATAAGAATTGAGGTGGAGCGGGGGAGGGAGCGTCGTCGAGGCCCCGAGGTGCAAGCGATTATTGGCCGCCGGCATTGACTGCCGGAACTAACAATCCAGCTAACGTTAAACACGAGGGCTCGCTCTCGGTGTGGATCTTTCCTCAGAATATCAAGCACCGAGCTAAATCGCCCTAACATCGCGGCCCGGGTGGAATTCCGGGTCAATTCTTGGGCGGTCTAGCTAGTCCAAGTTGCGAGGGCTTGAAAGTACGACGAAGTAAGTACTGGAGGTTCTGCGACCACCTCTCACTGACCAAGCATCACGTGGGTTTGTGAAAGCGGCGCTGTGAGTGTCGGCGGATCTGTGGCCAACGAGGCAACGATACCCTGAGGGGCTTAACTTAACTCATATTCTTCATCGTCAATAACCGTACATTCTAGCGTTTTCAATTCCTGCAGAAAACACACAGATCAGACATGCTGATTGGCGGACATCTTATGCGCTCACGACAGTCACGACAGAGTCGCCTTTAACCGTCTCTTTCCCCGTGATCTCGCCGTTCTTCACCTCCAGGATGCCTTGTGTCTTGCCCGCGCTGTCAACCAACACAGCCCGTGAGCCTTCGCCAGCAAAGTAGCTTTTCACCTCGACGTCACTTGTATAGTCATAGACTGTCCTCTTCTCGCCTTCTTTGCCCAACACCAGCAGTGTGTTCGGACGGACGTAAAGCGGCAGGGTGGCGAAGGAGTGCGTCTCCGTGAACCAACCCGGCCCGCTCTTCACCTCTCCAGTGAAGAAGTTAGTCCAGTTGCCCGCAGGCAGGTAGAACTGAACCGTGTTGTCCTCTTCAAACACCGGTGCCACGAGGAGGCTGTCGCCGACCATGAATTGTCGGTCGAGGGTCCAGGAGGTCGGGTCCTCCGGGAATTCGATACACATGGCCCTCAGGCTCAGCGGAAGCCCGCTCTTGACGCACTCCTGGGCTTGCGAGAACAGATACGGCATGAGACGGGCCTTGAGGTGCGTCCACTTGCGGAGCGTCGCCGAGCATCCCTCCTCGGACTGGTCATCGTTGTCGACCGTCCAAGGGACACGATACGAGTTTGAACCGTGCAAGCGGGAGTGCGAGCAGAGCAGGCCAAACGCGACCCACCTCTTGTAGATCCACGGAGGCGGGTACCCCTCGAAACCGCCGATGTCGACGCTCCAAAAGGCAAAGCCCGACAGGCCGATGGACAAACCGCCACGCAGCGACTCGCCCATGGCTTCGGCAGTCGATTCACAGTCACCGCCCCAGGTAAGGGGGAAGCGTTGGCTTCCAGCGGTGGCGCTGCGGGCGAAGAGGACGGCCTCGTCGGCACCGTACCGTTTCTGCAGAGTCTCGTAGACCAGCTTGTTGTAAATGAAGGAGTAGTAGTTGTGCATCCTCTTGGGGTCCATCGTAGTGTCGAACCACTGCACGTCCTCGGATGGGATGCGCTCGCCAAAGTCCGTCTTGATGCAGTCGACGCCAGTGTCGAACAGCTTCTCGAGACAGCTGACAAACCAATCACAGGCCGCCGGGTTGGTGAAGTCGACGATGCCCATGCCCGTTTGCCACAGATCCCATTGGAAGATGTCTCCGTTCTTGCGCTTGAGGAGGTAGCCCTTGGCGGCAGCCTCGGCAAATACGGGAGACGCCTGGCCGAGGTACGGATTCGTCCACACACAGACCTTCTTGATGACGCCGTCGGCCTTGAGCCGTGTGATTTGTCCCTTCGGGTCGGGGAACATCTCGGCGTCAAACTCAAAGTCGCACCACTGGAATGCCTTGAGCCAGAAGCAATCAAAGTGGAAGACCTCGACGGGGATGTCGCGCGCTTGCATGCCCGAGAGGAAGCTGTTGACCGTCGCCTCGTCGTACGACGTGGTAAAGGAGGTACTGAGCCAGAGGCCGAAGGACCAGCTGGGCACACCTCCCGGGGCGCCGGTGAGAATCGAGTACTTGCGAAGGATCTCGCGAGGCGAGGGACCGTGGATGATGTACCACCGGAGTCTCTGGCCCTCCACGCTTGTCTGGACACGGCAGCACCGCTCGCTTCCGATCTCCAGCTCGACGCGCTCGGGAGTGTCAATGAAGACGCCGTAACCCCGCGAGCTGATCCAGAAAGGCACGTTCTTGTACGCTTGGTCTGACGAGGTCCCGCCGTCCGCGTTCCACAGGTCGACCTTCTGGCCGACCTTGTTGAACGCCCCAAAGCGCTCACCGAGACCATGGACCGACTCACCGACCCCGAGTGTGGTCTGGGTGAAGATGTAATGCTTGAAGTTGCGCGTGTCCGCCAGCTGCATCGGCGTGCTCGGCGCCGGCGTGTAGGCCAGGCCAACGGACCGTTCGAGGAGAGTGGTCAAGGGCTTGCTGCTGTCGGTGGGATGGAACGAAATGCCAAACTCGTGCGGCTTGCCGCTGACAGTTGCTGAGAGGCTGCCGGCAGTGAGAGTCGTGCCGTTCTCGTTCTTTGTGACCTTGGCTTCCACATCCGGCCGCCCAGCCGGGAAGAGGTCAAAATCAGGACCGCGGCGAGCGGCCCCTTGCCAGTGGGTGGTCTCGACCGAGATGACCCCATCGAAAACGGCTTCAATGTCCTAAACAGAGAATGTTAGAACCTTCGGGCGGAATGGTTTGTCGACACTCATTGGGAAACATACGACGCTGAGAGTGCCGAGATTCAGCGTGTCTCCCCGTGTCATGACCCTGCGTGTCGGGCACAGGAGGCTGATCCCTTTGCCAGATGGCGTGGGCGTGGTGCGGTACACCTCTTCGGCGTACTCGATCCGCACGCCCTCGGCCACGAGCCATTGTCCTAGAGGCGATGTAATTATCAGTCACGGGTCTGCCCCTGCCTATGGGGGATGGCGCGGTCGAGAAGCGGTTGAGCGTACCGTCACGAAACCTCATTGTCAACACAAATACTTGCAAGTGGTATTGCGCCTGGATAGCTGATTGTCAACTCGAGTCGATCTACCGTGTAGCAATCGCAATGTCGTTCTTGTTGCATCCGAAGCAACACTGGCATGACGGGGGTTTTGGGATGGCGGTTTCCAGGGTTCAGGGGTTGACCTCAAGTCGCACTTCACGATCCCGCTAACCTCGAGTCCGGATATTCGCAGTTCGTGGACTGGACTGATCGGCGGGGGGGTGCTTGCCCATGATCCGGTGTGGTGGGAGACCAGGAAGCACCGACTTTCATCTGATTATGCCATGTTCGACACGGAGCTGCTGCCTCCGCCCTCGTTTTTGTCGCAANACGCGGAGTTCGGGGAATCGGTCCAATGCCGCCCGAGAGATGATTGGCGGAACTTAACATGAATGCGGGTATTGGGGTGGTGTGGGTGACGAAGTGGCGCTACATGCCCACAGCTGCGGGGTTTCTCCAACTTTTTGCGATTCGAGTTGGAGAACGAGATTTTCCGGGCCAAAAATGCCTGGGTACCTCACAACATTCAGTTTGATATTCCACCTGTTAACAACTGACCGTCAGGGCAAACTTGCTCGCAGAGCCCAGGTACGTAAGATTAAGGTGTGTGGGACATGACGGAGATTCGGACCGTTCCGGATAATTCCCGAGTCCCAGAAGGGCTCGAGGTCCGACTTGCCGCTCGACGAACTCCACGAACCTCATCGACCCACGACGTCGATCCCCTGCCCAATGCGGCAACTTGAACCATCCTCCATCTCCGCTCCATCCCATCGACGGCGTTGGGTCCCAACGCCTCGGATGGGACGTAGCGATGCACATCACAGGAGTTCATTGTTACCCTAGAGCTCCGGGGGTCGCACCCTGTATTATTTACTCGCAGCCATAAAGATGCAGGACTGGTACTGCCTTGATGATGACGACCCCTTCACCAGCGTCCCGGACTCAGCGACATCCTTCGTCGCGGACCGACTTCGAGAACCATGAGACTTCTGCCATCTGNGGTGCTTCTCGCGGCAGCGGTCTCGGCCGCCGACAAGGGACGCCCCAGCCTCAAAAATGCCGTCTACAAGAACCCCAAGGCGTCTGTCAATGCTCGCGTGGCCGACCTGCTCTCGCGCATGACCATTGAGGAGAAGGCATCCCAGCTTGTCCAAGGCGATATCCGCAACTGGATGAATGAGACCACCGGTGCCCTCAATCAAACGGGTCTGGAATGGAGCACCAGGTACAGGGGCAGCGCATTTTACGTTGGGGTCCCCGTGCCAAACGACTGGATCTCAGAGCACATCAAAGCCGCCCAAGCCTACATCCAGGAAGAGACTTATCTCGGCATCCCGGCATTCGTTCAGACCGAGGGCCTTCACGGGTTTCTTGCCCGTAAGTTTCCTTTGCAACAGACAGCTACTGCCTATTAGTCATTTCGCAGTCCGCTGACCACCAATGCCTGCTCAGATAATGCCACGATCTTCAACTCCCCCATCGCCCATGCTTGCTCGTGGAACCCAAGCTTGGTGGAGCAAATGGGCGTGGTCATTGCCAAAGAGGCCCGCGCCCTGGGTGTGAACCAGCTCTTTGCCCCGGTCACTGACCTGGCGCGCGAACTTCGGCACGGTCGCGTCGAAGAGATGTACGGCGAGGACGGCTTCGTCGCCGGAGAGTTTGCCCATGCGTATGTCAAGGGTGCTCAGTCAGCGGGCGCCAGTGCCATGGTCAAGCACTTTGCTGCCTTTGGTGTTACAGAGCAGGGTTTGAACACCGGGCCCGTCCACGGCGGCGAGCGGGAGCTGCGGACCACCTACCTCCCTGGATACAAGCGTGCCATCGTCGACGGGAACGTCTTTTCCATCATGACTGCCTACCACAGCTACGATGGCATTCCCGCAGTGGCCGATGCTCATTTACTCACCGACATCCTCAGGGACGAGTGGAACTATCAATATTTCACCATGACAGATGCCGGAGCATCAGACCGTCTATGCAAAGACTTCAAGATGTGCGCTTCTGACCCCGTCGACAAAGAGGCCATTGTCCAGCTCGTTCTCCTCGCCGGAGGCGACACTGAGATGGGAGGCGGCTCCTACTCGTTTGAGCAGATCCCTGCTCTGGTTTCGAGCGGCAAGCTCAAGACAACGGCCGTCGACACGGCCGTCTCCCGCGTTTTGAAGGCCAAGTTCGAGCTCGGCTTGTTCGAGACACCCTTCCCGGGCCTGACTTCCAAAGAGGCGAACAAGATACTCCACGCCGCGGATCACGTTGCCCTGGCCCAGAAGCTGGATGAGGAATCCATTGTGCTCCTCGAGAACCACAACAAGGTCCTTCCCCTGCGCAAGGATGCCTCCATCGCCGTCATTGGCCCCATGGCGCATGGCTTCATGAACTACGGAGACTACGTCATTGTCAACTCGTCCACTCGCGGCATCACTCCCCTCGACGGCATCAAGGCTGTCGGGGCAGGCAAGATCTCATATGCCAAGGGCTGCGAGCGTTGGTCCAGTTCTCAGGATGGGTTCGCCGAGGCCATCGCGGCAGCAGAGTCCGCCGACGTTGCGGTTGTCGTGGTGGGCACCTGGTCTCGGGATCAAAATCAGCTGTGGCAAGGTCTCAACGCCACAACCGGTGAGCACGTTGATGTGAACAGTCTCGACCTGGTTGGCGCGCAAGAGCCTCTGGTCCGCGCCATTGTGGCGACGGGTAAGCCGACGGTTGTCGTCTTCTCGTCCGGCAAACCCATCACGGCGCCGTGGATTTCAAGCAATGCTGCTGCGCTTGTCCAGCAGTTCTACCCGTCTGAGCAAGGAGGCGCCGCCTTGGCAGCCGTTCTATTCGGTGACGTCAACCCCAGCGGAAAGCTCACGGTCAGCTTCCCCCGCAGCGTCGGCGATCTGCCAGTCTACTACGATCACTTGAACTCCGGTCGCGACACTTTCCCTGATGCCGGTGTTGCATACGAAAACGGCACTCTCGTGTTTGGTCATCAGTACGTCTTGGGCGACCCGAGGCCGATATACGAGTTCGGCTACGGCCTGAGCTACTCGACGTTTGAATACAGCAACGTCGCTGTCGACAAGAAGACTGTGCAGCAGCAAGACACCGTCACTGTCAGTGTCACGGTGAAGAACGGTTCCGACCGTGACGGCCAGGAGGTTGTCCAGCTGTACGTGAAGGATCTGATTGCGAGTGTCGTCGTTCCCAACATTCAGTTGAAGGGCTTTGAGAAGGTCTCTCTCAGGGCTGGAGAGAGCAAACGTGTCAGCATCGAGGTCAAGGTGCAGGACTTGGGTGTGTGGAACGTAAGGATGAAGTACGTCGTTGAGCCGGGTGACTTTTTATTCCTCGTGGGTGCCTCGAGCACCAACTTCAAGGGGAACGTCACGATAACTCTCAAGTAAAGTAAAGTAGTTGTTGCAGAGAGCGGTTGATAAATACATCTTAATCGTCGCACATTTACGTTTTGCACCACACCTCCTCCACGTACACTTGGATACTGATATTTCTAGCAAGATCGTCTCCATGAACAAACTGTATCACCTTGTTGCGTGTCTGTAGCAGCCTAAGCTTCTCTCCAAATGTGGCAAACGTTCTGGTACTGCCGAGGGAAACTAGAAACCCATTTCACAGAGTGGCCAGGTCCCGTTAAGGCTGTTTACAGACGAGTCAGGAAAGAGTTGATAGACTCTCACGATCCTTGGCGAATCATATTGACGTTGCCATCGAGTAGGGCTCTCGTGTTTCTTAATACGGCTAGGTATGCCTAGACAATGACTCCGAGAGAAGTCGAGAAGGGTTTCCCATGGAATCTCTGTGTAGTATTATTTGGGCGAGGAAAATGAAACCGGCGTGCCGAGTCAACTATCTGTGCGCTAACTGTACAGTATGGTTGTCACTAACCAACCTCCGCGATATTCTTTGACCTTGTCCGATATGGCGAGAAAGTATGAGAGAAGGTGGTAAACAGAGCAGCGAGCTCCAACATCAGCAGGCGGTCTTCTTGATAATGTCCGCTGCTCGTTCCGCCACGCCATACAGAGCCGCCGTCAGGTGCCCGGAAACCTGATTCGGAAGAATAGAAGCGTCAACAACCCTCACATTCGTCGTGCCATATACTCTGAGCTCCGGGTCAACCACGCCGCCCAGCTCCCGGGACATCATCGCAGCTGTGCCGGTGGGATGCGAGTTGGCGGTAACTAAGGGCACGTGATTAGTCACTGAACAAACAAAGTATGTCACCCAGTGTATCGTGGCAAGGTTCATACCAGCGTCGCGCAGGAGTGTGTGCCATTCCTCGTCGGTCGCGTTATTGGGCAATCCAGCTGGTCCCGTCACCCCAGCCCGCGACTTCATGGGTTCGGAATACCAAAACTTCTCAACAAACCTCCCCGCCGCCGTCAAAGTGGTGAGATCAAAGTCCGCGAGGAAAATACGAGGGTCGATTAGCGGCTCGTTGGTCTTGTCAAGTGACTTGAGGTGTACACTCCCCCGGGAAAAAGGAAACAAAGTCCAGTAGTTCGAAGCGAGGATGCCGCCTCCGGCTATAACAATGAGGATCTCGGCGGCGGTAGCATTGCGCTTGAAAATAAGGTCGTGTTGAGTCTGAAGCAGCTTCTCGACGGCGCCAAAATCCAGACTCCCTGGTCCCGATGCGTCCGCGGCCGCCTTTGCGTATTTAGGGATCTTGGCCCTTGTTTCTGCCTCGACTGCGGCGGTGTTGGCTCCAAAGATGTCCGCAGCTGTGACATAAGCATGATACGCGCTCCACGCAGTGGGCAGGTCGCCGGAGAAGAGGAGGAAATGGCTTGGTTGCTCGACAAGATTCTCTCCCACCCCCGGAAGATTGATTCGGGTTTCAATGCCGAGAGACTTGAGCACCCTGTTCGCGGAATTAGACGAGTACGAGCTTATCAGAGGTGGTTCGGCGGCAGTCAAACCGGGTTCACGTACCGAGGATTTCCGATCCCGGAGGCCTCCAGCACGAGAGGCGTCCTCAGCGCCCCGGCCGAAACAATCACCTCCTTCCTAGCGTTTACAACGTTCGACTTTCCGTCATCTGTAAGCACCTCGACTCCTTTTGCCACCAAGGCCCCTTTCTTGCCCTTCCCGCTGGCCCATGTGATCCTCTTGACTGTTCCCTTCAGGATGCGGAGGTTTGGCCGGTGCTCGGCAGGATGATAGTACGCCCGCGCGGCGTCCCACCTGATATTCAGCTTGGTATCCAGGGTTTGCGGGCCCATGCCAAAGCCTCGCACACTTCCGCTGTTGAGGTCCGGGTTGTGGGCGACTGACAAGGATTTCCATGTGTCGATGACAACCGGTGCATAGGAGCCGTTTTCGAGGGCGGGGATGTATCCCACATGAAGTGGCCCCTTG
>FJWA01003344.1_pt1 | contig 13878 bp, 22 predicted proteins | sample 1011891 | NCBI WGS metagenome assembly FJWA01 (sample SAMEA3912450, study PRJEB9761) | metagenome | biome: forest; material: soil | place: USA | collected 2011-06-22 | depth 0.1 m
GGGCGGGGGTGGCGGTTGTTTGGGCGTTGTGTATGGGTAGCGCCGAAGCACCGCAGCTGGCGAGCGGCTAAAGACGACGGATAAATTGTGAAGGGAAAGCAGAGGCTGGCTGTGATGGACGCGGTATGTCGCAGTGGGATGGCGATGGGTTGGGCAAGTCCCGGCGCTAGCGACCGTATTCTCGCTTCAGAGTAACACGGTACGAAGGAGACTGTCGTGATGATGGCCTGCACGTCTGTCTGTACTATGTAGGCGCTCGGGCGGCGTTTAGGTGATTGTGGAACTCGGGGTGGGCTTTTGCTCATGTGGTGGTGGTCCGCAGGAAACAGGGTTGTCGAGGGTGAGTCCGGCGCTATCATGGAGGTGATGTTTGGGACGAGGAGATGAGGAGGGGGGTTGGGGTTGGGGATGAGGTGGAGGAGGTGGAGCAGAAGGAGGGAGAGAGGCAGCCTCAGCAGCCAAACATGTCCCTCTTGCGCTGATCGCAACACTTGCCTGACGGAAGGGAAATCTTTCTGGCCATGCTGGGTTTACTTGTCCCTACAAAGCATGTACGTGACCATCGTCGAGGTGGATTGGTGCACTCGACGACATCGTAGGCACATGAGCCGTGTAGTGTAAGGGCTGAAATAGGAAGGTGAAAAACAATAAGAGACCCAACAACGAGCGAGACTGGCTGCTGTGTCCAGAATCCGTGTCGGCAGAGCTGCCCTGCCCAGTGGTGTTTTGTCTGGTTCAGGCTCAAAATGAACCAGGATGTGGTCGATGGCGGTACTCCTTCCTCCAGGGAGAGCGAGGAGGCCCTGGCTGGCCTGTCTTCGGTCGCGCCGCCAAGCTGCAGAGGCCCCAGCGTTCGGGAGTCGGGTTGATTGCGAGATGGATGTCGAGGTGAACAATGCGCCGTCGCTGACACATAGGTGCTCTGTGCTTCTGTCTTCTGTCCACGGCACAAAGTGCAGAGATGTGAGATCGGTCCCATGCCACACGATCGAGGCCGGGCCATATTGATCCCCCGCCTTGGCTCCCCGAGGCAATATCAGGTGCCTGGCTGGAATTGATGGTCAATTAGTAGGTGCTTACCAGGAGCACGGCGTCGGGGCTGTGTGGCATGGAACACATGNAACACGCCCTTTTGAGCAGCAAGATGGGAAGAGGGCGTCGAGTGGCCGGCCAGGTGCATGTTGGCAAACGTCGATGCTCTGCCGGCTTCGGCGCCGCTGGGCGTTATTCCGTACACTCCCAGAACCGAGGCGTCCATTTTCACCAAAGCTGCAGCTGCGGGCCTTCTCTGCCTGAACGGGACAGGGCGTCGAAGACAGCAAGGGGCCGGTGTCCCTTTTAGGTCTTGCGTCCCCGAACCGGGTCCCTAAGTAAAAGTCGGCGGACACGGGAGGGAAGAGGTTGGTCCGCGATTTGACCAACTCACCACGGTCCTGCGCACAGCAGGAGGCGGCACGTAGCTGCAGTTGTCGTCGGCCATGCCAATGAACCTACGACATAAGATGTACAGTTACTGTGCCCAAATGGGCCTCATTGTTCCTTGTTCCTTGTTCCTTGCCCATTGTTCAGTAGCTGCCCGGGCACGAGTACCGCGAGAGTAAAGAGAGACTGTGGGGTTCGGCGTAGAGAGTGCACAATTTCGAGCAACTTGAAAGCAGCCAACTCGGCCATGCCAGCGATGCGTTGATTGAGTCTGTGTGTTGGTGCTGGACCTGAAGTTGGGGAGGAAAAGCAACGGCAGCCTTCATGGAAGGCAGACAGACGGCTGGAAGGTCCCCGCTCCCCGCTTTCTCCGCGCGCTTGGCCAAGCAAAGCATGTGCCGCGCCCCTGCAGGAACCCCACTCCAACGGGCTTCCCGTGCTTCCTTCCGCATTCTGCGACCACACGCTCATTGCTGCACGAGGATTGGGCAACAACGAGAACAGCTGGTGCTCTTCCCGAGTCTCCTTTCTCGCCCTCTCAGCCACTCGATTCTCTGGGCTGCGGACTCGATCCAGACAACCGGGACAATTAATTGGGCTTCTGGCCTCTCGCCATCCCAAAGCCAGAGCGCCAGCACAGGCGGGGGCGCATGAAACGTCGTCGTTTATTGTCGGCGGATACATAAGCCCCGCGCCGATCGGGCCGGATAGATTACGGGCCCAGCGGCCAGACAAGCCGCATCCTATACGGAACACCGCCGGACACTGCTGCATTCTCCGCCCGACTCAGCCATGCGGAACAAGGTACAGCACCCCCCGCTCCCTAATTGATTACCGATGCAAGGGGCAGCTTTGATGCTGGTTTTTCCATCAACCGTTGGCCGCGTGAGGGATCCAGCCAACGCGGAGCCCGGGTGATGGCGACAGCGCGGCAGCCAGGCAGCCGCAATAACTGTCCCTCATCTGGTGGAATGAACAAAGCCCCTGCGACTTGTCAAGCAGGAGGAGGGTATTTGATGGCCGCGGCCCGGGAAAAGCCCCCATTGGTTTGTGCCGGGCGTTTGTCGGCCTCTCCCCCTGTGTGACGATCGACGTCGTCCGGGTCCTTATTAGAAGTGCTTGCCCGCCGCAACGCAGTGGACATTCTGAAACTTGGGAATCCTCGGGAAACGAACGAGAGAGAAGCCCTGAAAACATATTTTATATTGACATCGCGGACTGGACCAACTCCACACTCGCTTATCTACTACCGCCCGAGCCACTTACACCAGCCGCAGCACACAGCACAGGCTGCCCTGCCCAATACCCACGGATTTCTGGCACTGCTGCACCAACTAGCGCCGAAGCTACCTCCCCTCGGTCTCCAACCCCCAGCCAGTCACCATGCGGACTGCCCACGGCCTCGCTCTCGCCCTGTCGGCCAGCTTCCGGCTGGCCACGGCTTCTCCCTGCTCGACGTCGTCCCTCCTTTACGTCACCTCGTACCCCTCTGNCTATCCGGGCAACGGCAAGCTCCTGACGCTCAAGCTGGACCAGTCAAAGCTGCAGACCATTGCCGAATCTGACAGCTGCGGCCCGTATCCGTCCTGGCTGACCCCGGTCGGCGACGACATTCTGTATTGCGTCAACGAGGCCTGGGGCGGTGACCACGGTGACCTTTCCGCACTCAAGATCAATGATGACCTGAGCTTCACCAAGCTGAGCGGAGGCCAGACCGTGGTCGGTCCGGTGAGCACCATCGTCTACGGCAACGGCGGCCGTGGATTGGCTATTGCCGACTAGTGAGTGCTTTCTACGGGCCGGGCCGGGCCAAGCAAGGCGAGGTTAGATCTCCTCAGCTAACACCCGTTTGTAGTCAAGGAGGCGGCATCGACACGTACAACATTTCCAACCCATCGGCGGTCTCCCTTATCAAGACCCAGTTGTTCCCCGCCAATGCTGAAACCCGGCCGGCACCCCAGGACTCGGCCCGCCCCCACGAAGCCATTCTTGACCCCACCGGAGACTTCCTCGTCTTCCCGGATCTGGGTTCCGATCTCCTCCGCGTGCTCCATGTGGACAAGGCAACTCTGGCCTACACCGAAGCGGTACGTATCGGCTCGTCTGATGCACCTGCATGTTGCCGAGAATACGGAACCGAAATACTAATAACGCCGACAGAAAAGCTACCAGTTTGCCCGCGGGACTGGCCCCCGGCACGCCGCCTTCTTCAAGTCTGGAAAGAAGACGTTCCTGTACGTCGTGGCCGAGCTCTCGAACCTCCTCCAGGGCTTCGCCGTCACCTACAACGACGACAAGAGCCTCAGCTTCACCCAGATCTACAACTCCACCACCCACGGCGGCACCGACCCGCTTCCGGCTGGCACCGCGGCTGCCGAGATCCACCTCTCTGTAAGTCATGGTATGGTCGCGTCCATACAAGCAAGGCTAACATGTTCACAGCCCGACAGCAAGTTCCTGACCCTCTCCTCGCGCCTCGAGAACTCTCTCCAGTATACCGTCGCCAACGGCACCACGGTAGCCTCGGACCCGCTTATCACCTACTCCATCAACGCCGCGTCGGGTGCCCTCGCCCACGTGCAGACGGCCCCCGCGGGCGGCGCCAACCCGCGCCACTTCAGCTTCAACAAGGACGGCACCCTCGTCGCCTCGGCCCTGCAGGCCGACGGCCGCGTCGTCGTCTTTGAGCGCGACACTGCCTCGGGCAAGATTGGCAAGACGGTTGCCGAGGCGAACGTAGTTGGGATGCCCAACTTTGTCATTTTCAAGTAGGCTTTGGGAGGAAGCGACTGATTATAGGCTTCGATTCTTTTTGGCTACGCAGTGGCCTCCTTTTTTCCAGCGTCATGTATTTTGGAAACTCAACTGGGGCAAAAAAGTGAAGAGCATTCTGCTCTCCCCCTCCCTGTTGAGGCAGACCTACGATAACATGAGGATATGAAGAAAAAACAAATTAAAATACCCACAACACTAGCACCAACAACCCCAATTACTATGTATCACATGTGAATTTATTCAACACTCCCAAGTACACACCCCTCACCCCCGACCAGAACAGCAGCAGATTCGTGGGAATAACCCTCCGCTCCCGAGAATCTCCCGATGGTGAAGTTAGCTCGAACCTCGCCGTCGGGAGAGGAGGCCCACGCCCTGCCCCCCAAAAAGGTGAAACCGGGAGGCCACCGATCGATCGATCTCCGTGATCCCGCCAACAAAAGCCCCTTTCATCACACTCGTCACCGATCCGTGCTCATTTCGTCTGAAGTCATTTATTTATTTTCCTCCTGGCGCGTCCCGGTAGCCCGTTCCCGTGGCGTCGGGACGTTAGAGATCCGGGGAGACCATGCCCTTTTCTGGCGGCTGCTCCTCCTGCACTAACGGTATTCTGCAGTTTGGGTTGAGGCTGCTGTGTCCGTTTTGAGGTGGTGATTTCCTTTCTTCGCCTTTCGAAACCCGCCAGCCGGATTGAGGGGCATGGATGCGGGGGGAGGAGGCAATCACCGATANCCCAGAGCAGAGACACCAGCTTGGGAATGGAGGTCGGTCTCGGGAGAGTTCGGTGTTAGGCGAGTATGGCTCGGTCATAACGTTATGCCGTTGCATATTCCGTACAGAATACTACTGTTTCTGTAGCCCTGCTTGTTTCCTTTACGATTGCTACTGACTTATCGGCGGAGTTGTTGTAGCTGTTGCTGTCGCCCAGCTCCATGTCTCCTCTGAAGGTGTGCCGTAGCATTCTGTATGTACATACTTACTCTTGGTCTGACTTGTCCGAAAGAGCCAGCGTTTTCCCGTTGCAGATAACTGCGGTGTAACTCTCCCGCACGTCTTNTGTCTTAGGGCACACTAAGGCAAGAGAAAGGGGAAGCAGGCAGGGTTCCAACTGACGTTAGCCGCCACAGCATGCACAAGGCTTTTTAGTGTAACGGCGAAACCGATCAACGGTGCGGTGTCACTGTCAACATCGAATGTCGATGAGCCATGTCGTGAACCCTGCAATCCTCTTTGGGCGCCTGGCCGAGGGTACATGAAAGTACACGCCCACTCCAACGACCACGGCACGTATGATCCGAGGCCGTGACAAGATCAGCCCTCAACAAGCGAAACGCAGGGCGATCAATAAACTGGGGAAGGACACTAGCAAAAGGATATGAGAGGGACGACAGTGGACCTCCTCCTCATCAGCCTCGCACAGGTAGGTGTGCAACACCACTTGAACACAGCTCTGGCCTATCCACTGGTTCAGACAGGAAAGGAGATCGCGAGCAAACCCTAAACAGGACAGCAGCACCGACCGGATCTCGTCACCCCTCGGACCTCTCCGGGCCCTTGACGCCATCGCACCATCGCAAACCTCCCGGCTCGGGAAGTGATGGACGCGGCGGCGTCACGGCCGGGAGGGATCCCACCAACCCCGGCACGTAGCAAGCAACGTCGGGAGCCACCGTGGCACTTGAGAGGCGAGACGTGTGACCACTGGTGCGGGTATCGCCTGCGGAGCCCGCAGCAGCCGCCCACAGATGGGCTGGAGGTAACACAGTATGGCGGAGGGCAACCAGAATGGAGACGGTTTGGTTCCAGAAGGCGGAGCTAGCAACGCTAAATTGCGGTCGAGGGTGCGAGAGGGGTAAGGGAAGCCGAAGCTAGGTCCCGGCGACCGCGAAGCGAAAGTCGAACGAACCGGGGTTGCCTGCGGGGCCGTTCTCCAAGTCTTTGCCTTCTTGTTGATGTCTGTCCTGTCCATGGCAGGCGGTTGTCGGCAAACCGTCGAGTCTCCTGCAGAAGCATCACCCATCCCGTGTCTCATGGCGCCTTGGCGCGTTGTGACAGCCGCCCTCTGATGCTACCCAGCCATACCGAGTATGTACTGTGGCAGCCGCACACGTGGGAAAGGGGCAGTGCGAAAAAAAGAGAAGTGGGAATGCCGGTGGTTGAGTTGAGAAACGACGGGGGTTGCTGTCGCGATACTTCCTAAGTAGTGCGCATCACAGCACGCACCAGCACAGGAGAGAATACAGAGTACTCCGAATGTCATCCCACTCATCACGGAGGGGAGGGGTAGCTGAAGCTGTTCGGATTTCGGTGATTACGCCCCACACCCCCGCGAATGATGGGTCCGGCGGTGACAAGGGAGACCGGTGCGGAAGGAGACTGGCCTTGGAACATTTCAGGGCTCACGCTCGACCGAGGAGGTCCTGGATCGCGGGGTGCGGTGGTCCAGACTCCAACGCCAGGGAGCCGCACGGGGGGGTGGTGGGGACCAGCTGCTGCCAACATGCCGTTTGGCGAAGGACCTGCCATATCGATTCCTACTGCCGCAGCCTGGGCTACTATGTACACTAGGTAACCAGGTCGAGAACCTCGAGATGGCGGAGCCCCTCACGGTGGCAAGCGTCGATTAATATAATCCCGGTGAGTTCGCGAGTCCCATGACCGCTCGGCTACACAGCATCCAGGGGACGACACGGCGCGGCGTGACGGCGTGTCGTGTTGTTCCCAGGAGCCGAGCCCGGGCGGCCATGCGCGGGGCTGAGATGTGCTGATGATGCCCGCAGGACCGACCCGCTCACTTGGAGAAGTCACGGCGGTGGCGAGCCCGCTCCGTGATCTATCTGGAGGGAAGGGAATGCGGGACGGCTTGGTCGAACTCGTGAGCTTCATCATGCTCGAGGCTTGAATGGCGGCGTGCTGCAAGGTGACGAGAGCCGGGGCGGGATTGGACGAAGCTCGAGTTGACGGTCGGCTCGTCAGTGCGTCTGCTTGGCCTCGGTTCCAGAGTTCAGGCTCCTTGACTCGACTTGGCGGCTGTGATTCGTTAAGCTAATATTCTCCCTTGCTGTTGGGTTGTCCTCCGGTGCCGTGGTGGTTGGTTTCAGGGGTTTAATCGCAAGGATTCGGACCGAACTCCCACCTCTGGTGCCCAGTCAAAACCGCTGCTCACCAAGCCACAAAGCGTGAGCCAAACTTCGGCTGCGCGGCGGATGCACGTGCGTGAGGTTGCAGCAAGGGCCCCAGTCAGCCCAGTCAGCCACATGCGCGTAACGGATCGAGAGACCCTTGATCCGCCGCCGAACGTTTCCTGCAGCCACACCCAGAATAAGACGGCTCGGTGCCTCGACCCGATCGAGGCGAGGGGGACCGGTGGGGCCCACGGTGGATCCTGCGCAGGAACTGATGGGAGTTCTCTCAAGCGGAGTCGTCCGCAGGGACTCTTTTTGACTGGCGAAATTGTGCTTCGGACATGGCGATGCTTTCGATGGGTCCTGCTCTGCGAGCCTCCGCTGAGACGGTGAGACCCTTTGGCGAGCCTGCGACCGGGCAGGGAGGGCCCATCTGGGAGATGGTGGCACGGCAGAAAATGGCACCGTCGTCTATTCGTCGAACTTTGGTTTCTCCCAATATGGCGATGCTGTCGAGAACCCCCAATCTCAGCGTCTCTCGGTTACCTGAAATAGTACGGCGCGGCTTGCTTGCTCGACATCCATCCCCAACTTGCGAGGGAGGAGGCGGCTCGCTGATGGCGGTGGCGAGTCTCGAGTGGACGACGGAGCTCACGAGACTCTCCGCATCAACGAGAAGGGAAGGAATAGACAGTCGCTTGCAGGCAGGAAGTCATCTGTGGCGGCGCGGGTGGAGAGCTTCCATCTTCACATGACTCCCTGGCCTGTTACACATCCCCATCGACGCGGGACTTGGGTGGCCAACACGGCAGAGTCGAGGGATGGTGATGCGACGGCACGCGGATGGGTTCGGCAGGCCGTGGGCAGCGGGTCAGGGAAAGGCGTACCGGGGGAGGGTGGAGGGCGCAGGCCACCCAGGCACCCAGGCACCCTGGAACCTCCCGCCCCCGGTCCACGCGCTTGCTTCTGGCGCTGATCATGTCCTTGGACGGAGAGCGATGTGGGGTGGAAAGTCCTTCTCGAAGACTTCCCTTCTGCTCGGCGACGAACCCAAGCACGATGCGTGCGGAGAGCCCGAGCCCAGGGGCGCCTCGGGGCGTTTGGGGGCTGACGTGGTTCGAGAGCCAAGAGATTGCGTCGAGCCACGCTGGAAGGTGCCGGATTTATGCTAAATTGCTGTGTGGATGGGCTGCCAAAGCCTCACGATGCGCTGCGGCCTCTGGCGATGTGGTGCATCCCACCTTAGCAGGCGCTCTATAAGGCTGGCATGACCCACCGGCCGCCATGCTGAGATGGTGTCGAAGCGGACGGACCTCGAGAGCTGATGAGGGGTGGAGAAGAAGGCGAGGGAGGAGTTGCTGCGTATCAACCGACTGCGGACATAACGTGATACGGGCAGGGCTGCAGGGCAGGGCTGTCCGCAGGCAACGGGCGACTCGGATAAGACTGACAACTTCGAGAGCCGGGTTGTGTGTCAGCGGCCCAGCAGGCCATTTTTTGGTCTGTCCTTTTGCTAGCTTGATCAGCTTGATACTCGTTGCCAGCCATGGCACGGGATCGGGCAATCCGGGTCGTCGACTGTGTAATGTGCGTTAGCTGCTGCTGTGTGTGGCCGTGCTTGAGCTCAACGTTAGCTGCCCTGGACAAACCGGGCTCGAGAGTGAGACATCGTCAACACCTCTCCTCCCCACACCACCTCCTGTTCCCTTTACCCGATGATGACGGCGGTCTGGAGATCTTGGGGGCCTTGGACCCTTTCGACACCATCTCCAACCTTTGCTGATGAGCGAAATGATCAGCGGTTGGCTAGCGGGTTGCGGCTTGGAGCCGGGTTTGACCCTCCACCTCTACCCTTGCACGGAATGCCGCCCTGTCCATCATCCCATCCCCGCTCTGAGCCTCCTGCCGTGAAGAGGGCAGTTCCAGCCGGATCAAACTCGCCCACCAATCCGCTTCCACGGGCAGCCCACGTCAAGACAAGTGTTACAAGACGCCCCGCGGCCTGTCAAAGCACCTGCCGGAAACCTTGTTGCCGCAGCGCGAGCCTGGACGCGGCGCTGCGGTTGCGAGCGACTCCGGTGATGGGCGTGCAGCGTGTGCTGATGAAGGACCGCGCCAGAAGGCCACGGAAGATGCGGAGCGCGAACGAGGCACGTCAGCAGCAAAGCAGCCAGGTCCAGGCAGGCCAGGCAGGCCAACCAGGCCACTCAGCGTGAACGGTTGCGGTCTCGAGTTCTCTCGGCCCCACCCCCGCGTTTTCGGGTTTGCATGCGTGTGCACCCCTTCTCATTTTTCTTCGAGCCGGTTCTCAAACTCGAAGAGGAGCAGGATCTCCGCAGCTCGCAGATCAACCGGCCTGGCTGGATTGCTGGTCTGGCTGGCGGTGTGTGAAGATACCGTGTACAGAAGCCCCCATGCTGTGTTCGGAGGCCCGCGGTGAGCCGGGTTCCCTGGGATCGCTTCCTGCAGCTCACCAAAAACTGAGGTCGTCCTCGGACGTCGCTGAGGATGGCCATATCCGCTTTCGCACGCTAGTCGCTCAGCTTGAGCATCCCCAACAGGGCAACCCCAAGACGCAGCCGAAAAGCGACATTTAACGTTCCCCACAACGGGCCTTCTGTCGAGCGCCCATTGCAACCCCCCGACCGGGGAGGGCATCCACAGGCTCGCCTGTCCCCCCCCCGGGCCCCGGCCCTCTCCACCCCAGTCGGCACTAGCGCATGGCACCCCTGCCGTCACCGTCCCGCCCTCCGTTATGAGCCTGGCTTGATTTTGTGCGCAGAGAGCCAGGGACCAGCCAGATCTCCCCGCAACGCCCCCGGCGGTTTTGCGTTAGCACAGCGCAACGGCCGCACCTGACACGCACCGGCCCTTGGCTGGCTGTGATTGATCAAGGTGGACTTCTGGGCTCTGGGGCGAGTGGTACTGCGCAGTACACATACATCCATGACGGGCAATGTGGAATGGCCAGTACGAAGTACATCCCCCCCCGGCCGACCTTCGAGCCCATTGCCATTGGGGTGGTCCCCACAGTCACTCCCCCCAGCCCGTTCTCGGCAAAGGCTGACCCCGTGTTGGTGGTGAGATATGAATCCACCACCTTCCGTTCCCAAGATCCCGGAGAAGCTTCCCACCTTTCCTTCACTCACCTGTCATCGCATCCGACCCGGCCTTGTCGCAGCACCGCGCCCAACTATACCCGGTACACCGTCCAGCAACTCGGCACTGGCTTTCTGGTCTGGTTGGTAGCGGCCCGAGAATGCGAGTTCGACAGCGAACCACGAGTCCCAGAGTTTTCGGTGTTTGCGGCGTCTGAATCGACGCTGGTTGGTGCCGGAGCAGCCGCCGTTGCTGACTGGTTGTCGCTTTTCGGCAAGAAGGGAAATCCAGCAACAGGATCGATCCGTCCGCCGTGCCTTCGGAGGCCGACCGCATCGTCGCAAGCAGTATCGCTTGTGCAGGTCCGGGATTTCAGATCCAGCGTGCACCCTTCACAAGCATGTCGCCGTCCTCCAACGGCGACTCCCCGCACTCGGCAACGGCCACCATGACGACCTCTGCCAGCGCCAGCATCTCCAGGCAGTTTCCCCTGCCGAATCGGGACTTCTCCGTCGAGATCCCCTCGCCCCAGCTCACCTCTGGCTCCAATGGCGCCAACTCGTTGAAGTCGCCCAACTCGCTCAAGGCGGCCGCGCGAACCCCGAGCTTCAGCCGGGAGGGCATCCTCGGCTCGGCCCAGAAGGCCCGCAACCTGTCCCAGTCGTCCGATAATCGACCGGACAGCGTCTCAAATGGTATTCCGAAATCCACCAGCGAAGAGAGTTTCAATCCATTGAAACGGAGAAACACAGATGCCGCCGTGGACTATCCGAGGCGGAGAGCGACCATTGCTGTATGTGGAAGGATGGCGACGCAGCCCCGGCGGGATTGGATTTCATTGTGTGCTGTTGTGCTGACTGCGTCTGCCGGTAGTGCGAAGTATGCCGCTCGAGAAAGTCGCGCTGCGACGGGACGAAACCGAAGTGCAAGCTCTGCACCGAGCTGGGTGCCGAATGCATCTACAGGGAGCCGGGGATCAAGTTGGACGCGGGGGACAAGCTCATCCTGGAACGGCTGAACCGAATCGAGAACCTCCTCCAGATGAACATGGTTGGCGGCCACGCCAACGGCATCAGCCTGTCGCACGACTCGCCAAACTTGAGCAACGGCACTGCCCTGAGCGGCGACAACCTGATGATTCCGAACGGAAGCAACAACAATTTCGTCTCCATCATCCCCAGCGGCGGGCTGGGCACCTGGTCCGCGACCGCGACCAACATATCGACCATGCCCAAGGTACACACGAACGCAGCTCTGCACCTGCTGCAATGGCCCCTGATTCGGGATTTGGTGTCGCGGCCATACGACCCCCAAATCCTTCTCCAGCTCGAGATGGCGCGCGAACCTCTGCACTCGCTCGCCAAGACGCCCTGCGTCGACCTGTCCAACACCAATGCCTACATCGAAGCCTACTTTGACCGGGTCAATATCTGGTACGCCTGCGTCAACCCATACACGTGGCGGAGCCACTACCGGATCGCCCTGTCCAACGGCTTCAGGGAAGGACCGGAGAGCTGCATCGTGCTCCTCGTCTTGTCTCTCGGCCAGGCCAGCCTGAGGGGGAGCATCTCGAGGATCGTTCCCCACGAGGATCCGCCGGGCCTCCAGTATTTCACCGCTGCTTGGTCCCTGCTCCCCGGCATGATGACGTCCAACAGCGTGCTTGCCGCGCAGTGCCACCTGCTGGCCGCGGCCTACCTCTTCTACCTCGTCCGGCCTCTGGAGGCCTGGAACCTGCTCTGCACCACCAGCACGAAGCTGCAGCTCCTGCTCATGACGCCGAACCGGGTTCCCACCGATCAGAGAGAGCTGATCGAGAGAATCTATTGGAACTCGCTCCTCTTTGAGAGCGACCTGCTGGCCGAGCTGGATCTGCCCCACTCGGGCGTCGTCGCATTCGAGGAGAACGTCGGCCTGCCTTGCGGGTTCGAGGGAGACGAGCAAGAGGCGGTGGGGCGAGACGAGTTGTGGTATTTCCTNGCCGAGATNGCGCTGCGCCGACTCCTGAACCGGGTCAGCCAGCTCATCTACTCCAAGGACTCGATGGCATCGACAACCAGTCTCGAGCCCGTCGTGGCCGAGCTCGACTTCCAGCTGACGCAGTGGTACGAGAGCTTGCCNGTGCCTCTGCAGTTCCCCTTTACGCGCACCATGCTCCCGGACCCGGTCCAGACCGTGTTGAGGTTGCGATTCTTTGCGTGCCGGACCATCATCTACCGGCCCTACATCCTCGCAGTCCTCGACAACGAACAGGCCATCTTGGACCCCGCGGTGCGGGACAGTTGCACCAAGTGTCTGGAAGCCTCCGTCCGGCAATTGGAACACATCACTGCGCAGTGAGTTCTTTCCCCGTGATCCCGCCCTCATTGGCCAATCCCCCCATCCCAATCTAACCAATTGACCGCAGTCACGCCGGACACATGCCGTACCTTTGGCAAGGCGCCCTCTCCATCGTGTCGCAGACCCTACTCGTCATGGGCGCGACAATGTCACCGTCGCTGTCCACCATCCTCTGGAGCCTGGTCCCGCACCGCGAGGCAATTGACCAGATCATCAACGACGTGGTCATGGAGATTGAACGCTACGCTGTCCTCTCGCCCAGTCTCAGCCTCTCCGCCGAGATCATCAAGGAGGCCGAGGTCCGGCGCCGGACGTTCTTGAGCGGTTGATCCGGCGTGCAGGCCACCCTCGGACACCCGCCCCGAGCCTGCATCGAGCCTAATCGCGTAGCAGCAGCGTCTCGCCTAGCTCGTACTCGACCACGCTTCCGGTCCTCTGGGAAACACAATGGTTTCCTGCATCGTCAAAAACGCCACGATCCACAATTCGCCTATTGCGAGTGCATGGAGCCGCTGCATGTCCGGCACGGATGCCTGGTAATGCCGCCGGGCCATGGCATGTCCTGCACGAGCAACCAATTTTTTTATCAGGAAGACAGACCCTGGTCCGTCCGTTACGATTTGACAGGACACCGCCGTGGTCTCGACCTTGGTTAGGTGGTGGACCGGGTTTGTCGGCATGCACCCCAAAACTCAACGGTCTAGCGCGTCGACTACTTCGCCGACGAAAAAGTTGGCAAGCTGGGGGTGTCGGCGATCCAGCTCTACTTCGATGGCCGATTCCATGGGACTTGGCCACCCAGCCTTGCACTGGGGGGGGCTGGGTTCGCCCCAAGAAACGGGCGGATTGGGGAAATCTGCAAGTTCGGTCTGGGGTTACACACCTGCGTTTCCCAGAGCGAGTTAAATTTGCCCGTGGGTTGGAGCGAGGCTGCGGATGACCTTGGATGCGGTTCTCACGGCCCGGGATGCCGCGTCCGCTTTTCCATCCCCGCCCCCCGCATTCACTTCTTCATGCGCCCCGTCGTGGACATCACCCGGACGGGGCACATTCCTCTTTTTTGCACCTTGGCCCTTCTTGGTCTGGTTTTTTATTCAGAGTTAGGGAAATTGGAGGG
>FJWA01003751.1_pt1 | contig 13867 bp, 12 predicted proteins | sample 1011891 | NCBI WGS metagenome assembly FJWA01 (sample SAMEA3912450, study PRJEB9761) | metagenome | biome: forest; material: soil | place: USA | collected 2011-06-22 | depth 0.1 m
CTTGAGCACCGTACGGGCGCCGTTGTAGAGGACCGGGATGACGATGCCGCCGTGGCCGTTCCATGGTTCCGCGCCGGGTTCCAGGTCAACGGACCTTCCACCTGGCTCGAATTCCACAAGAACGAGTTCCAGCCGAAACCGTTTGGCGACTACGACGTCGACATCCAGATCGAGTGCTGCGGCGTCTGCGGCAGCGATGTCCACACCCTCAACGGCGGCTGGGGCGAGCAGAAGTTTCCCTTGGCTGTTGGGCACGGTAGGTCCCGGTTTATGTCCAGAGGTCGCTTAGATAGCCAGGCTGACCACCCGCAGAAATCGTTGGCAAGGCCGTCCGGGTGGGATCGAAGGTGTCGCTCATCAAGGAGGGCCAGCGGGTGGGTGTCGGCGCGCAGAGTTACTCTTGCCTGGACTGCCGGCAGTGCAAGAACGACAACGAGACGTACTGCAAGAAGCAGCTCGACACGTACGGCGCCGTCTGGCCCGATACCGGCATCGTTTCGCAGGGCGGCTACTCGTCGCATGTGAGGACACACGAGCACTGGTATGTTTTATTCCTCCTGGCCGCTTCGAACCTGAGTTAGTTAGGTAGCATTACTCATGACTTCCCAGGGTCTTCCCCATCCCCGAAGCCCTCCCCAGCACCGTTGCCGCGCCTATGCTCTGCGCCGGTCTGACGGCCTACTCACCCCTGGTGCGGAACGGCTGCGGTCCGGGAAAGAAGGTCGGCATCGTGGGCCTGGGCGGCATCGGACACATGGGCGTCTTGTTCGCAAAGGCGCTTGGGGCCGAGGTTTGGGTGATTAGCCGATCGCATGCCAAGGAAGAGGATGCGCGCAAGCTGGGTGCCGACGGGTTCCTGGCGACGTCGGACAAGGACTGGAACGAGGCGCACGCCATGACGTTTGACCTGATCGTCAACACGGCGAACAGCTTCGACGGGTTCGACCTCGACGCGTACCTGAGCCTGCTCGACGTACACGCCAAGTGGGTCAGCGTCGGCCTGCCCGAGGACGACGGCATCAAGATCCGCAACCAGACCTTCCTGAGCAACGGCTGCTTCTTTGGCAGCTCACATCTCGGTAGCAGGCGTGAGACGCTCGAGATGCTGCAGTTGGCCGCCGACAAGGGCATTCGGACGTGGATTGAGGAGGTGCCCATCAACGAGAAGAACCTGGCGGACGTCCTGACGAGGCTGCACAACAACGACATCAAGTACCGGTTCTGTCTGACAAACTACCAGGACCAGTTTGGGGCGTAGTGTGCGAGAGAAGGCCGTGTACTGTATAGAGCGTGACAATCCAAGCAAATGAAGCAAAATCCTCGGGGTATCAAATGTGTGTTTCTTTTGTTTTTCATCTTCCGTTCTTTGCAGCAAGCCCATCACCGCCTAATCCTCCCGAGCCCCAGCACACACCAGTACGCCAGCTCACGCTTCTCCCTCACCTCCCTGTCCTTGTTGGGAGCCGACCCAGCCTCGTCCCCGCCCGCCTCGCCCTCCCACTCGACGCGCACAAACATGGGTATCTCCAGCACGTCCTCGTCCTCCCGTAGCGGCTCGTCGGCCTCTCCGAGCTTCAGCGAAGCGGGTACCACCTCGACGACGATGCTGACCCAGTTCCGGCCGCGCTCCCAGATCTTGCCCACCTCCAGCTGGTTGTGGTTATTATTATTACCCCCCTGGCCCTCTTCGCCCTTCCGCCGACGGCGCTCGCGCTCGCCGCCCCGTTCGCCGCCCTCCTTGAGCGCCTCGTCCCACACGTCCGTGTTGGCCTCGATCTCAAAGTCTGGGCACAGCACCGTCACCTTGCTGGCAAAGCGGCCGGGGGTCTTGGCCGGCGCGCCTAGCGTCACCTTTATGGTCTCGAAGATGGGGTTCTTGAACGTCAGCAGGTAGTGGGCTGGCTTGAGCGGCTCCAGGAGCGCGCCGGGGAGGGCGACGCCCGAGGCAGAGCTGCCACTGGAAAGGGAAAGCGGGCGAATAGCGATGCTGGGAATGTAGCTGCCGGCAACGAGGCGGATGCGAAAGCGAGTAGTCTGGACCTTGGCTTCGGGCTTGCTGATGATGTGGCGGCAGATGGGGCAACGCTTGGATCGCTTGGTGCGGAGGAGGTAGGGGATCGGGCGGAGCTCCGAGGTAAAGCGGCCGCGGCCGTGGAGGTGCTCTTCGCCGAGGTTGGGTGGTTGGTCGGCGAGTTGGGAGGTGGACGCGGTGCCCTCGTGCGTTTCGGTCTGGAGTTGCTGGATGGCCGCTGACTCGTCTAGGCTGGCCAGCTGTAGGCCCTCGGTGGGTTTTAGCGCCTCTCGCATGGCGCCTACCCGAGACTTGGCCTTCTTATCCTGGAAGCTGCCGCTAGTGTACATGTTCATAATGCGGGAGAGGGAGGTGGGCGAGGAGAAGCCGAGGTCGCCCAGAGCGGCGAGCCCGTTGTCGGCCGAGTTGGGGTTGGCCAGCTGACTCTGGTAAAAGAGCTTCAAGTTTGCAAACTGCGTCTCCAGATCCAAGTCGTCTGTCTCGCCGTCGCCGTCGCCGTCGCCTTCTGTTGTTGCCAGAGAGCGATGGCCCGGGTCCTTACGCCGCTCCTTCCGCTCCTTGGCTGTCAACCTGGTCCCCCCGCCATTTCGTAGCTTCGCCAGTTGGGCGTGGATGCTGTTTGGCTTCTCAAACTTGATGTCGACCTCGGTTGAGCTCCAGTTGCAGTAGGAGCAAGTCAGGGCGTATGGGCCCGAGTGCGGCGACGCGGCGTTGTCGGGGGCCGCCAGCAGGCTCGGGTCGGGCTTCGTCTCGACGCTCGTCACGGCGAGGGGGCCAATGCAGATCGGGCATTGGAAGCAGCTGCGAGTGCATCTACCGCGGGATCTCGTCAGCGATGCGGATCGATAACACCCAAACAAAAGGTCGGAATGGGGCGGGCCAACCTGTTTCCCTCGCTCTTGAGGTTGCTGCTCGGCACCTCAAACAGGCAGTTCGGGCAATAGTAGGTAACGATCTCCTCGGAGACACATCGGGGACATCGGATCTGGTGGCAGTCCTCGCAGTACAGCAGGTACTCGAGCGGGTAGAGGCTGTAGTTTGACCGCGGCGCGCGGGGGTCGAAGGTGCGGTCGTCCTCGTCGGGCTCAGCGGACGTGGGCGAGTGCGAGTGTGGATCTGAGGGCCGACCGAGGGTCGAGGAGTCGGAGCAGGGGCATTGAATGTATGTGTATGGGGTCAGCGCGGCCATTGTGCCTTTATGCACACTGTTGACAATGGAAACGGCCCCGAGGTCCGCAACTTTTGGTCGAAGCTAGACGCGGCGTTGGCTGGCACGCGCCGGCCACTTTATCAACCCTAACCCTGAAGTAGTTCTTACCCTCGCAGTCCCACGCGACTTGCAGAATACGGCGGAACAGGATAGCTGCATAGAGGGGATTTTATGATTAAGATATTACGGAATATAAGGGCGCTAACCACCGCCTGAGCCTGAGCAAATACCTCGTTCAACCGGGATCAGTCGTTGCCGGCCTCCAGCCCAGCCCCCTGAGCCACTCTCCCACCTCTATGGATCTGACCTGTGCTGTGGCGGTCTGTTGTCTCGGGGCCAGGTCTTTACTTGTCCGGCATTTGCTGATTCCATCTGGAGCTTCTCGGGCCTCACTGAGCCTTCAGATGCGACGGTACCGGAGCCGGCGCGTGGGCCAAAGCCGTCGCAATCTCCGCTCCCATATCGTAGATCATAAAGATGGATGGAACAACAATCCAAGCACCGCTGAACTCTCGATTAGCATCCCACTCCAGTAGCCAAGAGAAACGGGGGCTCACTTGGGGATGATCCATAGAAAGAGCAGCGACCAGGCGTCATTCTGGCCGATGTTGTCCCACCCAGAACAATACTCAAGGACCCCTACCGGCCGACAGTCAGTTCCGCCTCGAGAGACGACGCCAGCGGCAGCAACTCACAATACAGCACCGTCTTGCTGACCGTCATGACCGCCGCGCTGAACCCCAGCAGCACCGTCAACCCGCCGATTTCCCCGCCAATCGCTTTCCTGCCGCCAGCCACGGCGGGCTTCCCGTACGAAAACCACATCCACAGATACCCAAGATACATGACCGTCTCGACCACGTTCATCAGACTCTGCGCGGCGGCGAACGGATTCTTCAAGTCCCACTGCTTGAAGCCGTACATCCCGTCGACCTCGCCGTACAGCGCGTAGGGCACCCACAAAGGGGAGTGCAGCGACCCGCCGGGCATGCTGTGTGGACGAAGCAGCATGTAACCCGTGTCCCAGGTGACGAGAGGCAGCGAGACGGCCAGCCAGAGGAGGAGTGGGGTGGATGGCATGTGGGACCACCTTCGGGAGGCCACGGGTTTGCTGTTCGGCGGCGCCATCGTGCGAGTGTTGACCGGAGAAGGTTGATGTGTCGAGATACTACGAGTGGCAGGACAGGTTCAGAGCTCAGAGCGTCCCGACGTCCTTCACCGGGGGCACTGGGCGCTTTGTAGCCCGAAGATGGATGTCACCTGGTGTTGCGCCCGCCGCCACTCAGAGACATCCGACGTTCCCATTGGCTGAATACCTACCCATGTCCGCCCCTGCTTCACTCGGGAGGGGCTCGTCCCGAGCTTCATGCTCCCCACTCCGCGCAAATCAAGTCGAAAGTTCCAACAGTGATTTTGCTGTGTTATGCCACAGCTCCTCGCTTCAACTGGCCTGGGATCTGGCAATGTTAAGCGTTGACATTGCCCGAATATTAACAGATCAAGGTAACACCCTCCGCCTCCGCCATCAGGTGAACACGATGCGACGGATGTTGATCCCTTTCTCGTCCTGTTGTTGGGAAACCGATGGCAAGGGGTGCCAAGACCTTTCTTGGGCTCAACATGGGTCCAGGCCTCCATCTCGACCAAGGATGGAACGATGCCGTGTGTGCGTGATCCGCATGGAAAGCAGCATTTTCGTCAGTGGTAGAAGGTTGAGCGCCCAGGTGATGCGAAATACCGAGCGGCCTGTGGCTATGGCTCGACATGGTCTGGGCGTTATGTGCGCGGACAGGCTTGCTCGGCACATCACAGGTGCGAAGCGGACGAATTGAACCCAGACGGGCTGTTCCATCCCGTAATCATGGTACAGAAACAAAGCCGAGCTGTTGGGGTTGGATAAGCGATGAGAACAAACTTGTCGCGCCTCGCAAAACATATGACATGCTGTGGGGTTCCCAAGACACCGCGTGGACGGCAACAGCAAAGAGTGAATGTGGAAGTCAGAATGGACTAGTTGACGTGGTCCAGAGGTGTGCTGCGAGTCGTCTTCGCCCTGCGGCATGTGGTTGGGTGACGGCAGTACCATCCCATCGAGCCCACGGTCGACGACGCAGGAAAGCACCGATGTGCGCCCGAGACCTCTGATAATGCAAACGCCGAGCACCGCTCCAGCACGCCTGAACCCAAGCTCCCCTCTCATGGCACCCTCGTCTTGAGCTGGACGCCATGCCACTCCTTCATCAGATCCCCCAGCGCAGAGTTGACCAGCCGTTGCTGCTTGAGCGTAGTCAGGCCACGGAACTTCTCGGAGCTGACCTCGATGCCATACATGGACCCGCAACCGCCCGAGATGTCCTGCACGACGAGTTCCGTGGGCGCAAACTCGGCCATCAGCGTGTCCCAGACCTGCGATTCGCCTTCCGAGAGGTACGTCGGCTTTTCTGGGGCGTGGGGGGAGGTGGGGGCTGTTTCTTGTGGTTGAGTCGAGGCAGAAGCGGCCGCGATCGACGTGGAGAAGAATTGGCGAGCGGGTTTCTGAAGCAACTGGGCGTGGGGGAGTAAAGTCGTCCGGGTGAGTCGGGATGAGGCCGTTGCCGGGAGCCGTCGGCTTTGAGTTCGAGTAGCGGCTTGAAGCAGTCTCGAAGCCGGGCGAAGGGCTTCGGCGAGAAGAGCGCCGCGGGCGCGCAAACAAGCTCGGCAAATCATGGCCGTGGGGGGGGTTGGCACTGTTATTGGAGACTAAGTCAACGAGTTGGCCCCTAGCTTGTGTCAGATTCCTTACCTTGGGACTTCAATGCGTGGATGGAATCTCGGTTTGGCGTTGAAGCTGCAGCTCAGAAACAAATCCATGCCGGTCCACTAGAAATTCAGGCTTAAGCTTCCAAGATGCCGAAAGCCGCCCCGGCAGGCCACCAGCCCGCTGTGATTGGTTCAGAGGCGCGGCCTTTTGTGGGGAAGCCCACCGCCTCGGCTGCGGCCACCGGTCGTCCCAATCCACCAAATCACAGTCCAAACTCAAATCTGGACTCCGGCCGTCGCTTCGGCAAACACCATCGCATGTGTCGAGTACATCTTACATCTGTACACCATGTTGTCTCGGACATATGACCCGTCTGCGAGCTCAGCGTGGGCGTGGAGTCCTTTGAGGGCATTCCGGGCGCAATAGATGTCCACCAAGGCACGCGGCGAGCTTACTTACTGTGGCGTCGACGCTGGGCCCTGCTTCGACGTGTTTTCTACTTCACAAATTCACAGCAGGTCTGTCGATGGCCAAGCCTCAGTTAGGTATGTCCGACAAGCCCTGCGAGCTCATGCTTGCTCGTGGCACCAAACACGACTGGCAACCAGCGAGGGACTTTGCGCAATACGAGGAATTATCCCGATGCCGTCTGCCAACGCACAGCGATCTTGTGCTGAGGTGCTGAGGGGATTACTCTGGCCGATCCCCGCTGGCCGATCATGGATTGCTCTGGCCGGCAGCAGCCACGGCAAGCGACACTTTATTCGCAGCCGCCTGCAAATACCCAAAAACTACTCTTCCGTATGGCGTCGGCACATCCGCCGTCCTTTGGCAGGCCTGTCGCACCCACTGCCGAGCGCGAATCACGGGGCGCGGTGTGTTGGTGTTGCACAGCATGATCGCTGGCATGTGGGGGAGAATGAGTGGGATTTGTCAACCGCACTGACGTGCTCCAGTCTCCAGCATCGGCCAGCTCCTCATCACCACATCATCAGGCCAAAGGCTCGGCGAGAACAGGCTGAAGGAGTCCCATCTGCGGATTCATCAGGGCCATTGTTATTTGTTGCCCAAGTGCTCCGCAGCGGCTGAGAGGGGCAGGCAGCGCGGGGATCTCGGCCAGGAAGGTGTCACGTCCTGCAGGAACAACCTAGTGATCGTCCTGCAAGGCACACGCAGAGCACGTAGGCGACGAGCACCAAGATCCCACGAGTCCGTCTCCTTCCCAGTCTGCGGGCGCTACTGCGCTTCAAACCAACGATACCTTCTCTGGTTGGTGTCGGCACTGGCCCGATCCAAGCCCACTTGGCAGCAGACGGCAGCTCGGCTTGCCGATCGCAGGGATGCCCGCATGCTCCCGAGAACCAAGATTCGACTTGCCTGAAGCGGCACCACAGCCCCGTTGTCGCTGTCCGTGGCCGGCCTCAGCCGGCAACGATCAAGTTGACGGGAGCTGCAGCTTTCTTCGTCCTCGGTGGCCGACGCTGCTTCACGGCCAAGAAGTGATCTGCAAGCTGAGCCTGATTCGGATCGTCCAACCGCAGGGCGCCTCGCCGCTCCAGCCAGGCCCCCGGGAGGACCATTGGGCTGCACATCATGGTCCGTGGTCGATTGTCCAAGCCCAAGGTACCTGAAGTTTGGCATACATGGACCGCATTGCTGCTCCGCCCGACATGCAGCTGCTGTTCCAAGACAAGTCCCGTGGGCCACCGTCACACAAATTAAACGGTGCTTGGCGCGAGATCGCAATCCCCCTTCAGGTCGCATTCCACGGTTGCGACCTGGCCGACCTGCCTTGTCGAGCCAGGCCGCGGCGGGACAATCTGCCTCACTCTCGCCCAATGGGGGCCGCCAATTGCGCCGGCGATAAGAATTTGGGTAAATTCGGCCGCAACCTTCGCCTTGACGTGCCTGCGCCTGGGGTAGCGAGAAACCCCTGAACCCTCCCGGCCGCCCAGACGAGCAAACGCGCACCTGCTTCCGATGTACATATAACTACCATCATGGCGCTCGCCTGGCCACGGCGATCCTGGCCGTTATGGTTTGCAGTCGGTGCTGAGTGTCATTCCTTCACTCGCCAGTCGCGGTCCCAGTCGCTCGCTCTCACCCCTTCCTTGCTCCCGCTGCCCATCCCCGACCATGGTCCGGCTCGACTTGGCCGCCGTGCTCCTCGCGGTCACGGCCGTCGCACGGGCCGTCACTGCGAATACGGCGCCTGTCGTCCCGGGCGCGTACGTTGTTGAGTATGACGAGGACCAGGTGAGCTCACGAGCCGGTCCTGGAGATGGACCTGCAGTGATACCTAGGCAGGAACCGGATGCTGACCCTCTCAGGACTCGAATGCCCTGATCAACAACCTCGGGGGCAAGGCCTCGCTCCGAAAGGACCTCCGCTTCAAGCTGTTCAAGGGTGCATCCATCCAGTTCAAGGACACCAAGAATGCCGACAAGATGGCTGCCAAGGTGGCTAAAATGCCAAAGATCAAGCGCGTCTTCCCAGTTCGGCGCTACCCTGTCCCGCACCACGTCGTCCATTCCACGGGCGATGCCGTGCAGGGGGCCATTGCCAAGCGGCAGGAGACGGACCAGTTCACGACGCACCTGATGACCCAGGTGAACAAGTTCAGAGATGCAGGCGTCACCGGGAAGGGCATCAAGATTGGTGTGATCGATACGGGTGTAAGTGGTTGGGCCTGCATTCCTCGAGACGCGTCACTGACCACTGCAACAGACTGACTACCTGCACCCGGCGCTCGGTGGCTGCTTCGGCCCCGGCTGCCTGGTCTCGTACGGCACGGATCTCGTGGGTGACGACTTTAATGGCTCCAACACCCCCAAGCCCGACGCGGATCCGCTCGACAATTGCAATGGCCACGGCACGCACGTTGCTGGCATCATTGCGGCCCAAGCAAACAACCCGTATGGAATCATCGGCGCCGCCCAGGATGTCACTCTGGGTTCGTTCCGCGTCTTTGGCTGCAGCGGCGACGTCGGCAATGACATCTTGATCGCCGCCTACAACATGGCGTACGAGGCCGGCAGCGACATCATCACGGCTTCTATCGGCGGCCCGTCTGGCTGGAGCGAGGATCCTTGGGCTTCTGTCGTGTCGCGGATTGTCGAGAACGGCGTGCCGTGCGTGGTATCGGCCGGTAACGATGGCGCCCTCGGCATCTTTTACGCGTCTACCGCTGCCAACGGCAAGAAGGTGACGGCCATCGCGTCGGTCGACAACAGCATCACGCCGGCGTTGCTCAGCAATGCCTCCTATACGATCGGTGACACCACTCAAGTATTTGGCTTTACCACCGGCGAGCCTGGTTCTTGGAAGGACGTCAGCCTCCCGCTGTGGGCCGTCAACTTCAACACGAGCGACCCCCAAAACGGATGCGACCCCTATCCAGACTCGACCCCCGACCTGTCGGGCAACATCGTGCTCGTCCGCCGCGGCACCTGCACTTTTGTGCAGAAGGTGACCAACGCCGTGGCCAAGGGAGCCAAGTACGTCATGTTCTACAACAACGCCGTTGGCACAGCTACCGTATCGGCCAAGGTGGATGGCATCTCCGGCGTGGCCATGGTCACGGCCGATCAGGGCGCATCCTGGATCCACGCGCTTGAGGCGGGGTCAAAGGTCGTGCTCAACATGGCGGATCCGGAGACGGCCGGCAAGTTCCTCGACTACTTCAACAACACGGCTACGGCGGGCTTCCTGAGCGACTTCACCAGCTGGGGTCCGACCTTTGAGGTCGAGGTGAAGCCCCAGTTCTCGACGCCGGGAGGCATGATCCTGTCGACGTATCCGCGTGCCCTCGGCTCGTACGGCGTGCTCTCCGGGACTTCCATGGCGTGCCCCTTGGCGGCGGCCATCTACGCGTTGCTCATGAATGCCCGCGGCACCAAGGACCCCAAAACGCTCGAGAATGTCCTGTCGGCCACGGCGCATCCCAACTTGTTCCGGCTGAATGGCAAGTCTAACGGGCTCCTCGCCCCGGTCCCGCAGCAGGGCGGTGGCTTGCTCCAGGCCTGGGATGCCGCGTATGCGACGACGCTGCTAAGCGTGTCGAGCCTGTCGTTTAACGACACCGACAACTTCAACCCCGTGCAGAACTTCAGCATCTCCAACACGGGCAAGACGGCCGTCACTTATTCGCTGACCAACATCGGGGCCGCCACGGCCTTCACCTTCGGCAATGACAGCTCCATCACGCCCGCCACTTTCCCCGGCGAGCTTACGGCCGACTTTGCGTCGCTCTCCTTCGCACCCAACACCTTCACGATCCCCGCCGGCCAGCGCAAGATCGTCACCGTCACGGCGACGGCCCCCAAGGGACTCGACGCGAAGCGCTTGCCAGTCTACTCGGGCTACATCGCCATCAACGGCTCCGACAGCTCGGCGCTCTCGTTGCCCTACCTCGGGGTCGCCGGCAGCTTGCACTCGGCCGTCGTGCTCGACGCGAGCAACACGGTGCTCAGCCGCTCGCACGACACAGACGACCTGCCCGTGGCGGCCAACGTCACCTTCGTGCTCCCGCCCCCGGGCTTCGTCAACGATACGGCCTACCGTAACACCACGGAGCTCCCCAAGCTGGTCGGCACACTGTCCATGGGCTCGGCGCTCGTGCGCGTCGACGTGGTGCCCCTGACCAATTGCACCACGGTCGCGCGCAACGCGGGGACCGTGTTTGGCACCAGGACGATCGGCCAGCCCGACGGCTTCCCGGTCTGGTGGAATGCGCGGGGCACGTTTGAGCATAGTTGGGATGGCAAGTTGGAGGACGGGACGTATGCGCCGCCGGGCCTATACAAGTTTGCCGTGAAGGCGCTGCGGATCTTTGGGGATGCCAAGCTCGCGAGCGAGTATGACGCGGCCGAGACGGTCAGCTTCAAGATCAAGTACTTGACGGCGCCCGCGGGGAAGGTGAGGCGACAGCAGGAGGGGGAGTGTGAGGAGAAGCGCCAGCCGATCAGCGTTTGATTTGAGACTCGTGGGGTGAGTCATCTTAGATGGTAATAGAGTGGTTGTTGCACTCGATCTTGTGATAAATGGTATTGATCATTCTGTAGCACAGAATCTGTTTTGCCGAACGTGAAGCCGTGGTGTCGGAGGCGACCGAGCTGACGGATTGAGCCGTCGCATGAAATGAGGTTGCACATCCCCGACTGCCGACATTCGCCCGGCCTGGGGGAGATCGACACCTTCGCCGAGTCGTTGGGCATCGTGCTGGACGCTCCGGAGCGGTCCGGGTCATTTGGTTTCCACATCCGGTATCTTGTGACGCAGTCTTGGCTGGGTGCCAGGTGATATTCAGGGGCAAGGAGATTCCTGGTTGGGTTCCAAGGACGGGCTGCAGGGGCGGCTCTCCAACTCTGGATGCAACTGCAACCCCCGGATTCAAACCCATGATGCCAGCAACAAATGGCAGCCGGCTGTCGCCTGGCGAGCTCGATTGGGCCAGCGTACCTAATCTGCACACGGCTCGAGGACTCGAGCGGCAAGTCGAGACCCTCAGGGTCGGGGCGGAAATAGCGGCAGATCTCGAGGAGATTGCTCGGCGATATCAAACGGAGCATGGTACATCGTCAACAACGGCTGTCTGTTTGTTTCTGTGGTTTGATGTCACTGGTGGCTCTGTAATACATGCAAGGGGCGGGCAAATCGCCCCTGGCCGTTGCCTCTGTGAGACTGTGGCTGCATGCTGTCCCTGAATCTGGGTGTGTCGATCGCGATATGTAGCGGGACGGCAAAGGGCCACAAAACCGCCCAGTGCATCAACTCAACGGTTGGCATCCATGGCTGCGCGTTTCAGTCCAGGATCCTGGACTGGCAAACCTGTGAGGGGGTGAGGGGCTGGTCGCCTGGTCTGAGGACTCTGACGAGGGACAGCGGAACTTGCCAGATCAAGCCTCCACTTGGCAGGGTTCCGGCCCAACAACAAATTGACGGTTGGACATTGATCGGCGCAAGCAGCTCCCTTGGCCCTTTTTAATTTCTACACCGTCAAGTCTGACATGTGAGGTGCAGCCACGACTCCCCGGGCTTCTCCCTTTCTGTACCTAGTGTACATGAGCAGCTGAAGGTACCTCGAGAAACAAGATTCAGCCCACGCCCAGACAGCCTCCAAATGCTTTTCCCAATGCGGGCGTGAAACACTGGCTTGGGGGGAGCTGGACCCGGTTTTCCGGATCAAGTTCTAGGGCTGGCGATCGCCGCTTGGTGGCGGAGCTTGGCGCGGGCTATTGCGATCAGCAATCAACACCATGCTGAGAGGAGTGAAAACATCCTGGCGGGCCTGGAGAGCACCGCCGAGTGACCGCGGGCCATGCATCCGGCCGGGATAGCGGAGGTGTTGCGCGCCCATCACCACCCAAACGGACATGATCAGGGTGAGCTTCATGGCGGCCATCCCAACGCTCCCTTCTCCCGACCGGGTATATATATTGCAGACATGCTGCCTTCCAGATGACAGCTCTCCATCCTCATTGCCAACATCAAATCCTGTACTTCATTCATTTGTACAAACACCATTACCCAACTAATCTCCTAATCACCTCACCTCAGTCACTCATTCAGACTCTCTCGGCCTTTTTTTTCAACCAGCACAATGAAGTTCTTCAGCACCGCCCTCGCCGCCCTCACGGTTGGCTCCGCCGTGGCCGCTCCGGTCAACGATGCCCGCTCCATCCCGGCTGTCATCAGCTTGCCCGCTCCCTGCATTGCTCTCTCCACCACCACCACCGCCGTCATCCAAGCCACCGCCGTCCCCGTGGTGAACGTCATCCAAGCCACCGCCGTCCCCGTGGTGAACAACCTCGGAAAGTCCGACCCTGGACACATTGGCAACGATAAGGTTGTCGTTGTCATCCACACCGTCGTCGAGACCGTCAACACTGTCGAGGCCAAAGTCAAGGCCCACCTGGCCCTGATTGGTAAGAACGACCGCCATCTCAACCCTCTGCCAGGAATCCTAGCGACTAACAACAAGTTCAGCTCAAATCATTGGCGCCGCTGAGGTTGACGCCCAGGCCCTCCTCAAGGCCATCCTTGCCCTCAAGGGCGATCTTAAGGCCCTGCAAGACTGCGTGCCCACTCTCCACGGTCTCGTCTTCGACGTTGAGGGCCTCGTTGCCGCCGATCTTCAGGTTGTGCTCGACCTTGTGCTCGTTGTCGAGGCTCTGCTTGCCGAGGTCGAGGTCTGCCTCAAGGGCCTGTTGGTTCTCAAGGCCGGTAAGTCATGACTTGACCCTCGTCCACTTTGGCAACGCGAACCCACGCTGACGCTGATGGGCGTAGAAATCCTCGCAGTCATTGGAGTCGAACTCCAGGCCTGCCTCGGTCTCGTCGTCGCCATCGCTGACCCGATCATCGAGTTCGCCCTGGCCATCGTCGCTAACCTGCACGTTGACGCCGTGCTCTCCGGCCTCATCGGCCAGATTACCGACTGCACCGGCCAGATCACCAACACCTTGGGGGATATCAAGAGCCTGCTCGCCTCCGTCCTCAACCTGCTGCACTTGTAAGCTGGGGGCTTGGGTTCGTTGGTGCCAGGGCGAGTGTTGTGGAAGATGCTGCAAAAAGAACAGGCGGCAAAGGAGAACTACTGCTTCATTGTGATTAATTAGTGTAATTATAATTCAATTCCATCGGGACCAACCGGGTAGATTGTGACTTGATTGTTTTCCGTATGACGCCGGATCACTTGACTTTGGGACTTGTCGGGAATCGCACTTCGGATTATGGTGCGACTGCGCTCATTCGTGCTCGGATGGATGTGATGTGGCGAACTGCGAAGGGAGCGTTTCGCCCCGGCTCCTGGCTCGTAATCATCGCGCTCCACGCAACACAGCCCAAAGACTTGGGATGGTGGTGCCATTGTAAGTGCACGCCC
>FJWA01003591.1_pt1 | contig 13794 bp, 9 predicted proteins | sample 1011891 | NCBI WGS metagenome assembly FJWA01 (sample SAMEA3912450, study PRJEB9761) | metagenome | biome: forest; material: soil | place: USA | collected 2011-06-22 | depth 0.1 m
ATGACGACGATGAGGCGCTTGGTGTCATGCGCCTCGATAAGGAGCTGCTTGAAGGCGATATTCTTGTGCTTGATCGGCTTGTCGCGCGCCAGAGTCAGGAGCCCGAGCCAGCCTCCGAGGTTTTTGAGGTGCGTCCGTTCGGTCGAGTTCTGCAGGGTCAGCTCCGAGTTCAGCATGCGCGAGACGCTCAGGTACGTCTCCCGCTGGACGTCGACCCACAGCGCCCTATCCTCGAATTGCTTGACGAGCTCGAGGTAGACATGGTGGTAGTTTGGCTGCATCTTCGCGCGTTCTTCGACGAGGTGGCTGGCGAACCATTGTTGATGCTTGTCCTCCATCATTTCCCGGATCTCCTTGATCATGGATTGGAGGGTCGTATCGGTGAGGTTGTTAAGCACAAACTGAATCTTCCCTTGGGCTTCTTCGCTGGGCTCCTCGTAGGCGACGCCGAATGGGGGCGGGTCCACGTTCACCGAGGCGAATGGCGCTGGATGCTGCTCTGCTCCCAGCACGTCCTCCAGGTTGCCATTCGTTAACTTGTCAGGGGCAAGCATCCCCGAATTGCCGATGCTGCTGCCGTTACGGGAGCGGGAAAGCTCCTCGTCGTGCTCCCGAACCACCTCCTCCGCCTTCTTCCACGCTTCGGTCCCTTGCAGGCCGGGGATCTGGAGGAGCTGCGCGCAGAAGCCCGGCCATTCACGGAGGCGACCAAAGAGCTGCATGAGAGCCTGCAGCCCAAACTTGTACATGGACTCATCGGGATGATGGTCTCTGACGGCTTCGAGAATCATGCCCAGCCCGATCTGGAGGGGCAGATCGGAGATCAGCTTGTGGGATATTATTCCACCAAAGAGGACCGCCGTCGTGGCCAGCGCTTCAAGAGGGTAGTCGACATAATGTGCGTATTCGTCGAACAAGCCGTGAATCATGCACGCGAAGATGTCCTGGTCCAGCGAGTCGCGAGACCGCTTGTAGCGCTCCAGGATGTCGACGACGTTGCGAACCTGGATCTCGTCACCATACATCTTTTTGTAGTGCTCCTCCATCTTGGCATTGGCGGCGATCGGCAGGGCGTTTCCATCACGTCCGTTGGCGTCGATGAGGTCGTCGAACCCTTCCCCGTAGTTGATGAGTCTAGGGTACACGGTGATGCAGCTCCGTTGAACCACGATCAGCTCCTGCATGGGCGACTTGGGCAAGAACTCCTCTAGGATCTGGAGCATCGCATGGACGGTCCTGACCTGCAGGGTCGTGCTCGCCTTGACGGGCGGTTGGCCTTCCGGGGGTCGCTGGTACTGCAACTCGAAGTTTGCCTTGATCAACAGGAACTGCAGCAGCGCTCTTGCCATCTCCTGGCTCCTGTCAGTATTCCGCCGGGCCCACTGCTGCAGGTCGAGATAGCCTTCGGCGTGCGCCAGGGCGGTCAAGTCGAGTCCGAACCCGTTGGGGAGGTGGACGAGCTCGTCGAGCCAGTTCTGGCGGACTGCGTGCTCAAAGATGAGCGGCAAGCTGATGGGCTTCAGGGCATGCGCGTCGATGAGCCGCTGCTTGACCCACTCCTTATCCCTCCTCCACAGGCTGTCCATGACGAAGTCGGCCTCGGGCGACCTGGTGAGAAAGTTATCGAACAGGGACACGAGCGTATCTTCGGCCATGTTTGGCCAGGGCTTCGGCACTCCAAACGCCGAGACGACAAAGATGGCGAGGTTCAGGACGACCACATCTTGGAAGAGGCGCTTGGCTTCGATGCTCTGCGAAGCATGCATCGAGTGCAGCGCAACATTGAACACGGCGGAAAGAGCAGCCTCGGAGACCAGAGGGTGCTTGACGGCATATGCGGCGGTTTCTCGTATCGACTGAGGCGACTGGGCGTACTCTTGCACCGTGAAGGTCGGGTTCAGCCCCGGGATGGTTGTCGCATCCAACTGTTCGGGCCGGAGGGAGGCGAAGGCGCAGATGAAAGAGAGCTGCGTTTCGGGATGATCCCACTCGCCGCCCCACAGGCGCTGGATGTTGAACCGGTCGCCGTCCGCCTGCGCTATCGGCAACAGGGCGTTGTACAGGCGCAAGAACTGAGCTGACGTGACCCGAGCCCCGTTGTGATCAAAGTAAGACACGACGTCTTGCCACCTGAAGCTATCGGGCAGAATGCGCCGGAGAGAGGCCACGAGGACGGAAGGGTTGTGACGCGGAGTCTGGCTGATGGTCGTGTACATCAGAGCGACCGAGACTTGCTCCTCGCCGAGGTGGATATTCGTCGGCCGGTTTTGCAGATAGCCGGCGCACGTCTCTTGGTCGGTGAAGGCGGGACCGGTCCGGTGGATATAGAGCGCAAGGGCGTTGGCCGGCTTGTCGGCGAGCATCCGCACCAGGTCGAGCGCGGCGAGCACCTGTGACGGGGGTGGCTTGGCGTCGGACTGGGCATAACGGAGTTGCACCTTGTGTTCCAATTCCCGCTTCGCGGCGGCGTTGAAGTTCGGAGGGTGGACCTGGATGAAGCGGTCGAGCAGCTCGGCAACGAAATCGGGCTCGAGGTCGGGAGCGTCCCGGGGCCGGCTCAGGATATTAACAAAAGTCGGGAAGTTTGTCGATAGGATGGCATCGGCTGGGAAACAAGGCAGGTGTCAGCACAGCAGCGTCGGTAGGGCCACGTCATGGGCGCGGCTTACCTCTGGCCCTCAAGTCGGCCCTGGGCCCGAGCTTGAAGCCGAGGGCCAACACTGTCTTCTCTAGCGCATCCAGCTGGAAATGCTCCATGAAACCCGAGAGATCGAAGTCGCGGAAGATATCTTCGGTGCCGGTCTCGATCGATTCGGCAATCTTCCGGGCCTGGCCGAATTCCCGGGACAGCTTCTGCATCTCGGCGACGAGGATATGGCGGTTCCCCGGGTTTGTTACGGGCCTGTTCAGGGCCGGGAATATCTGGCCGGCATTTGCGGCCACAAGGCGCGCGAAGTATCTGGTAAACACATCCATGCCGTGTTCATCGAGCAGCTAGAGAGGCACGGGGCCGAGAGTCAGCGGATGGGGATGGCACAAAGCGGGGTTGGCCGGCAGGAAGGGAGAGGAGGAGGGAGATAAGGGGGCAAGGGCAGGACAGGGCAGCGCAGCGCAGAGGCAGCGCAGGCAGGCCACGTTACATACCTTGCGCAACGACTCGATTTGTGACTCCCACTTGCGAGGATCGTCCTTGTCCTCCTTGATGGTGCTCAGGAGCAGAAAGACCTGGGCGACTGCAATCTTGGTCAGGGAGCTTGACCCAGTGGGGCTGCTGGTACTGGGACTGGCAGCCGCGCTCAGCGCACCGGCGTGGTGAGAGGGATGAGGAGAGTGGGTGGTGCCAGTGTAGATGGGCTGCGCTGCTGGGTTTGGCGAGAAGGTTCCCGGTCTGGGTTGGGGGACCATGGATCGATCACCGGGGCGCGGCGGGGGGAAGTCGAAGGCGACGCTGCTGTCCCTGGCAAACAGATGCCCACGTCCTCGCGCTCTCTCTGCCTCTTGGTCTTGATCGGATTGAGGGGGTGAATGAGCCGGAGAGGGGGATTCGCGACCGGGCGGGAATGTGCACGACGCGCGGGAGACGGACTTGCTTAGGCCGGGAATGGGGGCGACGCAGGTCGGTTTCCGGTGCGGCTCTCGGCGTGGCGGGCTGCAGATGCGGGACGGACTAGTAGAGGTATCGGCAGGCGGTCCGGACGCAACACAGAAGTTAAGAAGCCGCAAAAGTCTTGATGGATTGGTGGTTGGAGACTGGCAGTGCGGGATTGCTTTTTTCGGCGTCTGAGGTTCATGAAAGAAATGGGTCGCTGGAGCTACCAGGCTGGCCTTGCTGCTGACCGCGGTCGCTGGGGTCCGTGCTGGGATTCTGGGGCAGATGCAGGTGGGCTTGTTGATTGAATTCAGTGCGCGAAAGAGCCACTGCACATGGAACTGATCGAGGTGGCTGTCTTGGGCGCGCGATGGGGCTTGAAACAGCGCACGGGCCAGAACCGATCTGTCTGGTGACATCCATCCATCCAATAAAATAACATTCACGTTGAGTTCGGTTTGGAGGTGCATTCAGGCACATTGCAAGTCAACTAAGGTAACCTTCTTCTCTGCACACAACTGACACATCTAAACACATATCAGTTAGGCTTCCCTGTCCGGCTTGTTCGACACTGGGTACGCCGGTCTACGGAAGATAGGATAGGATNNNAATNAGACTCGGCAAGAATTCGAAATAATCCGGAATACTTCCGGAACAACTCTGGTTGTTACGTACATCGGATGCCTTGAGCATCTTGTGATCGTTTTCGGTCCATAATTATTCTAGACTGTTAGCTGCCTCGCTGCCAAGATCAACACACCATCTCGCCATCTCGACAGCAACTTGAAGCATCGAGATCGGCCGCCGCCTCAACGGCTGTTCGGCAAGCTAACTTCCTTCAATAATAAATTTTGCATCGTAGTTGGAGCGCCTTGCCTGTCCCTCTGATTTAGCGCACCCCATTCTCGGCTGCAGCGCCCGCAACACAACCAATCCCGAGCCCGCAGCCTCCGCCCAGCCCCAGAGACCCATGATCAGTCCTCCGAATCGAGGGTGGCAGAGGGGATCCTGCTGCCAGAATGGCATGGTCTGGCAGCGGCACGGGAGGTCGCGTGCATCTCGCCGCGTCCCGCGCCTGACCTTGGCGCATCCTGGGAGGAGCAGCAGCTGGGTTGATCAAAATCATCAAATCGAGCCTTGATCGGATTTTCCTCCTCTCTTTCCTTGTTGTCATGCCCTTTTCCTTGCGTAGCCAGAAGGGGGACTTCATCCCTCCTCAGCCTTCTGGAACAAAACACGACTGCTTACGCCCAGACGGCCGGCGGGATGGAGGGAGACCAACACCAAAACAACACGACCAACAAGGCTGAGGCCCCAGCCGAGCAGCACCCGCGAACAGCAGAAGAAATCATTGCTACCACCTCCCAGATCGAAGTCAAGGATTTTTCTCAGGATCTGTCATCTCAGGATCACGATGATGCCGTGCGAGGGGAGAAGGACAGCCATGCTCTGGCTCATGGGAGTCTAGGTCCGGAGACGGCTGCAGCCTCCTTCGCCGACCACTCGGGCCCTGGCTTTGTGAATGTCGACGGCGACGTGGGAGGCCCCGGTCACAACGAGACGGTGGTCGATGTCATCGCCGTTCCCTGTCCCGGCGCGGATCCGATACAAACCTGGACTTACGACTCTGATTTCTATGGCGGCGAATCCAGCGTCGCCTGCGACTTTGGTTCGCACACCTCGGTTCGCACCTCACTTCGCAACCCCAGCCCGTGGGTCACGGGAAAGTTGCGAAACTCGGCCAGCATCGCACGGGTCCTGCTCTACAAGCACCGCTCGTTGGAGGACGGCATGACATTGCAGTCCTTGTCGGAAGACCTGTTGGATCAGGTGGAGCGGATACGCATCGGAGCAGTGGGTGTGGTCCCTCGCTCCAGCTCGTCTTGCCATCCTGACTCTCGAGCAGCAATCCCGGCCCCTGTTTTTCATCGGCCATAGCATCGGCGGCCTGGTGGTCAAAAACGCCTTGGTTACGGCGAAAGAGTCTCGCAGCTACCAGGCGATAGTCGATACCTGCCATGGCGTTTCGTTCTTCGGTGAGCCAGTCTCCCACAGAATGACGAAAAACATAGGAAGAAAAGGCACTGACGTCCAAAGGCACGCCCCATCAGGGATCCAGCTACATATCCATGCCGCACCTCAAGGAAAGCATTCGCAATCTCCTTCGCCTACAGGCCACCCTCCCTCGGTCGCTGTCCGACGAGATCAGTATCCGCAACCCGGAGCTAGTCAGCTTGCATGACCAATTTGTGGACATGGCGAGCGAGTTTCGGCTTTGGTCCTTTTATGAGACTCACGAGTCGTCGCTGTCAGGCTCGGCTGCTGGCCTTCCCAGCGAGGTACAATTTGGAGCCCCGCTGGTCTCAGTCAAGTCTGCCCTCCTCGAGGTCTGGCAGGAAGACGTGTACGCAGTCGACAGTGATCATGCCCACCTCGCCTCATTCGGGCCGAGCAGTGCGGGCATCTTGGATTCCTACCTTGCCGACATGACCAAAGCCATATACAAAGCAGCACGCCTGAGTCTCGCCCACACACACACGCCCCTGCACTTGAAATCCCACGTCAACGTTGAGGTTGTTGGTTTCTACGAGGACCCGGATGCCGTGACGGGATCGCCGCGGCCATACCAGCAGGCCAGCGCAGAGCCNGGCTCCGTCATCCGCCTCTATTCTACCAAGCATCCTTTCAAGGATTTCCTCAGAAAAGGCCCTGATCGGTGCTTGACGGAACGACTGCACAGACGGCGACCCAGTCATGGCGGCGTCGGTGGGAGCGCTGAGGCTGGCCCATCGGATGGTGAACCAGCAAGAGAAGACACTGGTCTTGGCTTCTTTGGCCCCCCGGCCGAGCTATCACAGAGCACTACAGGGTCTCTGTCGCCCGAGATCGTCATCACAAGTCCTCTGGAGAGGCCACCGCTGTTGAGGGTTCCGGCCCAGTCTGAACCAGCTGTTCGGCCTTCAAGCCCCGAGAGCACCGCCAGCGTCAGCACCACCATGTCGGACACGGCACTGCCTTTTCGGGGCGGCTTTGGTGGAGAAGGATCCCACACCATCGACTTGCTCGCCAAGCAGCAGGCAAGAATACTGATCAAGGAACACGACCTCACCGGCACGGCCGGCTTCTCGCGGCCTAATCCGTCTATGAGAAAGTTCACGTGGGTTCATATGCCGTTCAACAACCCCGTCTGGGTCAAGGTACGACATCCGGCTCGCTCGACATCTCCCTCTCTTCGTGTAAGCCAGCTGCTGACTGCGTGGGCCAGGAAATCTTCGCCACCTTGGCAAGGACCCAAGGACTGGATTTCTCGCGGCTCTTCGACTATGACAACTGGGTGTCCAAGCAAGTCCAGAACCGCAATTCGGAATCGCAGCCGGCATACCTTAAAACAATGTGCAAATATCTGTCTGCCGCAGACCGCTTGGCTTCGCCGCGGATCCCGTCGCCGTTGTTTAGCCCCGCCAACCTGGGCATCACGCCAAACTGTCTCTACCTCTACCTCCCCTATCTTCACTTCGACACCTATCACAGCATGATCCGGCGTCGAAAGCTGATTGCAAGACGCCGATATCATGGGAGAGCAAAGCCCGTTCCCGGGTGGGTCGCCGAGCAGGAATCTCTCGAGTTCAAAGTGACGTGGGAATACGTCGGCTTCGACCCGCCTCTGAATTGCCGGCGAACGCTGGACCAGTTTGGTCATCACTCGCTCCGAGACACCAATTCTCGCGACGACGATCAGATGCTGTACAAGCTTACCAAGAAGGACGCGCCGTCCGCGCCCCAGGCCTCAGACAACAGCTCCATCCGGTCCCTGGGCGGACGCACTATACTGTCGATGAAGGATTCCTGCCGGAGCTTAGATGGTAGCACCGAAGCCGAGTTTGGGGTCGAACCCGGGGCCGAGCTCAAGAATGGCCATGTTCTGATGGTTGACCAGCTATGGCTGTGGTCTGTCGACATGAGTAAGGCCTCACCCAGTCTTTGAGATCTCTGTGGGCGGAGATGCCAACTAATCGTAAACAGCTACTTTGTTGACCTTCTTCCCCAAGCGAGAGTCATCCCCCAATGAGGGAACGCTCTTCCAACAAGCAGACCTCCGGAACAGCGTCTACAACGAGCTCAACGGCGATCTGACGGGCAGGACGGAGAACACTCTGGACCTTGCTGCGTTGATAGTGTGGCACGCCGTCACGGTCCTTATCGACCGATCCTCGCATCCCGACCTTGAGATCTTCCGTCTCTTTGACGAGGCCGTCGGAATGCTGGTGCGTTTTTGGAGAGGTCCACCGCCGACAGTTGGAACAGCCGCTGACCGTTGCCACAGGCCGAGAGGATGACGCTGAACATGAAAAAATTCCGCATTCACGCACTTGACTTGGAGGCAAGCGACGGCGAGGACGACGACTCGGATGACTCGGACACAGAAGGAGAAAGCCCGGCCGCCATCAAAAAGCGACATAGGCGCGAGCTCGAACGGTCGGAACGTGAGAATAGGGAAAACACGTCGGCCCTGTTGGAGCTGCGCGACCTCGAGGACGAGCTGACTACGATGCAAAAGCTCTTCGACATGCAGGACGCCACGATCCGGCAGATGAAGGAGATCTACTTGAGCAGGGATTTCAGGGACATCACGCGGAACGGCCAGGATTACTTGGACGAGGCGCTCGAGTATCTCGACGACTACAAGGGGCAGACCACCGAGATGCTCAAGAGGGTCGAAACGACGAGGAACGACGTAAGTGGGCCTTCGCGCCGAACCCTCCCACCACGCAAGTGGGACCCGGGACTGACTTGACCCGCATGCAGTACGAGAAGATGCTCGAGATAGTGCAACGCCAGGCGCAGATCGACGAGGTCCGCTGGTCCCGGCTGCAGGCCGAGCTGGCAACAAGCCAGAACCTCTCGGTGATGATCTTCACGACCTTCACCGTCATCTTCCTGCCCCTGACCTTCTTCACCGGCCTGTTCGGCATGAACACGATCGAGTGGCAGGACGAGTACGTGCCCAGCCTGAAGGAGATCGGCGCCATCTCGCTCCCGGCGTCGGCTTTCCTGATCGTGGTGTCGCTGCTGGCCGCCTTCAGCTGGCGGGTGCAGAGCACCTTCAAGACGACGTACCGGGGCGCCAAGGCCTCGTGGAAGCTGCTCAAGGCGATGTATGCTGCGCGCCTGGAACCGACGTCGCGAAAGGAGGCCAGGAGCAAGCGGAGGGAAGAGAAGAAGAGACGGCTCCTGGAGGCCAAGATGGCGCATGACGACGAGGGCTATGACTTTTGGGCCATGGTCAAGAGGCGGCAGGGGGACGTGCGGTACCGGATCCCGGAGCAGAACGTCAACGTTTCCATGTCGTCGAATGTCTTGTCGAAGCGGACGTGGTAGCAGGGCAGGGCCGGTGGTGGCAGTTGTTGGTTAATACTGTACATAGTACAGTACTGTAACAACCTGGAAGGTAGCGTGAGCCAGCATGAGGTCTTCCCAAGTCCCCCGTTCGCCTTTCTTTTTCTTTTTCTTTTTCTTTTTCTTTTTCTTTTTCTTTTCCGTCTGTGCAAGTCATCTCGAACAGAACCGGGCTCCGTCGTTCGGACCCCAGAATTTGAATGTTGCTTAGCATGTGACTCGACTTCCCAAGTCCGGGGGGGCGAACAATGGCCGAGTCTGCGGAGACAAGGCGGAGGAGACAAGGGAGGGCCCGGGCATCGGCTTTCCTCGGGTATCTTTTTATGTGGGCCAATTCAGGACCCTGAACCTCCGCTTCGGAGCATTGCACAGACCCGTTTCCAATGCGAAAAAGGCAATTGGCGGGCACCTTCGGCGCAAAACGTCATTTACAGGACTCGGAACTCAACCAAGACTCACCCACGTCCGAAGCCAGAAACGAACGGGAACGGGGCAGGGAAGGTTAACGACAGAGCACTGCGGTTGAGTTTGCGGTGCTGTGAGCTGTTTACGTTTTCTANGTTATTTTGTCTATTTTGGAGGCATCTACGGCGCCTACCCTCTGCCCCTCTTTCGCGGGGTATCCAATTCCTTTTTCTTTTTCTTTTTCTCTTTGTTTTTTTTCCGTGTCGTTTTCTCGTCTTGATTCTTCGCAGGGCGTGCAGCAACGATGTCGGCCTCTGCACGCCTCACAAGCAGCCTCTGCCGGAGGGCCGCGGCAGCCCCCGCCCCGGCGACAACAACGCGATTCCAGCAGGCCCGCGGCCTCAGGAGCTTGTCGTCGACTGCTCCCAGCCGGTCACGGCGTCCCGATCCCCGTGCCACATACGGAAGCTGCCTTGCTCCACGGACGACGACACGGCGATGCCTGTCCACGACCCCGGCCCGCTTCTACGCCGAAGCCGACGATTCCTTCGACCCAGCGAGCATCGAGCGCGAGAGCGACCAGGTCGACGTCTGCATCGTCGGCGGCGGCCCCGCGGGCCTCGCCTCTGCCATCCGGCTGAAGCAGCTGGCCAACGACGCGGGCAACGAGGACTTCCGAGTGCTGCTGCTCGAGAAGGCCGGCGAGATCGGCGCGCACATTCTGTCAGGTGCCGTGATCCAGCCGACGGCCATCAACGAGCTCATCCCGGAATGGCTCGATGAGGACAACGACAACCGCTTCACGGGCGCGACGCCCGCGGGCAAGGACTCGATGCGCTTCCTGACCAAGAGCCTGGCCATCCCCGTGCCGGCGCCGCCGCAGATGCACAACCACGGCAACTACATTGTCAGCCTGAACGAGTTTACAAAGTGGCTCGGCGAGCGCGCCGAGGAGGTCGGCGTCGAGGTGTACCCCGGGTTCGCCGCCAGCGAGGTGCTGTTCGGCCGGGACGGGAGCGTCAAGGGCGTGGCCACCAACGATCTGGGGGTCGGGCGCAACGGGAAGCCCAAGGACACGTTCGAGCGGGGCATGGAGTTCCACGCGCGCGTCACGCTCTTTGGCGAGGGCTGCCACGGGAGCCTGAGCAAGCAAGTCATCAAGAAGTTTGACTTGCGGCGCGAGAGCCAACCGCAGACGTACGGGCTGGGCATCAAGGAGGTGTGGGAGGTGCAGCCTGAGAAGTTCAACAAGGGCGAGATCACGCACTCGATGGGCTATCCGCTCCCCTACGACACGTACGGCGGCGCCTGGATGTACCACTTTGGCGACAACCTNGTCAGCATCGGCCAGGTCGTCGCGCTCGACTACCCCAACCCGTGGCTGTCCCCCTACGGCGAGTTCCAGAAGCTCAAGCAGCACCCGCTGTACCGCAAGGTCCTCGAGGGCGGCAAGTGCATCTCGTACGGCGCGCGCGCCCTCGTCGAGGGCGGCTTCCAGTCCATCCCCAAGGTCGCCTTCCCCGGCGGCGCGCTGATCGGCGACTCGGCCGGCCTCGTCAACGTGCCCAAGATCAAGGGCACGCACAACGCCATGAAGTCGGGCATGCTGGCCGCCGAGGCGGCCTGGAACGCGCTCAAGGAGAGCGACGACACGGGCTCCGTCTTCCTCTACGAGTACGAGGACTCGTTCCGCAAGTCGCCCATCTGGAAGGAGCTCAAGGAGGTGCGCAACATGCGCCCGTCCTTCCACTCCCCGCTGGGCGTGTACGGCGGCATGCTCTACTCGGGCCTCGAGGCCTTCGTGCTCAAGGGCCGCGTGCCCTGGACGCTGCCGCACCGGGTCGCCGACCACGCGGCGACCAAGAAGGCCGACGAGTGCACCAAGATCGAGTACCCCAAGCCCGACGGCAAGATCACGTTCGACATCCTCACCAGCGTCTCGCGCACGGGGACCAACCACGAGGAGGACCAGCCGGTGCACCTGCAGGTCAAGGACTGGGACAAGCACACGGCCGAGACCTGGCCGGCCTTCCAGGGGCTCGAGAACCGCTTCTGTCCCGCGGGGGTGTACGAGTACGTCGAGGACGCGTCCAAGCCCGAGGGCGTGAGGTTCCAGATCAATGCGCAAAAGTGGGTTGTTCTCTTCATCCCCCCTACCTCCTCGATCATCTGTCCTCTACTGCTCTGATATGANAAGGACGCCCCCCCCNTTTGCTAACAACGAGATTCACCAGCTGCATCCACTGCAAGACATGCGACATCAAGGCGCCCAACCAGGACATCAACTGGCAGGTGCCCCAGGGCGGCGAGGGTCCCAAGTACTACATGACATGACCCAGGCTTCGGTTTGGGGAGGGAGACTGGAGCAGATGTGTTTTGTTTTTTTTGTTTACGAATTTGTAACAACAACGCAGTTGCAGCGGCGGCAGCAGCTGTCTTCTGTTTTCCCACGGATAGACTCCGACTACGCATTATTTGGGCGGGCGGGTTGGTGATATCCTTTTTTGGTGGTGCATTAGAGTATGTAGAACTTGAGAGTCTGAGAACAACGGGTTGGAAGTTATTCTGAAGAGAATATCTATACAGAATACCGATCCCTTCATGCAATATGAGTCAGAGAGAGGACTGACATGCGGCTGATCGAGGCACATTTCGTATTTGAAGCCAGCGAGATTGCATCCCGCGTGATACGAAGACGTGTTATGGACAAGTGGCAAAGAGAGATGTTTACCGGCCTCCTTTTATTTATTTATTTATTTTTCTCTCGTCTTTTGCGGACGATCCATTCATACACACCCATCTTCCTCTCAAGTTGTTCTGTCTTGTATATCTTGCCCAACTTGCTCAAGCTTTGCGCGGAACTTTGGCAATCTCAAGGCAGAAGCGCGCGGACCAATCAGCGTGCGATCTGCGCGGACGCGTTCCGCGGCCAGCCTCTGCATGGAAGACGGAGACGGGGAGCGACTGATACTAGGTAGGATCAGGGAGTGCATCGCCTGTCGCCTCCCTCGGGACTTTGCAGAGATGCATGCCGTTCAAGAAAGAGAGGGCAGAAGAAACTTTGCACAGCTGGCCTCTTGTCCATCACAGTAAGGCTGTACAGAATACGGAAGACAGATCAGACATACAGATGTACAGTAAGCCCTTATCTGACAAGGCATACCATACCGTTAGTCCCGGGTCTTAAGCGCCGGGATCCCCGCGCCCAATGAGTAGCGGCAGTTCAGCAGGTTCATGCGCCCCTCCGGCTTTTGCCTGGCCGGTTGGCTCCTGGCGGCCGGATGCGGGCATGAGACGGTTGGTTTGCGCTGCGACTCCGGGAGGAGGCGCGGCCGCAACCAAACGCAGGCGGAGTGTTGGGCAGACAAACGGGAGGGAAAGCGACGGCTGATGACATTCCGAGCCCTTCTGTCCTTGCAGCCGGTGAGCGGCGACAGGGAAAAGACACCCGTAGCCGTTTGCAGCGCCCTCCGCGATGGGATGCGGTTAATGGCGGCGGATGCTTTCTTTCTTTTCCTGCGAAAAACAAACGAAAACCAGAATTTGGAACAGACGGCAAAAAGATGACTCACAGGCGAGGCTGGTGATGGAGGGTGGGAAGCGTGAGCAGGGGGTTGGACAGAGCTGGAGCCACACGGGCCACAGCGCTGCACGGGGCGCATCCCATTTCCGCCCCCGTCAAGTACCGGTACATTGTCGAGAGTGGCGCTCGAGGCCCTTCTGCCCCTGAGAAACGGGGCACGGTTGCCATGCGCCCGACCAGAGTGGCAGAGAGACACCAGCAGCATGCCAGGGAGGGGCATAAATATTGCGCTTGCATGTTTTTGTTCCAGCTGTCCAGGAGTTTGAAAGCCCGTCTCTGCCAGCAAAACAGATTTTGCTCCACCACGGGCACATCGGCAAGCCGAGAGGGGGAGGCTTGAGGGGTTGTGAGAATCGAGGTCGGGAGGAGTCGAGTCGGCTTGGTGGACGTGGTGCTTCCAGCCTTCCAGCCTTCCACAAGCTTCCATGNGGCCGGTCTGTTGGAAGGCGTCGGAACAGGCCAAACCGGGCCCTCCTGGAAAGGTCGCTTCATTCATGGCAAAATTCCTAAAAGCTTGTCAGCGATACAAGTAAAACCTTTCTCGTTGTATTCCGCATAACGGCGTCATTGCGATGGCAACGCCGGAATCGTCGGAATCGTCGGCATGCAGTGTGTGGCTGCGAGCCTGCCGGCCGTGCCTCGGGCGACGCGTCACTCTGGGCACCAACATGTTGTTGCGAAGGCGCAGGCGTGATGCAAGAATTGGGGTTGGTTGGGCTTTTTCGCGTGGCGGCTCGTGGCGGCTCGTTTGCCTGGAGAGAGGCGACCTCGCTTCGCTGGGAGTTGATGGCTCAGGCAGGCCAGGCAGGCCAGGCAGGCC
>FJWA01007314.1_pt1 | contig 13787 bp, 21 predicted proteins | sample 1011891 | NCBI WGS metagenome assembly FJWA01 (sample SAMEA3912450, study PRJEB9761) | metagenome | biome: forest; material: soil | place: USA | collected 2011-06-22 | depth 0.1 m
TTTCCTTGCTGGTCAACTGGAAGCCCCCCTCTCTGGTCTAACCCTCAACGCGCTGGCCTGCGTTGCCGCACACCACCCCTACTAAATTTGCCCGTCGCACCTAGTTTTTCCTTCTAGTCCTCCCTTCTAGAATCCATGTCGCTCCACACACTGCTCGTCTTGGCGGCCACCCGGCTGGCTCGCCGCGACGACTGGGACGATGACGACGCAGACTCCAACTGCGTCAAGGCGACGCGGGGCCCGAATGGCAATGTGCCCATCACGGCCTGCAATTCGTACTACAATTACGACCCGCAGTTTGCCCCCACCGTTGCCGTCGCTGTCATTTTCGGCATCTTCACAGCGGTGCATATCGTCGAGGCGTTTGCTTTCAGGAAGGTCAGCCCCGACCCCAATCCCCCGTTACCGGCGAGTGCAGTGCGCAGTGTTGTGTCTACCTCGACAGAGCAGCGTGAGATTGCGCGCTTGTGCTGATTCGTTTCTCCTTCATCGCAGCGCTACACTTGGGTCCTTATCATGGGCGCCTTGTGGGAAACCATCGCTTTCGTCGTCCACTCCCTCGGCACGCGCACTAACAACAGATCGCTTACGCGTCGGTATAGACCGTGTTGTTCCTGCTCGCCCCGCTATAGGTCAACGCGTTTGTCTACATAACCTTTGCGCGCATAGTTCACCATTGGCATCCTGAGGGCAAGGTTGCCGGCCTCCGGGCGACAGCCATTGCCAAGTGGTTCGTCCTCGCCGATATCGTCAGCTTCATTGTCCAGGGCGTTAGCGGCATCATAGCGAGCCCCAGCTCTAGCCCCGAGATCGTCAAAGTTGGCTTGAATATCTACCTAAGTGGCATAGGCATCTAGCAATTCTTTATTCTCTTTTTCGTCAGCCTGATATACGTATTCCAAAGGCGCTGCAGCCGCGTGTCAGTTCCCGCTCAGGGCTACGATAGGAAAAGGAGCTGGAGACCCTTGCTGTTTTCGTAATATGGTGTCTTCACCTGCATTACTATGAGTCGCGTTCCACCTACTAGCCGCCTTTGGTTCTTGATTTGCTAATCCCGAGCGAGGTTCGGATCATCTTCCGGATAGCCGAGTTTGCTAGCGGTATCTTGCTTAATAAGAATCCGATCCCCTTCCACGAGGCGTATACCTACGCTCTCGACTGCTTTCCCATCATGTCAGCCCTTCTCATCCTTACGATTTGGCATCTAGGGCGGTATTTGGCCGGCCCCGAGAGGGAGTTCCATAAGTTGTCGAGAAGGGAGAAGAAAGAGAGGAAGCGTGAGAAGAAGGAGGCCTAGCAGCAAGAAAAGGAGGCCAGGAAGCAAGCCAAGGAGGACAGGAAGCGACGGCGGAGGAGCAGCCGCAGACGCGACGACGGGCTCGTGTAGATAGGTACTTGGCTTCGCTTGCATGTCACCACAGGCCGAGCAAGTGATCGATTGAGTGTGTCATCTTTGGGCTCTGGTTAGGTAGCTATTTGGTGCATCTACGGCGTCATAGAGACATAAAATACATCTGGCAGTCGACAGTTTTATGGCGTGGGTGCTCCCCGCGTCTCTCGCCCTGCGAAAAGGTGTTAATACAATACAATACAATACAATTTTATTAACGCCCGGCGGATAAACCGAAAGGGCAACCATCACAATTTGACTGTACATTTCCAAGGTTTGTCCTGATCCCGTTGAAGCCTATACAAAGTTCATTCTAATTCAAGCCGTCTCTTGTGCTATTTCTCTGCGGATTCTCGTGGGTTAGTGGGGTTGTTAGTAGGCTGGCTTGAAGGCGATTCCCCAAGTGTTTAACGTCCTATCTTCGGCGGCTGAAGCGGCGCTTGCTGTTTGTTGTACGAGGTGATGAGTGTGGGTTCGGTTGGGCGTGATGGTTAGGTGTTTCAGTCGGCCTGTGGTTCGTTCATGTCGAGTTGGCCCGTGGTCATTGCGAACCGTATGGTTGCCCGAACGGCCGCTATATTAGGAGTCTAGTCTTTCTTATCCGATAGCGATTTTCTCTTAGATAGAAGGAGATGTTGCTTCTGTGGGTGTGTGTACATTCGAGCATCTCTGTTGCTGTCGTGCACTACACCCTGCTTTCTTACATTAAGCTGGATCAGGCGAAACGTTCTACTCATGGTGAGACGGGTAGAGCCTCCGGCAGTTTCGACTGAACGATTCGTGGAGGCCACTGCAGAGGACGCACTTGGCAACCACTTCACCGCAGCTCCCGTGGTGGTGGCCCTCCTTGGCGCACCTGGCGTACACTTGAGCGTTGTTGCACTAGAAAGCTTTGTGGCCGATCTGCTAGCAGTTGTAGCATTGGTCCGGTTGCGTCCGACGCTCGAACACCCCCGTATATCCTGATTCTCCTCCGGCGTAGAAGAAGCCCTCGTTAAGGAGCCTCCTGGCGTCGTCGAGTTTCGAGACATATACCACCATGGATCTATACGATTTTGCGGTGTCCTTTCGACTCAGCTGGGCCATCTTGGCAATCTACACGTCGTTTTCCTGGCCTAGAGCTTCCGCAGCCCTAGGGAGGACCTTGCTCTCGCGGTCGAGGGCGGCCGTACGGTTGACATTGTCGATTTTGACTAGGTACAGCTGGTCTCGAAGGACTCTCGCACTCGGCGTCTTCTTCGCTTCGACGATATCCTTGATCTTCTTTACTTCTCCTTCATTCCTGGCGATGACCCTGAGACGGTTGGTGCTTCCTCTATCTCTGGTGACGGCAACGCAACGCCAACCGGGTTGGTCGCCGGGCGCTCGCATCTCGTGCTCAACAAGCTTGCGAAGCGCCACTGGTGTAGCTTCACTGGCATGATCCTCCGGGAGAGGCGTGGACGTAATAATGGTGACTCGATACGTTTGCAAGGCAGGACGAGAGACCGTCGCCCCCAGGACTGTCCTGGAAGCGGCAGGGTGGCTAGGTCATGGGGAACAAGCTGATCATGTGGGCAAAGCTGTGGAGAGCGGCCTGCAGTATGTGGGGGAATGTATGGAATAATTGCCTATGTAAATTTATACAGGCAGAAAATCTGGAAGTGGGGGGATCTCGGGCTGTTTAGGAGTTACAGCCTCGAAGAAAATGTGATCGTGTTGAGCAGCAGCACTCACGCTGGTTTGGGACGAACCTTGGCATCGTGAATTCGCTGTACAACGCGTGGCAAGAAACATCATTAGATTCCTACCTGGTATTAATACGGGAGCTAGTAGTGGCTGGCAAAACCTGTGTCGTCCTCTGTATATACAGGTACCTAAGGGTACTTGATAACCTTCTTCTAACATGCACTCCTTTTAGTTCCCCCCGGTTTCAATCCTTAGTTCCTGTTATCACCTTGCTGGTCGTCACTTTTTTGGTTTCTTCAACACCTCCATGAACTTCTTCCAAATTCCCTTGGATGGTTCACCTGCCCTACCCCCTTCCTCGTCCTGGCGTTTTCGTTGCTTCACCGATTTCCACTCCATAAACAAGCACCCAATACCTGACAGAGATGCAATGGCAACAGCGACATAAAATGTTTGCGTCAGGGAGGCACTAACAGCCTCAATTAGCGCTGGGACCTTCTCTGTAGGGACCAGGGACTGCAATGACGAGGCGCCGGTTCCTAGCAGTTGTTGGCTGTCGATATTGGTCAGCCCCAGATAATCGGCCAAGTTGGTGACCAAGCGGTTTTGGAAGACGCTCTCGCCAACAGCGACCATGATTGCGGCGCCGATGGTCTGGCCAAACACGATGACGGTGGTGCCAGGAGCGACATCGGCCGCGGGCAGCGTGGCCTGAACTCCGATGAGAGGCTGTTGGAAGCCTACGCCGACCCCGAGACCGAATAAAGCGGGGTAGACGATCAGAGCCGCCTTGTGTGTGTCTGGCCCGATCGTGGTCAGGAGACCGAGGCCGATCGGCATCAAGATGGAGCTCGCAACCATGAACGGCATGTAGTAACCGAAGAAGGTTACTAGAGTGCCGCTGCCTAGAACCCCGCCAATGACTGCGACTAGCATAGGCAAAATGCCAATTCCAGATTGTTGGGCGCTGCTCTGCTTGATTGTCTGGAACCAAAGTGGTAGCTTTGGCAAGATTTCGGGGTCAGTGATAGGTAAGAGTCTAGCAATATTTCTCTAACTTACAAAGTAGGTGATGACGACTAACGCAGAGCTCGTGCATAAGATAAACCAGAACCCGGCTAGGATGGAGCGATGCTTGACGACTCGAAAGGGGAGCATCGCGACTTCTGCGTTGAAGTGCTGAGTATACGCCTACTCGCCAACTCAGCCATTAGCATGAATTACCAGGTACCCTAGGCGAAGCCTCTACCTGAATAGAGGCAAGGACTCACAAATATGCAGAATAGGACGAGCCCTAACACTAAGAGCAGGATCACAGAGGCGTCGCCCCACGAGTGGCCGTCAAGCCCTGTACCATTATCACGGTCAGCTTTCGACAGCGGGACTCGGTGTTGGACCTCCATGAATGTATTTTTCACTTACCAGCATAGTGGAGCGCTAGAAGCGTGCAAACAATGGGGGGGAGCAGAGCGGCTGCGCCCAAGAGATCCAACTCGTACAAGGTACGCAATAGAGTAGCCCCCGCCTGCCGCCGACGACCGACCGGCCTCGTGTTGCGCATGCAGAATACCACAACAAGCAGGACAAAGCCGCCGATCGGAAGGTTGATGTAAAAGCACCAACGCCAATTCAGGTTGTCGGTCAAGACGCCGCCGATGATAGGGGCCGAGATCATGGCAACGCCTTCCATGGCACCGATAACGCTAGTCAGGATGGGTCGAATGCGCAGAGGCACAACCTGGCTTATGATGATGAGGCCGCCAGACAGGATGCCTGACGTGCCGACACCCTGGATAGCGCGGCCAAAAATCAAAATGGGCGAGTTCGCGGACGTAGCGGCGACCAGCGAACCTAGCATGAAGATGAGGATAGCCGAGATGAAGACCCACTTGGATGGAAAGAGGCTGTAAACACGGCCGTAGGGAATCTGGGTAGCGCACGTCGCTATGAGGAACGACGAACCGTACCAGCCGACGTCGTCGAGACTCCTGAACTCGCCCGTGATGCGAGGAACCGCGGTGGCAATCACGTTGACGTCCATCGCCACGAGGAACACAGCCGCGCTGAGCGATATTGTGAGGGAGACGAGCGGCAGCCCGGAAAGGTGGCCCGCGGTGGGATCGTCTTCCTTCTCAGCTTGCCCACGTTCTTCTTCTTCTCGCGGCCCCTGTTCGGCACCGTGATTGCTGAGGTTGTCGGAGCTCAAGGCCTTAAGATCGATAGACCCAGGCGCCTTTTCGGAGGACTCCCACGTCATCGTGAGGCTGGGCGCCGGAATTCTGTCTTTGGCTGGGGTTGACATCGTCGCGCCGCTGCCTTTGTTGCTTGTAAGATTGCTGGAGCTTGGGCGAAGCACCTGGTCGCCCTCCTGGTGCGTGCGTGAGTCGGCTAGTAGGCTTGCCGTTTTGGCCTTCCACCTCTCAACACCATCGAGGGCGGATCCCGCTGTGGATGCGCCGCCACCAAGGCTCTGGCGGGATGGCGGGCCTCTAGTGTCGCCTTCTCTGTCACCTGGCGATGCGAGCGACACGAAAGTCGAGCTGTTCGATCCACGAGAGCTGATGCGTTCTCTCGCTAGGTCGGGAGATCCTGGGCACGAAGCGACGGCGCTTCGACTGGAGTTGGTGTTGGGTTTGGAGTGTGGTTCTTCCGGGTCATGCCACGATGCTCTGGGGCTGCCAACTAAAGCATCCTCCCTGCTGATGCCGTCGCCACTGGCTCCTGCGCGATCCTCGGGGTTGGCGGCCTTCGGAGGCCGTTTCGGTCCGGTTTCGCCATCCTCGTCGGCACTTAGCACGCTCAGCGCCCATCGTGTTTGATAGATCACATCGCCCAAATCCTCGGCCAGCACTTCGTCTTCAGGTGCGAGTGAATGAAGGCTCCGTTCCGGGTGAAAGGAGCTTCTCGAGGAAGCGTAGGACTTGAAATTGTTGCCGTACCACGTCTTCTGCGTTTCAGCAGTTGTCGGACGCTCCTGGGTGTTGTTGTTCAACTCCGGGTAGAGGGCGTGCGACATAGGCCACATGATGAGCAAAGGTACCTAAGGTCTGGCGCGAAACAACGATTCTGTCTCCGGGAAACGAACTGAGCACAAAGCTGAGGTGGCGGCCTGGGCGAGGTCGTCAAGCCGCAATCTCGGGGGTTGGGGGGTTTGTTGTCTAGTACTAGACCGGCACTAGCACCCGTGGTAAGCTGCTAGGCGTGCAAGTTGATGGCTGAGTTGGTGGGCCCTCTTCTTTTCTCCTCTGCAGTGGATTAGTTGAGAATTTCTGCTTTCCGGCGGGACCGAGCCAGCCTAAACGCACACTGATTATTATACGGCCTAGAGGTTCTGACTGCAATGCTGCGTTGCTGTTTACTGCGATCACAGGCTAGAGGTACACACACTAAGCCTTACTATGCTAATTGCGTCGGCGGCGAAGCAGCGGCGCTGCCGACCTCGCCCTACCCTGTGGCGCTGAGCCCTGGGCAGGGCTGTGTTAGGTGACCGGAGCAAGATCCATAGCTGAATTGGTGACTCCGGCAGGGTTGGTCCTTGTTTGGGCTGCTGTCTCCATTTACATGTATGTCCGTACCGACACCGTGAAGACTTGAATCCCTGAGACTACGCCCGACCAGCACTCCTCTGTCCAATAGACGATCTTCGAGCCCGCCCCGACGATATTCGAGCTTGTCCCGACATTCCCAACATCCTTCGCACCATGCCGCCAACTTGGTTGCTGGTATCCAATGCTCATCTTTCCCCCCTATGATCTAATCGACGAAGCAAGAACACTGGGCGGTTCTACGCCCGGGACGATGGCGGTTGTCGGTGGGAAGCGAAGTGATTGCTGGGAATTTGCAAGATACATGCATGTATCTAGTAGAAACCGAGCTCTGACGGCCGCTGGCCCCTCATGGTCCGCCAGGACACCAAATGATAGGTGCCGCGCGGAGATACGGAAGGAATTCGTAGGTTAGGGGCGCGGGCCGGTCATGGTGACGATTTGATTGTGGTGGCATCACGCGGTGGCGTGAAAACGTCTCTTCAGCAGCAGAAAAGACGTGCCAAACTCGTACCCGTGTATGTACGGCTGAGTAGGTAGGGCTCCAGTCCGTCAGCCTCCAGAATACCCAGATCCGGCGGCGACTCGTTCTAGGTCGGGCGAACACACGATCCGGGCTGACATGGAATAGATGGCAAACCCAACCACGGAGATCGGACGGCCTCCAGTGTCAGCGCTTGGGAGCCGCCGATCCTGGTCACTACCACGGTCGGCGGCGGCTCTTGTCCGGACCAGAGAGGCGGGGTTTCCTTGAGTCCCTTTGCCGGGGGAGACTTGGAGGCGAGTGACAACATTGCACCCCGACTATAGGCTTGATTCTTGCGATCGCCGTTGCGGTCGTGATGCCGAGGGCTGAGCGCCATGGCGCCCACCTTGGCATGTGCATGCGGAGGCTCCCCAAGCTTGCGGCGGGCTGAAAGGAGTAAAGACAGACGAGACGTGATACGGAGCATGGTTCCGCCGTTGGGAGACATCATCGACACTCGAGGTTGCCACTGGGCAAGTCTCGACTCCGGGCGTTGCCACCAGTCAAGGGGGGCTTGCCTGGTTGAATTTCTTGGTTCACTGACCTTGCTCCAGATCTCCGCGTTGATGACCACAAGCTCCGCGATTGGCTAGCGCATAATCTGCAGTCCAGTGTGGTGCCGTTTAAAGGCGACTCAGGGGCACAGCTCTCGGCCACTCGCCGAGTAGCCATGGTAGGGCCGCCTTGGGAGCAGGATTTCTCCGACCGAACGCCAAGTCAATTAAGCTTTCCCGTTCAGCCTCAGCCGGGATAGAGCGGAGAATGCGAGGACCGTATGCGAGGACCGTAAGCGATGACGACAACAGAGGCCCGGATGCCCCTGTCGCCGAGACCACAAGCCTACACACCACCCATCGGGTTTGCACGGTCGTGCTGAGCATCTGCTATGCGGCGGGAGGCTATTTGATGCTTCTGATCATCTCGCCTAATGTGGTGTGGTCTGTTGAATCTGTTGAAGGAAGCCGACGCATCCAGGGTAACATCGCTCAAGCACGTCGCTTCGAGAAGCGCAACGGGGGGATCCACTGCCTCGTGGATCGACCCAGGGATCAAGGATCGGGGATCCGAGTGGAGTGGGGTAGGCCCATGACAACAACGTCTGCCGTCTGTTTGTAATCACTGGGGTAAAGTTTCAAACTGGCTTGGGCGTGTAAGAGGCTGTCTTCAGTTGTTTGAAAACAGAATCAACTATACGGTGCTTGCAAGAATAAAATTCAGGGGTTGCGATCCAAAAGGCAATCCACCAAAACAAAAATATCATACAACCCATCATAGCAAAAACACCAAATCAAGCAGTAATCCTTGCGCCGTGAACTTGTGGAGTGTGGAGTGCGCAGCCGGAGGCTAGCCCGACAGGCTGCATAGTCGCGGAGTCCGCCTTACCTGGCTCGCCTGGGAGACAGCTTTCAAGCTTGTGGGTATCCGTGGGCCGATCCGGCCGCTCTGTTTGACTGGATATACATAGCATGTCTCTCGTTAGCCAGCACTGCCATGGGTGGGATGGGATGCAACGGTCCATCCGAGGCAGTAAGTCAGGGGTGTCAAACAGGACGGGCGTGCTCGGGGTGCTACAGCAGGAGGCGGAGGCGTCATAATTAGAGAGAACGGTCCTCGCAGGGAGTGAATCCGAGAAACGACCAGATAAACCAATGAACACACGACGACGTAATGTGCCAAAATGCCAAACCGACGACGGCCAACGGCTGTGTCGGGGTAAGCCGCCAAGGATGTAGCTGAAGCTAAGCACTGGCTAATGCGAGCCCTAACGGCGATCAGTGACGGGAATGGGCCGGGGCATCCTGGGCAGCCGAGAGCCGACACTCGAGACCCACAGCAAGACCCTGGCATGCGCCAAGAGGGCCTAGGCAGGGGGCAGGGCGCTCGAGGGCGGGGAGGCGTGATGATGCTGTCCCTGCCCAATTTTGCTTCTCGATCGGAGGAGCAGGATGTTGCTGACTCTACATAGAACAGCTTAAGGTTGGAGAGGCAGCCGATGTGTGTCACCCTAGAACGGCGCTGTGTTGTGTGGGGAGGTATGGACGGAACGGGATTTACCGAAGACTTCTGCGAGAGGCGAGGTGAGTGCTCCGCTGTCCTTTTTCTTTTCGTCATTGCTGCAATAGGATACTAATAACTTTGCAAAACATGCATCCCTTGTCCAATTAGAGCTTTTTAAGGAGATACGAGTACTAGTCAGCGGGAACTATCTACCCCAGCTAGAAGGCTTTCAGCGGGCGAGATGCTTCTCCTAGCCACAGCAGCCCGAGGTTGTGTACTCTTGACGTACATGTAGCCGCAACATAGCCCTGTTCCCGACACGTCGTAGTCTTCCTCTCACCACGAGACGGAGTCTATGAGTGATTAAAAACTTCAGACAAACGCTGATCAAAAAGTTTTCGAATAGCGCACTGCAGGACCAACTTTCGCTCGTCATAGCGGCCAATCATGGCTGACCCAAAAACATATTTTGGGCTCTCGTGCCCCAACGGAGGCCAGTTTTACATCTGCGAGAACATCACTACCGAGTTCATTGGCTGTTGCACAACCAACCCCTGCACCTCCCCCGACTCAGGGAAGTGTCCAACGGCAAACCTACGGGCCGCTTCCTTCTCGGCTGGCAAATACTTCGCCCTTAAGCAACAAGACTGCGACGATGCCGCCAGTATCAAAATATGGTATACGTGCGCGGACATCATCCCCCCCTTTATGGGGTGTTGTGCAAGCAACCCTTGCGCAGCAGGACTGTGTACCCCAACCGACCTGCGACCCGCCAAGCTAAGTAGTGAGCCTGGGCGCAGGGCCTCATTTCTTCACCCTGGCGGAACTGATCCATCGACCACTACCTCGTCGTCCTCCGCAACCTCAACCGCGACTAACACTGCACCCACCAGTACGACATCATCCACCAACCTGTCTGGAGGAGCAATTGGGGGCATCTGCGCCGCGGCTACAGTGGTGTTGATCATGATTGTTGGCATCGCCATATGGTATGCTAGGAAGAAGGGACAGGAGCGAGCGGCGCCAACCCCAGCGGATGTGCCGACAGGAAAGCCCTTACCATTCTTTTGGGACAATGGATACCGTCCCCGGGGTAAGTCACATACTATCCTCAGTTTCAGGCTTCCAGTATCACTGACGGAACGTAGGAGAGTCCAACGTGAGCGGAGCTACAGCATTCGCAGACGGAATGTCGTCACACAACCAACAATCACCTCCGCTGGGCTGGCAGTATCCCTCGGGGTTTGACCCTCGAGACGGTCGAGAGAGGGAGACTTCCTTTTCGCAGGACGTCGCTTTTCGCCCTGCCCCAAAGATTCCCGCAGAGCTTCCGCCCGACCAAGCGCCGATTCCAGAATTGCCGGCACTTTGAAGAGGCACAAACCGGTCTGCAGCCTATTAGCCCACATCACGAGATCCAAGATCACAACCTGTGTCGCTATAGCCAGCAAGGTTGAGGCAATCAAGTCCCTAAAAGCGGCCCCTTTCGTATCTCCCACCGCTCCGCCATAGCTGCCGAACCGACATTGACAACAGTACCTACATACTCAGTGGTTACACTGGCAACCTCCTTTGACCTCGACGGCGGAGGCTATAGGAGGAGACATCACTAACTCTAGTATAAACAGATTGCTACGCAGGACGTTAGTAACGGCGTTGTAGGGTATTTTAGGAAGGACTTAAGGGTAGAATATTATGTAGGAATAACTAGGGCTTTTTTCTAATACTAGTTAGTTAGTGCATAGTGTTTCTCCTAACTAGTGCACAGACCAACCAAGTGTTGAATTTTTTCTCAGTTGGTCCGTACACATTACATTGCCTTTGAGGACATGTGAGAGAGAGAGCCCTGCCAATTAGGACCTCTCCTGTAACAGCAGAGCCCCTGAAGTCCCAGGGTCTTGGCTCGGTCGGCCTTATGTCGGCCCTGCTCCAGAGGAGCGCAGCCACATTAGATCCTCTCTACCAGGTGAAGCACGTCATCGTCTGTGGGCATTATGGTTGCGATCCCATGCGGGCGTCCTCCGATGCTGGTTTGGGCGACCCATGGCTGAGGCATGCCGGCCCCGTGTCCGCAACAACCGCAGAAATGCTGACGTCGCGACAGCAAACTGAATGCCTTGCGTTCTGCACACGAGACATCTTGGTGAGGCGCCTGTGGAGCTGCGTGATGGACGCTTCGTGGAGCTGAACGTTCATGGATAAATGCGGTCTCTGCGGAGCTTCCCTGAGATAGCCAGCCCCTTGGAAAGTAGGGGCCTGAAGATCCACGGGATAGTATACGACCGGAGAAGGTACCACAATACATTCTTGGAGGCCAACCATTCGAGAAGACGCGCGTCCTCACACCCCAATTCTGTGAGCTAATTGGCTGGCGAGCGAACAAGCAGGATGCGGCTACAACCTCGACCACTGAGGCAGAGCTTCTACTAGTAGCTCTCTTGCGGGCAGCCAAGGAAGGCTCTCTATCCGACGACAACTAGGAGAACCGATTCGATCAGAGCGCACACAAGGACCCGGGGATAAGCACACGTGCATGCAACCGTAGTGCCTCCGAAGTCTACAGCCCTCGACAAAGGACAAGCCGTGGAAGTGACCACACCTTAGGCCATGCCGAGCCCTAACAGTAACATCTCGATGAGAGAATAGATCAGGGAAAAGTTTGCACTACATATAGCACCCAATCCCACCAAAACAAGAACCTCCCTAAAACGCCAGCCCAAATGCCAAAATATACAAGCGCGGCCCGGCAAGGCCACCATAACCCCCACACAGCACTCTTCCCACTGGGTGGCCATCACTCATAGCAGCGCCCAAAGCCCGCCCAGCGCAAGCGCCAGATAGCCCCCATAAGCCAGCGCACCACCTCGCAACTCCAACACGCGTGTCGCCCCGCTACCGGCTGAGACGTTCTCCTGTCGGGTGTAGATATCTGCGAAGCCAATATTCGTGCTGTTGAAGCAGTTGGTCTCGTTGACGAGGGGGATGCGCGGGTCGCCGGGCTCGGCAAAGGTGATGTCGACGCACTGCACACCCCGACAAAATCAGCACCTCTGTTTTAAAAGGTGGGGGGAGGGACGTACCGAGTAGAGCGCCCCGCCGTGCACCCCCAACTCTATGAGCTGAATTGTCGCGTTATCGCCCGCCTTGACGGACACATTAACCGGCAGGGGGACTTGTGGCAGGCACACGGTGCCCGGGTAGGTGTTCTTGCTGGGGCCGAGAATCTGGAAGGGCGGGACCATAGGGTTGCTCATGTTGGGCGGCCCCCCTTTCGGTCCGAGCTCGGGGCCGTCGGTGCCGAAGCCCAGGTTGACGTAGACGAAGGCTGTGGCGTGGCCTCGGCCCAGGCCCGGCTGGAAGGCGATGGCGCCGCCTGTTGTGGGCCAGAATGTGCGGTTTGTTGTTGTGGGCATGCCGCCGCCTGGTGGGGTTTGTACGGTGCGTGGTTTGGAAGGGGGGAAGGGTGGGACTCACATGGGTACATCCATTGCATGCCGTAGGGGAATTCTTTGGTTGTTTGCAGGTTGTTGCCTCTCCATCCTGGATATGTGATGACGGTATGGGCGGACGCCAGCGCGGCGCTGGCGACGGTGAGCAGTGTTGATGAGAACATTGTAAGGTGTCGCTGTCTGTCTGTGTGTCTGTGTGTGTGTGTGTGTGTATGTATGCCGAGGACTGGCGAAAGGTCTTAGTCTCCCAACAACCTCCTACCACTTCCTAAGATATTCTCCTCTAGAATAACCGTCCTGTCTCAGTTTGGCTTCAGTCGTGGCTGAATGGAACCTCCCCGACAATCGCTCCTCGCGATCTTTTTGCGTCTGCCGTATGTGACTTGGAAGTGGCAGAGGGACTGCGTGTCACCGAGACCGCAACCACGATATCAGTTAGCGAAAACCCGGACTCGAGGTCGAATACACACACTTCTGGGCGTGCAATTTGAAGAAATGAAGGCAAGAGAAGGTAAAGAATGGGTTGCTGGGCAGCAGGAGGGTGATATCGTTGGTGGCACCAAGCACTGCAGCCATTCCCCTCCCTTCTCCAGCCGGCCAGCCTTTTTCACCTCGATCCATGTGACGTCTAGGGATGGCTATGGCGATCCCAACATCTTCGCACTCTCCCCTTTTCGCAACAATTAGCTCATACTACCTCATACTGGTCTGATGTTGGTTTGGGTGGTGGAGACGGGAAGGTCGTTCAAAGCAAAGTACGTTATTCTATNGCACTTTGCTTATATAGCTAAAGCAATAAAAGGCTACTCGTAGCTCTTCTCTTCTATTGCAGTATCTAAGTAGTTTTNGAGGAGCATATTAATGCTATTCTAGTCCGCTTTAGAGATATGTATCTGTTATTATACTGTTATAGTAAACTAGAGCTAAGGAGTGCGTTAGGAGTAGAAAGAACAATAAGAAAAAAGAGAAAGGGGATTTTAAGGTTAAGAAGAGAAGGGAGGAGAGAGGCTCCGATAGCACGAGCGAGCTAGCACTGAGCTTTAAGGGTTAGACATAGTTAGTTCGTATTTATAACGACAGCCTTAAACGACTAACGCTAACATTCTACCTTGCTTGCACNAATAGGGAACGGGATCCTAGCGCGCTATCGCGAACGCGCGGGAGAGGGTCTAGAAGACTCGATAACATGTATGATAAGCGAGCGGCGAATA
>FJWA01004105.1_pt1 | contig 13776 bp, 12 predicted proteins | sample 1011891 | NCBI WGS metagenome assembly FJWA01 (sample SAMEA3912450, study PRJEB9761) | metagenome | biome: forest; material: soil | place: USA | collected 2011-06-22 | depth 0.1 m
GGAACAGGAAGCCGGCCAGGCTGAAGTCGATCTCGCCGAAGCTGGCGAGCCCGACGCCGGCGACGATGAACAGGATGTTGAGGAAGCGCTTGAGCGAGGGCTCCTCGACGCCCCAGGCCCAGCTCGTCAGCAGCACGGCAACGGGGGCGGCGGCCTTGAGCATCTGGATGAAGGCGACGCTCAGGTACAAGTAGACCATGTTGCTGCAGACGAGGCTGGCACTGTACAGCACGCCGATGGGCACGATGGCGCGCAGGTAGGTGCGCCCCGTCATCTTGACGTTCTTCCGGCCATCAAGGAGGGTGGTCGTCCGCGCGAGGATCTGGGTCGCGATGGTTGCGAAGATGAGGTGCCAACATGTCAGGATCACGGGGTATCCTGCGAGTAAGCGGTTAGCTGTATTTCTTGGTCTGTAGCTCCCCGCCGGCCCTGCCACCATCGACTTACTGAACCCTCTGCTATCGATCATCCATTTGTTGAAGAGAATGGTCAAGTTGGAAAAGAAGATCCAACTCCTGCACAAGACCCACTGTCAGCGTGACGCGCGCGCGGCGGTGGATGCCAATCGAGCCTCCAGCATCAAACATACGCAATGTAGAATATCGCATGGACCGATCGCTCCGCAGCGCGCGGCTTCTCGGCCTGGACCTGGCGCTCAACGTCGTCCTCGGCCATATCGGTCGGCATGGTGCTGGCTGCTGGAGGAGGCGGACGGGGTGGATTCGGGCCGGGCTTGTCGGGTCTATCGATTCTCTCGGAGGTGGAAGGACTCGACTCGGGGATTGTGGCAGACGGGGGCGAGCAATCGGCGGATTCCAGGCTCAGACTCGGATCTCTCGCCAGGAGCCGCAAGGACAAGGAGCGACGAGTCGAGACGAGGACCAAGGAAAAAGGAAAAAAGAGAAAAAAAGGAGCGACGTGTATCTCAGTCAGGCAACCGCTTGCACCTTCTTGGTCGGTAGGAGAGGGGAAGCGACCGAAACGAAGAAAAATGTCGTCGTCGGGGCAGGACGGTCCGAAAAACGAATGAACAACGACGGAGCGACGGAGGAGATGCGGAGAGATGTGTGCTTCTCGTGTTCGAAGTGGATGTCCGGCTTCACTCAAAAAGGTAGAGCGCGGGTTGAAGGGCTGAGCGAGAGCACCACGATCCCACTTCCAAACTCCCCCCTGGCCCCCTTCCCTTGCCTTGCAGCCCGCACGCAGCGCCTGTTCTGTTGCCCCTTTGCCAAAACGAGAATCGCTGGTCATTTGGTTGGCCCAGGCCGAGACCCCACAGGTCAGCAGCAGGGGTCACACCGGCGGATTCCTGCGGCCAAGGCGGCGGGGACTCGGCCTGGGAAGAAAGAAAGGAAAAAAGACGATAAACAGGGGAGGGGGGAATCCAAAGGACGGGCTGGCATGGAAAATGGTTTGTGCGTTGTCGCCTGCCATCTCGGTCCCCGTGACGATGATCGCATTTCTTTTGTTTGGACTCGCCGTGAAGGACTCGCCGTGAAGGACTCGAAAGCTGCAGTGCACCATGGCCAGCGATGACGGCTGGGGGTGTACAGAATACGGATGCGTACAGAATAACGCTGNCTGAGTTGCGCTGCACATAAACTCAGCGTATGTATCAACAAGGGGCTCATGATGCACAGAGTACGGAGTATTACTGCACACAACGCGAGACAAGCCATCGCGAGGGAGAGCTCCCTTATGCAGGACCAGAGCCATGGCCGATGAGCCATGATGGAACGTCATGGTACATTAGCCAATTAAGTATCTATTGGACTACGGAGTACTGGTAGCTGCTTCGCCTAGCCGCTGTTTTGTAACCGTGAAAATCAACAATGCAAGCCCGAAGCCAATCCCAAACCCAGGCATGCTCACTCCGCGCTGTGAGGGCACAAGTGCATTTCCCCTGACCCGACACGCCATTCGCTATGCACAATAAATATCACGATCCCAGCCGAGAACCAACTCCAAACATCTCCCGCCGCTGACTTCACCGCGCCGCGGCCGCCTAGACCGGAGGCAGTTGGTCAAGCGACGGCCGTGACAGGAAAAACGGCGTGGACTCTCGCACACAGTCTGCGCTCGTGGCCGCCGCCGCCACCTCCACAATCCCCGACGCTCCGGGCACAAGTTCCGGGCCGGGCATCACGGCCTGGTTCTGACTGCTGGCTGTCGACTTCACCTCTGGAACCTCCGAGGATGGCCCCGCTGTCCCGGGTAGCGGAAGCATATCGTCAAGTTGCATGGGATCGCCGGAAGCTTCATCGGAATCCGTCGGACTACCGTGTTCCTGTGGTGCCAGGTCCAGGTTCTTGGCGGCTAGCGGAGAGGCAGGAGCCGCATCTGAGCTGGCGGGATCCCGGACGGCATCCTCTGCCAGACACGGCTTCTCCAACTCATCAATCAGAGTAGAGGCGGGGTCGACACAGTCGTAGAACAGCATGAAGGCGCCGCCCTGAGAGAGTACTGTCTGCTCATCCACCATACTCACACTCTCGTCGCTGAGCCGCCACCATTGAGACTGCGGTTCGTCCTGGCCCGGCGCTGATTCGTTGGCCTCGCTTGCCGGCCGCGTCTCGTCGTGCATCTCCACGTCTTCGGACACGGAACTGGAACGATCCCCAGGCTCCTCACCCTTGGTCGGGATGACGGCAGCGGCAGGCGACGGCACGGGATGCTTCCGGTAGCAGACGTAGTGGCCGTGCTCGTGGTGCCCCTGGTGCGTNACGACGGCGCGCAGTTCATAGAGCGGACCCGTGATCCTCGACGTCCCGGTCTCTCCCGCCACCATGGAAACCTTGGGGTCCAGCGTCCACTGCTCCACCTCGCGCGCAGAAGACGCGCCATCTTTCAAGTCCGCGGGGTCAATGGCGCTCCCCAAGCACCAGGATCCCAAATCGAACACCATCGGAAAGCGAACGGCGGCCGAGTTCTTGTACATGTAGCCCGTGGTTTCGTCGAACCCAGACCGGTTGACGTGGAACACGAGACTCTGCGGGGCACGGGCAAGAGCAACCTGTTTTGTCTTTGTCGAGGTGGCCCTCATGTTTGCCGGCATGTTGCACTTGGTCGTCAAGGTCGCTTCGTCGAATGCCTCGTCCTCTAGTGCTTCTTCCAGTACATGCAACCTCTGCAGGAGCGGGGCCGCCGGGTTTGCACTGCGCTCGACGAGGGCCTTGACCAGATCTCGGCACAGGATCAGCGAGCACTTGGGGCACTCGACTCCCTCGATTGGCTCAACTTTGGTGTAGTGGTCCAGGCGCTCATACAGGTCGTGCTCCCGGAGATTGCCGAGGCTCAGCGTCACGCAATTGAAGGGGATCATGGTCAGCCCCTCGCAATGGCCGCAGCTGACGCAGGCCACGCGCTGTGCCATGAGGCCTTCGAGTGGGCTCCGGGCAAGACGGGACTCCGGCCCTGGTTTGAAGAGAGGAAAGCTGTGGTACCCACTGTCCTCACTGTACTGGCTGGCCGAGACGTCGTCGCAGCTGAGGGTGTCGGCTTCCAGTCCTGGCGAACCTTGGCGGGCATTGGCAGCCTTTACAGTCTCGTTGTCGATCTGGTCCAGGAGCTTCGAGTAGTACTCCTGCGCGTCTTGTTGTTGCCATGTGCTCATGTTCTTCAACACTTGCGGCGTCCAGAGTGTCTGGCCATTGCTGGTGGCGCCGCTCAGGGTGGTGAGCAAGTCGCGGAGCGTGTCGACGGTCCCGGTCGGCGGCAGACCCGACCTCTTTCCGAGTGATACGGCTGACAGATACCCCGGAAGCGACCTTAGCGAGGCCAAGCCCTGGAGGATGCTGTTCTGGTAGCAGGAGTTGTCAAAGTTGCCGAGTCCAGGCGGCGAGTCGCGCACACCCCGACTGCTCCCTCGAACGGCGCCAGACAGGGAGCTCAAGCCCTTGCGTCCAACCTGAGAAACAGAATTCAAGAGGCCCCCTCCGTTGTTTTCCGTCCTCATGATGCGCCGGAGGGCATCTTGCTTGGCGGCACGGGTTGGCGCTGTCCTGGCCATGGGGGCTGGGAAGGGGTTAGGATTGAGGAAGCTGTCAACGGCAAAGAGCAGGCGAGCCGGAATCAACGAGACCGACACGTCCCACAGAATCTGGGAAATAGAAGGGAGCCGGAGGTTCCCACGCGCCGCGTGGTACACTATGCTGAAGGCGAGAAGGAGGATGGTGACGATGAAGCTCGACTGGTGAGAGCGATCTGGCGGTGGTCTTTGTGCGTGGTGCTGGTGTCGATGGGAACCGTCGCGAGTATCGGGCTTGCTCTGAGGGCGTCGGGACTCAGAAGAACTCATCCTGAATGGCAACGGAAGCGAGGGAAGACCGGGTTCAACGGTCAACCCGGCCTGGCTCTTCGTCGAGGTTGTGGTCGAGAGAAGGGCGCCCCACAATTTCAAAGGGTTGCTTGCTGTTTAGGTTCTTTGGCTGTCTCCGGGCCCCACCTACTGACCACCAGCAACCCGCCTGCAAGGGGAAACGAAACAACGTGCCTACGTGCCTCGCACCTCACATAAGGTTTTTGGGGCCAGAAGTGCAGGACTCAGGACTCAGCCTCACCGAGATGTTTCGCAGCATGCAGAGAGCAACTTCCATCGCTTGCAGCTTGCAGCTTGCAGCTTGCAACTGACACGTTTCTTGCATGAGGTTTCTGCTCACCCCTGCTCTCCGCCCCACCCAGTCGGCTGGCCCCAGACGAGCGGTTCCGTTGACAGAATTGCAGGGGTTCAGCTGTCCCAAAATGATACCTTCTTCCACGGAGTTTTGTACAACTATCAATCATGCAATCAAAATTATTTTAGAAAGCATCGATCGTATTGGAAACAGACTATATTAGATGAAAAGAGAATCAGTTTCAAATCCTTTCTTTTTTTTGAGCAAAAGAAAACAACAATCAGAGCTGATGCAACCCTGCTGTCCTGGCCCGTTGACCCCACAGCCCGAAAACAAATTCGACTGCGATAAGAAATAAGAAATATTTCGAGATCTGCCCCGCGATAGTTCCCGTTTCCACCTCGATAACGGCCCGGTGCAAACAAACAGGATGGCCAAACCCACCATTTCCAAGGGGAAGAGAGGTACGCTGCATCCCAAGCGCTCGCATGCATTCTGCATTCCCTTTGTTCGTTACGAAACTAACTCAAACCCTCCCCCCAGGCACCTCAATCCACTCCCGCGCAGCCAGGCGCGCGACCTCCCCCAGCATCGACACCGACAAGTCCCTGAAGCAGATCCGCGCCCCGCAGGAGTCGGTCGACCGGCGGCCGGCCGTGCTCGCAGCCCACCATGCAGGCGGCGTGACCAAGAAGACCAAGGCCGGCAGGAAGGCGGTGCTGAGCTCGAGGGCGCGGAGGCGGCAGGAGAAGAGCATGGACCGCGCCGAGGTCGTCATGGACCGCACGGCAATCAAGGTGCAGAGGAGCAAGGGACACGCCAAGGTCATCGACTCGCGGAAGAAGACATGGGACGAGGTCAACAAGGAAGCCTTCGACAAGGAGGCGCCGCCCAAACTTAGCAAGAAGGCCAAGGCCAAGCTGGAAGAGGATGCCGCTGTGGCGGAGTTTTATGCGGACCAAGACGGCGATTGGGAGATGGAGGGGGCTGGGGATGCAGGCGAAACTGCCGCCGGTGCGGCCGCTGCCCGGGTGCAGTTTGCCTCCCTGCCGGTTGAAGCTGCAGGCGAAGAGGCGGAGAATCTCTAGGGCTGTGTCGGCGGTTCGTTGGTTTAAGTTATGGGGGTTATCATCGAAAAGAGTCGGTGGACTCCGTTTGGGGGGACTCGGCTCATGGGGCTGTGGCGCTGCTCAGACACCTCGAGATGGCGCCCGTAAAAAGGGATGGCCGAATAGCATCATGGGAGGAGTAAGGCGAGCCGCTTCACCAGAGGATGAGAACCCAAACATCGCCCTCGGCAGCAACGTGGGTTGAGGGGTACATACGAGGATCGCCGGATGGTCAGGGCATGGCCATCTACTGCAAGTCATGACACCCCTGGCTGGTCATCACAAAGGAGAGGGCGAGTCCTCACATGCCGGCTCGGGATGCTGGAGCAGATATGCAACCGCAGACGAGGAGGCTATGTTCAATCACATTTCGCTAGACATTAGGTATCATGCTGCGGCAAACGCATGCATGCATGGCCTTTTCTTGTTTCCGGCCATCCGAGTCTTTCGACTATTTTGGTCTCCGCAACGAGCTCAGCAACTCAACGGTGCTCCAACCCCACCCGCACGCAAAGTGCATGGAGACATGCTGGAATCACAGGTTTTTTCTCGGCTCTGAACTTTGGCCAAGATTTCCACGACTACCTTGCACTCCAAACACAACAAGAAAACTGGGTTCATGAGAATGGATAGTTGGCTCGCAGATTGTCCTACAGCTTCCGAAACAGCCCTCTGATAGGGTTTGTATTCGCATTGTCCTTCTCAACAAGCGGGTTTAGCTCAGTTGGGAGAGCGTCAGACTGAAGTCAAAACTTCGGGATTGTAATCTGAAGGTCATGTGTTCGATCCACATAAACCGCAAGAACTTTACTTTTGCACCTCTCGGCCTTCATCAACCATCTTTCCAATTTCTCTTTTTCCATCAAATCTCTATCTACTACATGCATTGCCTACGTCATTAAAATATCAGATTCAAATTCTCAAACATGGATTCGATCTCCTTTTCTTCGACGTACACCTGTTTGGAACCGGGTATCTTCCATTGTCATGTATTATTGTTCATTCATACTTCACCAACTCCTAAAAACGAGTAAAAATGCACGCTATCCGAACCGAGCCCCAAGACGTCAAATGGAAGCAGGGGGCCTCCACGAGAAAGGTGTGAGTTGGTGTGCTGGGGCATCAGACGGGCCCTGGCCCAAACGGGAGGAACGCCTGGCCGAACAGTTCGTTGTTCGTCTGGACAAACTTCCTCGCCTCGTTGTTGAGCCAGCGGTCGATGTGGACGTCGTTGCATTTGGCGTGGGCCATCAAGCGATGCTTCAGGCGACTGATCTCGGCCATCAAGGAGGTGGCCTCGAGTTGCAGGTGCGCGTGGTGGGTCTCGAGGCCGATTTTCGTTTCCTCCAACTCCGAGACGTATAGCTTCTTCTTCTCCCGGCACTTGCTCGCTGCTATCCGATTCCGTTCCAAGAATTTGCGCCTCCTCCGGTCCTCCTCGCCCATGGTTGACTCCTTCTTTATCCTCTTGGCCCTGCGCTTTCTGGGCGGCTCCTGGTCCGGCGGAGTGATGTCGGTCGATGTGCTGGCGGACTTGGAGGTCCGGCGCGAGGGAGACTTGGTCCTCGAGGTTCGGCGAGTAGATGGCGCGGACATGTCCATGGGGATGACCTGGATCTGGGCCTTGGTCTCCTCCTGCTCACTTTCTGGGCTGTAGAGCTGGGGGTCGACGAAGAGCTGCTTCTGATTTGCCGTCGCCATGGGTGCAATCTGATCGGCGAAGCCGTCCCAGACATCCGCCCTTGGAACCGCGGCCCTGGCGTCGGCGAGTGACTGGGGCCCGCCGGCGTCCTGTTTGCTGCTGTACTGGCTGAACGGGTTCAGGCGGATGGCGTCGTCGTCGTCATCCTGTTCTGGACTTTGATACGAATTGGGGTCGTCAAAGTCCAGATAGTCGAAGAAGTGAGCCGGCGGCGCGTCCATTTTCACCTTTCAAACGTGGTCCTGTCCGGTGCGCGTCCAGAACACGAGGGAGTGTTGATAAAGTGTTGGGGGGAAAGGGTCGAGATCAGGGTCGAGGTCGACCGGGCTGCCTGCTCGATGGAAGGGATGGCTGTGTTGAAGCTGTGATGGCGAAGGCGAGTTGGGAAGGGACTGGGGAATTGGCTTGGAGAGGACGGGTATAATTAGGGAAGCAGAGTCTGGAAAAGAGATGGACCGTTCTGCTGCGAGGGTGAGGGGGACAAAGACAGGTCTTGCCCGCTAGGATGCTCCGACATGCGGGTGCATGTGCAGCTGTGGAGCTGTGCTCTGCTGCTTGCCTGCCAGGGCAAAGCTCCTGCAACTCCTTGCAACCGCCTCCTCCTTCCGGCATGCCGTGGCTGAAGACGGCCGCGGTGGGATGGAGGGGGAACGTGGAGGTGGGGAGCGGGCTCGTACTCGCAGACCGCGAGCGACCCGTGCTTTGGGCCAGACCAGACCGGACTCGGCAGCCGGGATCCCGTCGCGATCGTTCGCACTCAGTACTGTATGTACCAAGCAGAACGCCTCCACCTGCGCGGTGACGGTCTGGTGGGGCGGGGAGCATGCTGGGAGCGTGCAACCGATGCCCGCAGCTTGGTGGCGATTGGGGCGTCTTTCGCCAGGCTTCGATGCGTCCAGTCCTAGCACCGCTTCCAAGGTTCCAATGCTACCCCGCGCGCGGCCCGGAGAGACGAGTGCTACTGGAAAGCGTACACTACACGTGTATTCCGATCCCCGCATGGCAATCTTGCGAAATCCCATTCTGTTAGCGTTCCGCCGTTTCAAACTCGCAGGAAGCTTGGACGCTAAAATGGGGTGCATAAGCCCCCCGCAGCACGCCCACAGCAACCTGGAAGCTACCCCCCAGCAGCGTCTGTGCCTCGCAGGTCGCAATCCGACAGCGCTTGCCGCAGCATTTTGCCTGTCCCGTGTGGAATGTGGACCGACCACAATTACAGGTTCACAACCCCTTCCAAGCTCAGAGCAGCGAGGAGTTCCGGATTGAGACGCAACGGGGCCCACGGGCCCGCCTCGGTACTGTACAGTACCCTGTTACGGCCTCTGCCCTGCACCATGGGGTGGCCGTGAATCTCCCGCAGTGGGCCGCCAGCCGGGGCCTGGGCGCGCTCCGACACTCGAGCCACAGCTCATTGTGTCCACGAATCAGGCACAACAACAAAGTCCAAAGTCAGCAGTCCATCGTCAAGCAGACTTCGTTTACCCACTGCGACTCTATGACCTGGCGTTGGAAAGTAACTGACCGAGGTGGTACCGACCGCTGGGTGCTGTCTAGTCAATCATACGATTACCAGAGCGGCCGGTTTTCTGGGCGACCTCTCCGTCTACTGCCTCGATTCTGAGTCGAGGGAGCAGAGCGCATGTGTAAGTGACGGGCAGGCAACCTCGGAACCGTACCGTGCAAGATGGAGGTTTCCGAGGGGCCCCCTCCCAGGCCATACCAGGTCATCCCGGGCGTGAATTCTGCGCAGACAGAGCAACCCCGCGAATCGCTCAGGACACGCATCCGGCCCGCGGCTTGGAAATCCAATGCTCGAGTCAAGCGCTCCGCGGACGCTTGCGGTGGTCCGCAATGGCTGGATTCCGCTTCGAACCGGCTGGCCTGGCATGCCGGCCACCGCTTCCGGAGAAGTGGGATCGGGCACGCGAGGAACATGGCAGCATCGTCTTCATCGTCCAAGTGGAATTCCGTGATTCATCATACGAGTCAGTGCAGACGCGCAGCACACTGTGTGATCGAGAGCTTTACGGACCTCAAAGAGGCTCAGACCATTTCAAATGCGCCTTGGCACTTGATGTTACTGTGTACACTGACTTTCCGCGGTTCTGAAGACCCCAGCGGGACAGGGGAAGCCCGGGCGGCGGCTTGCCAAGGCTCGATCGGATCGCCAATCCCCCCCCACACCACGATGCACCGTTCAGGCTTAGCCGGGCTGAGCCGGGGCGTCACCGATGTTGGGCGGGGCCTGACGCATGGACCAAACTTTATTGGGGCCTCACCTGGCCCGCCTTCTTTCCAACGTCAACGAAAAACATCCACGTCCCGCGTTCCCACGTCCCACCGTCCGATTCATGCAGGGTCCGACGTCCTCTCCAGCAATCATCACGTGAAGACACGAACCCGCGATCAGACCCTGTCGAACCATCTTCCTCCCATCTTCACTCCGGAATCAGCACCATGGAGGTCATCGCCAGCCCGCGCATCACCTGCGTCTATCTCAACTCGTACGTGGGCAAGAATGTCATTGTCGTCGGCAAGGTCATCCAGCTCCGCGGCGAGGAGGCCACCATCGATGCCGATGGCAACATCACAGCCTATTTGAATCGTGTAAGCCTGCCCTGCCCCTCCCTCATCCCCGTCTGTTCCCGTCTGCCCCTTCTTTCCGTCCTGTGACCTGGCCCGAAAGGGGCCCAACGTTATAGAACGACCGCGGAGAGAATAGACGAGACGGAGGGATGTCCACAGCCGAAATGGCCACCTCCCGTCTGGAACAGGCCGCAGGAAAGCCGCCGCCGCGTCAACATCAGACTGCCTTGCTCACACCACTCGCAGGAGGCCCACCTCTCAGCAGGCAACGGCGTCCAGATCATTGGCAAGGTCAACCCGGACCTCTCGATCAAAGTCCTCAGCTCCATCGACCTGGGCACGGGCGTGGGTGAGTCACCAGCCATCTTTCCCATCCTCTCTGGCGCTTGTAGATAGGGGCGAGGTGAGATGGTCCAGACAAGAGTCACAAGACTGTCCCCATCCGAGCCTTGCCGGCCCCCCAAGTTCCTCCATGGACAACAATCCGATGGAGGTGTGGAGTCCTGACGACCTCAGCAGATTACAACCTCGCCAACTCGGTCGTCGAGATCTCACACCAGCACCGGAGTCTCTTCGCGTACGATTAGGCCTGCGGAACTTCCCAAGTAATCTATCTGCAACACAGCAACAGAACAAAACAAACCAGCAAGCAATCGCCTTGACCTCGCCTCTACCTCTCCACCATTGACGACGAATTGGAGACAACGGGGCCTAGGCGGGACGACCTTGCACGGACATGACGGACAGCGCAGCGCAGGCGGGCAGGCAGCAGGCAGCCAACAATAAGGACTCGGACCGCGTCCCGGCGAGCGCAGAACTTGCTCGGTATATCCCGCATCTAAGCGCAGCCTCCGGACGTGCAAGATCAACTGGTCAGCGGCTTGCGCACCCTTCGTGCTTGAAAACACCTTGCATGTGATATGTATCGGATTTTGCTCCGCTTGGGGGCATCCTGTCGTGGAGGGTGTGAGATCACCCCACATCGAAGACTGGCGCGCCAAGCTGGATGAGCTTATCCTAGACGAAACTCCACCATTCATCATCATCCTGATGTAATGGGGCAGCTTCGCTGCGCGGTAGGCGAAAACAGAAAAGCCACCTAGCTAAGGCAACACTCCCAAGGCGGTTTTGCCTTTTCTGGCACCCAACATATCACCGCCCACCTTCTAGTCGTGGCTGTGTCTGTCCGCGCGGATGTGGGTTGGCGACTCCAAAGCCACCGAGTCATTTCCCAGAAAGCAAATAAATTGGCCACCATGACAGTCGTAGCAACATCGTTGTTGTTTGCGCTCGGTCCAAACAAAAACGCTCATCCCTTTCCATTCCCTCCCATGCCATGCCATGCCGTCCGTGCCATGCCGAGTCATTCCCACATCCCGTAAACCAAGCCCGAATCTGCAATGCAACACAGATACAGCAGCAATGACGAGAAGAAGACGAAAATAAACAAAAAGCCAAAGAGGACAAAGTGAAGGATCCCACACGTCAACAACAATTCCTCACTCACTCATCCCGCTCCCTCAACGACCCACTCAGCTGCGACGCCCACACAGTCTCCTGCTGCTCCAACACGCCCCCAAACGACCCCTGCCCATGATTGGGCCTCCTCCTCAACAGCGGCGGCGAGCTAGGCATGACCATGTCCGTACTCAAGAAGCTCCCAAAATCTATCCCTGCGGCGGCGGCGGCAGACGAAGGATGCCCGTCGTCCTCCTCCCCCACCACGTCCAGGTCCGGCAGGTCATCCAGGTTCAGATGGTGATGATGCTGCTGGTGCTGCTGGTGCGGCAGACCGTGCCGGGACGGCGAGCCGCCGATGAAGTCGTTGGCCTCGCTGAGGAGCTGGTGCAGCGTGGCGGTGAAGGGGGAGTCGAAGGGGATGGGCAGCTGCATCGCCATGCCCATGGGGAAGTGGCCGTGCTGCGGGCCGGCGTCGACGGCAAAGTGCGCGTGCAGGTTGTTGTTGCCGCTGCCGCTGCTGCGCGGTGTGCGGCGCTTGCTAGTGCTCATGGGGTGGAGGAGACCGGCCGACGAGCGTGGGGTTCGGGATGGGGTGCGCTGGAGGTGGTGGGCGAAGAGTTGAGCTGCGGATTTGAGGGTGCTCCGGCTGGAGCGGATCGAGCGGGAGATGCTGCGGGTGATGGGGCGGTGGCTCGGGGTCGGGCGGGTCGGTGTCTTGAACGGGCCTGAGGGGGCCTTGGGTGGCGGCGTGGACGGGCGTCGGGGAGGAGTGCCAAAGAGCTCCTGGTCGAGGTCCTCTTGGTCGCCAGGGGTCGGAGTGCCGGGACGCCCCGGGTAAGCGTTGTTCTCCTTACCTACAGCTGCGGACCTTGCCCCCTGGGCGTGCTCTGTTGTTGAAGCTGCATTCAGCGAAAGCTCCCCAAGAACCTTGGGCATCCCATCCCTCCTCGGCGATGGGAAGAGCAACCGTCTTGTGCTCCCGAGTTCGTCCTCAACTGCGATGGGGCTGTCCGCAGTCCCACTGCCCCTCGAGTGAGTCGATCCCAGGAAGCGGTGTCTTGGGGAGCTCCGCAAGTTTAAATGCTTTTCTTCAGCCAGAGCCATGCTCTGTTGTCCCGGCTGTGTGCCGTTCTCAAAACTATCGGTGAGAAATTCGTGGTCCAGAGGGCCGATCGGGTCAGTAGCGAAGTACGCTTCTGAGGTGAGGTTGGCTTGGGCATCACTCTTTGTCCGAGCCTTCTTCGATCTGCCCTTGGGTTCGCGCTTCCTGCGCGGTTGGTTGAGCCGGGCGGCGTCCTTGTCCCACCTGTCAGGTGGCCGATGCACCTTGAATTTTCCCAACCAAATGCCGCAAGGATTGCACAACAGAGCTTCGGTCCATTTCTTCTTGTCGTCCTTTGGTCCAAGATTCTTTTTGATCAGCTTGTACTTGCAAGGCTGCTCGTTCTCATCCCTCTCCAGTACCTCGATCATCGTCACACACCCTGGCTTCTCCGAAAACTCGTGGAATCCCGGAAGCCCTTCATGGTCCTGTGCCCAGATCTTGCGCCATGTTGGCGTCTCAATAGCACCACAGTTGCTGCAAAACGGAGGTGACTCCCCGTTTTGGACCGCATTCTCGAGCTTCTCTTTGATGGTCTGTTTCTTCACCAGATTCTTGCTGTATCGTGGGGGATCAAAATCGCTCGGCGGGAACGCCGGTTCGGAGGCGGGTACGCATGGGAAAGTCAGGAGCGGCTCCGTCGTCGGAGCTGGTGCATTTGGGATCGTTTGATCGTTTGAACCAGGTCTTGACGCCGGCCTCGACGCTGGCAGAGTCAACTCAGATAAGACAGGCTCCAATTCTTGGCCTTCGGGGAGCATCATCGACATCTCAGGTGTCGAGTCCGGCTGTTGCCGAAAAAAATCCGTGTACCCGTCCTCTGCGACGTTTCCCACGGGTTGGGCCGAGTCGACGAGGTTGTTGAAGGAAGCCTGCTCCTGGAATGGGCGTGGTTGCAGAGAGCCTTGCGACAGCTCGTTTCCATTCGGGTGGGTTGCGTGGTCCTGTGACAACCCGTTTCCATTACGGTGATAGATCGAGTGCTCCTGGGACAACCCGTTTCCATTCTCTTGGTAGGTCGGCTGTTCCTGGGACAACCCATTCCCGTTCTCTGGGTAAGCCGGCTGTTCCTGGGACAACATATTCCCATTCTCTTGGCAGGCCGAGTGGTCCCGTTCGAGTGGCTCCTGCTCAGACATGACCGGGTTGGGTGCCGTGTTTGACCGCTTGAGGGAACGGCTCGCCGCCTTTTTGGGCGGGGGC
>FJWA01003457.1_pt1 | contig 13771 bp, 9 predicted proteins | sample 1011891 | NCBI WGS metagenome assembly FJWA01 (sample SAMEA3912450, study PRJEB9761) | metagenome | biome: forest; material: soil | place: USA | collected 2011-06-22 | depth 0.1 m
GATGTATGCTGAGACTGCGCTTACTGAGCTCGGCTGTCCAAAATAGTCCAAGGTGTTTCTTGGCAACATAGACGCGCAGCCTGACAGGCATCGAAGCAANCTGGAAGGTGTAATCGCAGNGTACATCTTAAGAAATGAGACCGAGATCTCGGTCCTCTACCCAAATTAGCGTGCAATNCCGGCAATACGTGTGTTGGGGTTGGTGGGGGGGCATNGACATGGAATGCAGGTGATGTGGTGTCAGGGTCAAGTCCCGGCCCTGGCACAATGGATCATAGGGTTCAGCGGACTTTAGGTTGAGTGTCAGTCAAAGTTGCAAAGANATGTTTNATTGTCATGTCTAGTAGTGGCAANGAGAGAGGGAGACTAGAAACAGACGACAAACGGAGAAGCAATGAAAGGAAAAGAGAAACGAGGAAGAGAAACCCATACCCACCATGCCTTCTAGATTCCATCTAATTGTAGTGGTAAAAGGGACAAGTGAGAAGCAAACCCTTTCTCAGACTCAAAGAAACCGTTCTCCCATCAGGGGCCGTCAAGCCCGGATATCATTGAATCAAAGGCCCTCCAATCCAAACCCTATGACCGTTCCATCCCAAAGAAACAGGAAAAGAGAGCATGTGCTATCAAGAATCAAAAATGGCCCCGTAAGCCGGCACCCCCCGGGTCTCTAACCCATACACCACCTTCTTGGTCACCCTTTGGTTCGAGATAACCACCACCGCCTCTCCCTTCTTCCTCCCGGCCCCCTTGACCACCTCCCTCCCTTCCTCCCAAACGCGGTACGCCAGCTTGACCAGATCAGGCCGGCGGCTCTCTTTCCCCCCCTTGCTCGTGTCGATCACCACGGCCTCGGGATCCGTCTTGTACACCAGCTCCACGACGGCGCGGCCAAACGTCCGCACGGGGTCCTTGGTCGACCAGATGATGCGGACCGGGTGGCCGGGGTGTTGGACGAACAGGCTCAGACAGGGCGCAATGCCGGACCCCGTGGCGACGACGACGCACGGAGAGAACAAGCCGGCGACGCGCATGACGCCGAACTGCGGGGTGCCGCGCGTGTAGATGTGCTTGGGAGGTGAGGCGATGATCTTGCGCGTCCAGTCGCCCGCGTTGGAGACGATGACCGAGAAGCCGCGTTCGCCGGCGTGGGAGAAGGNAGCTGCGTCGGGAGAGGTGAGGGCGTGGGTTTTGAGGGCGGCGAGGGAGAGGTCCGAGGAGGTGGAGGAGGTGGAGGAATGTTTGAGTTGTAGGGGGGCCGGCTTTTCCGAGTGGGTGTCACAGATGCAGCCAGGGCAGTGGTGAATGGTCGCCGACGGGAAGGGGATCACGCCGAATGCGTGGGTTTCTGTCAGCGGGGCGTCGGTCAGGCGGATGGCTTGTCCATAGTGCACGTTGCGGTGCTTGAAGTTGAGTTTGACGCAGTGTTCCGAGAGCACCTCGGCGTCGACCTCGCGGAGGCGGAGGCGCGTCCAGGGGTAGATGACCAGGAGGGTGATGGCGACGAGCATCCAGAAGTTGGAAGAGACGAGCAGAGCCTTGCCAAAGGGGACGCCGCTAGCCTGGGTGGCGTCCGCGGTGAGGAGCATGACCTGGGCCCAGAAGAGGAGGACGGCGAGCCAGCCCATGAAGCGGTGGATGCCCTCGAACCAGTTGTGAATTACCCGCCGCAGGTGGGGGTGCGCCGAGATGAGCATGGACACGAGCAGGAAGATGATAAAGTAGCTGACAAAGTAAATGTAGCTGCGGATGACACTCAACGACTCGGCGCTCTGGAACTCCCTGGTCAGGAGCACGAGGTAGGCCATGTACCAAAACGTGGCGGCCACCGCCCCGGCGCTGTGAATGCCGCCGTACGAGTAGACCTTGGCCGCGAGCGTGCGGAGCCGTAGGGGGAGATTCTTGGTCCAGGTTCCAAACACCCAGAACATGGCGTTGACCACGTGCTCGTTGCGGACGAGAATGATGACCAGGATGTTGGCTGTCACGGCTACGCTGGCCTGCTGGTATGTGATCTTGGAGCGGTCCCCCGAGATGGCGTGGCGGGCAATTAGCACCCCCAGGGCAGCCATGTTCGCGAGGTAGACAAGACAAAAGATGCGGCGGTAGACGGAGCCAAAGTTCCATCGCAAATACCGGTACAGCCGAGGTCCTTTTTTGGGTGGTAGAGGCGAGCCGTCGAGCCCGTGGCCCTCGAAAGGGTCGAGGTCGGGAAGCAGGGCCCGGGGTTTGAATTCCTTGGCCTCCAAGGGGGGNGTGCCCGCGAGAGTGGACGAGGACGAGTTGAGGGAGGCGCCGCCTTCTTCCAGATCGCGAGGGGCACGCACGATACTGGTGCGGACTCCCAGGAAGCTGCTCCTGATCGGTCGTGTGCTGGAGTCGTCATCGCTGCAGTCGGACTCGCAGTCTGAAACCTCGAGCTCTTCGTTGGCGTGCTCGAGAGAGGCTGGAGCGGGTGAGGCTTGAGCGGGTTCATAGCTCGTGGGCCTGGGGTAAGGGAGATGGTGAATAGTCGTGGGGCGTGGGACTCGAGGGCGACGAGGAGGAACAGCAGGCGATGGAGACGTTGGGCGCAGAGGCCGTGTAGGCCGTGTGGGAGGTGTGAGGTTTCTTGATACAGAAGCCATTGTGGTGTGTGGAGGTCTCTCAGCGCGTGCTGAGCTGGTGGGCGGTGGTGGTGAGACGGGTTGCAGACAAGAGGGGGTTCACTGGAAGGAGAGCGTATTTGATCAGTCAGGCTTGAGTAGAAGGTACAAGTCCTTGTCTTGGGAGGGTGGTGAGATGATGAGGAGAGATGATGNGGTGGGTTAGACAGGAGAGTCTGGACTTATAGACCGCCGGCGTAGATCAAGAGAGTGTAAACCGAGGTATAATGGAGTTGCTTCCCGGTTGGTCCTGGATCCTATTGTTGTGCTGATATGTGTATGCCCCTGAATGTTCTTGGAATAGCACCGGTCCACTTTCCTAAGTCGGAGACGACAAGAGGAGGCGAGGAGGACAGACATCGTGAGCTGCCCCTGAGAGCCACATGNGGCCTCTTGTCGTGTCCGCCGGGGTGTCATCCGGTCGGACCGAAGGTGGTTCGGCGGCCACGGGCCATGCTGTAAATAGCGTGGAGTTCGACGAAGCGCGAGCCGCCAGCCACGAGCCGCCAGCCGCCGCTGATACGGTATGTTTCGCGTTTACGGACATGCTGGACTGTCTGGACATCATCTCGGCTATCTGGATCGAACTGCATCCATGAGACGGTGTGTGGCGCGGCTCTTGAGGGGATGGATCACTGCATGGATGCAAGGGGTAGCAGTCCGATGCTGCAGTCCAGTGTCCTGGGCCGAGTTGTGGTAGGGCGAAGAAGCTGAAGTTCTGAACTAAGGTCAGGTTCCATGCACGATTGTATTTGCAGACACGGGCTGGAAAGAGAGCTAGCCAGGGTCTGGGGCAGGGGCGCAGATCTCCCGCAAGCCCGCCACCAGCGTCTTGAGGCGGCGTTCCATTGCGACGCTGCCGGCCGCGAACCCCCGGCTCGTGGCTCAAACTCACGTGTGTATTCTGGACTTGTATGTACATACGCGAGCTGCAAGCCAGGCTCGTTGCAGAGATCTCCTCAGGGATGCCGGTCTTGGTAGCATCCATGTTGACGTTCTTATGGGAGACGAGCTGCTGACGTGCGCGCCTGGCAAGCAACCCTGTCCTGTGGCCTGTCAATCATCAATCATCAAGCCTCCCGCGCAGCTCTTTCGAGTTACGAAGCATGGCAGCAGCTGAGGGCAGCGTCGACTACCCTATAAGTTAGACTCAGCCATCAGGTCCCGACTATTGAACACTGCCAGCGTGCACTGGCGCAAGTGCGACAAATCAGTCGAGCAGGCGACCAAAGGCCGAAAGCTAGCGTTCTGCAGCTGCCAACACGAACACACCGAGATCCCCAGCTGCCCGCTGTCCGGCCAATTGAACTGCGATCGAAGCCCGGTTGCAGCTGGTGTGGGGGCGTCCCGTCAGGAGGAGCGCGGAAGCATTGAAGCAAACGCATCGAAGCTGGGGGCCGTTATTCTTGGAGTTGGAAAGTGGGCAAAATGCAAGTGTGGGGCAAAATCCAAAACAAACCCAAGCAAACCGAAAGGCTGTCCTGGAAAGCGATTGGTCCGGTGGCCGCCGCCCAAAAATAATCCACCCCAACCCTGCTTTCTGCTGCGCAACTCTCCCGCGAACATCCGTTCCCGAAAGCTCGGCCCGCTGTCCTCCCGGGTGGCTGTTCAGCAAAATGCACACCGAGGGACTCCGCTTGCACCACTGGGCCTCCGGGCGCAGCGGATGGAAGAGGACTGTACAAAATACAAAATACAGAATACAGAATACTGTACCTGTGTGGTACGTGCTTAACTCGATTTAACGTTGCTCGGATCGACGATCGCGGGGCCGATCACTGTTCTGCAGTGGGACCACCCCCCCTACCTCGCCCGCCTTGGCCTGACTGCAAGCTCCCATGCATGTGCTCTCCGGATCTGAACGGCCCTCATACTCGAACCGTACCCCTTGCAGGAAACCTCATCCTTTGGATGCCCTTTCACTCGGTCAGCCGAAGTCCGGACAGAGCAGCCGTCCTCGCTTCCAAACATGTCGGTCGCACACGCGCCGGATGGGCAGGCATTAATTAGTACGTGCCCTATAATATGTGTTCCTATTCAACGACAACAACGCTCACTGCCGCCAACCCGCATCATGCCGGCCCGACTTTTGCCATCCATTGGCCAGCGGTTTCCAGTTCCCCTTGCGACAGCCAACCGCGTCCCAATTGCCGAGAAGCGTTCATATCTTGGTTCATGGGCCGCGAAAAACCCCGATTTGCTCCCTGCCTGAACCGTCCCGTTCCTCGTCAGAGTTCGGTTGACCGTTGTTGGCAAGCTTAGCAAGCCTTTGTCAAGGCCAATATCTCAAAACACGGCGGCAAGCAGACGGCTCAGCGCAACACCATTGGCGGGTTGATACGCCCGGAAACGTCTCCGGTTTTCCATTTCCATCCCCAAGGCTCCCTTCCGGCATTGTTTCCGTGCAGATCGGGGCGTCGGTTCGCAGTCCAGGGGGCTCGGAAGCGCTCATAGTACGAGGCCGCCACGCCTTGGAGCGCTCTCCGCCCGCTCATCAAGCTTGAATGCAGGAATGGGCCAGGCAGAAACCGCCTCGGATCTCCAATGCATAGGAAGCTAGTATCTAACAGTCATTACGCGATGTGGCTAGTTGACTCGGTATCAATATCACTTCTGAGAGCCTGACATGTGGCAAATCTACGAGTTAGGAATGGAGGCCAACCTTTCGCGTCCAAATCGGGATGCTCCCTACCCGTATTGTTCTGCCAGTTGGTCGCCGAGCTCCCATTTTGGTATTTTGGTTCTCCTATGTCTAAAGACAGATCTTCGCAGAACCAGGTGCTGCTTTTCCATGCATGATCTCCACCGCGGACGTCACCCAAAGCCCCTAGGGCGTACTCTCTCTTGCAGCCAACAACCCGCCTGGCTGCTGCTCGGCGGCCCAGGTCGAAGCAAACCCCTGGCCCCTGCGTGCGTCTACCAGACTGTCGGGACCATATCGTGCCCAAAAAAGCCCAATCTGCATGCTTACCTGCACAAACCGGCCAGCGGTTGGAGCGTCGATTTATTAGTCGATGATGCCAGGAGAGTATATGGTGCAAAACACGACTGATCCTTCTACACCGAGGCTGGGTGGTGATTGGTCGCGAACACCGCATGGCAGTGCTGCAACGACCGTGTGCGATCGCTTCTCGAGTATCCGATTCATACAAGCAGTTCGATATCTCATTGATGAGCCACTGGCAGGTTCCCGGCACACTCGGGAAAACTGCAGTTCTAAAACCGGCAGCGGGCACACGCAGTTTGATGGAGTCTGTCTTGTGTGATTGCATCTCTGCTTGCTGTTTATTTCTCCTTTTCGGGCAACGCCCAGCTGTCTGTTGACACGGGCCGCGGCGGATTCCCAGAATAGACCAACCGATACTAGATCTCGAGCGGCACTCACGGGGAGTGCGCAAACGGGCATGGCCCAGCACATCCAGTCTGGTGCACGGTAGTGATGGGGCCAGGCCGTAAGGAAGGTTTCGCTGGTTGGATGCCGAGCGTCTTATTTTCCTCTCTTTAATTTTCCTCTCTTGCGGCTTACCTACCTGAAATACATTGCAGATACAAGAAAGTGTGTGTGTTGATTGGTAAATGATCGCCCGGGATGGCACCACGGTGGCTATTGGGAGCGTTGAGGAACACGGTGCAGGACGGCAAGACAGGTCTTTCGTCGGGTTGGTTGAAGAGTGACGCGATTCATTCAGGAGACCAAGTCGCCAAGACGAGCGTTTGGCACAGGCATCACGTGCAGAAACACGTGCAGTACACACCAATTGCTTGTGCCTGAGGATACGCGCGATGCGAGGTGGAGCTCCACTTCGGCTCTGGGCGTCGGAGCTTCGACGAACCTCGACCACGATCGACCACCGACCCCTCGCAATTGTCGCCGCAGCCGCTCAATTGCAGCCCACAATGGCGACAGAATCAGGCGAGACACCGCGGCGTATGCTCACCAATCCCTCTGCCCCTCCCCGGGAACACAATGCGCTGACAGGCGGCCGCAGGGGCGACCCGCGAGGAGATGAGCGCTGCGAAGCTCCCCCTTCAATACCGAGACAGCTGCGCCCACCTGCTGATTCCCCTCAACCGCTGTCGCTTCGAGACGTACTATCTGCCGTGGAAGTGCGAGGTACGAGTTGCGCCCGACTGGACCTGGCAGGAGACGAGAAACACAAAATGGATCGCGGACGGGACCCGATCGACTGACGCTGCCTGCCGCAGGACGAGAGACACAGCTACGAAAAGTGCCAATACGTCGAGTTCAAGAAGCGCGTTGCCAAGATGGACGAGCTCAGGGCGGCCAAGGGCGGCGCTCGCAGCAACTGAGCGGCCAGTCGAGGGCGGGTGACGGGCGGGAGAAGTGCTCGCCGTGTACATATGCGGGGAGGGGAGGCGGTGGAAGCGAGGATCGATAGCCGGCAATACACTGCGTCAGACACTTGATGGCTCAGGTTCTTGAAAATTCCGGGCCTCGCCAACTCGAAATCACCCACCACAACTCTGAACGCGCACCGCCCACCAGCCGCGGGCCACTGATGAGAGCGTCCAAAGAGACGCAGCGATAGAGGCGTATAACCTAACAATGGGAACTAACCGAATTGATAGGTAGTTCTTGCTCGAGTCGGCATCTCGTCGCTCNTCCAGCATCGGCCTCGAGTATCCGTACCAACCCCGCACGAGTCGGAGCCTCTGGGAGAAGCCAGAACGCGGCCCAGTTCTCGCCGCAGGAATTCCGGTGGTCATACATAGTACAATCTTCAACCAGGATATGATTGGCGATTCCCGAGCTCCTGTCCAAGCCGATGCCGCCGAACGTGGTGATTAGATCTCGACTCCACGCCATACACACCTCGCCACAACTTCGATATTTCATGCGTCAACCTCAGAGCAGGTAAAAACCATCCCACTTTTCACATGCAAGCATGCCACCTCTCCCGCAGCACATGCAACCACTTCAGTTGGGGAGGAACACCGTGTTTCTCCGCGCCGTCGTTGTTCGTGGGGTCCCGCATGAAGCTGCGGGCTTGGCTGCCGGTTGGGCGTGGGAAAACTTCATCGCCACCCGTCCGAGTGTGGGAGCTCACACCATTTCAGCCTTGTCCGCGGAAGTGAGATTTACCTCGCAGCTGCAGGTGATAGCGGATCTGACGCAGGCACCCCCTGCGAGACCCCGTCAANCCAGCAGACTGGTTGATTTCCAGTTCCGGGGATAGCGGTAATTAATTATCGGATGGCTTGGGAAATGGTTGCTGGGCAAGATTCACTCTGGACGACCTGAGAGACGGCCCGGTCCGTTGAGGCGCTCTCTGGCCAGGGTCATCTCAACCAACTGTTTCCCAATCTCCGTCTCAGTCGCCGTATTTAGCTCAAATTGCTCAAGTAAGCACTCTTCACACAAGTTCATGTTGCACATGCTTTGAGAGAGGGTTGGAAACATAAAAACGATAAAAAACGGCGCAGCTTGGAGTGAATTGCCTGTCAATAGCAATGTCTCGGTGAGAACGGAATCGCAGCAACCAGCACCTTACCCTCCCCTCCAGCTTCGTCCGACACTAGGGGCGAAGAATGCCTCGAAGGGCTAACCACCGTCGATGACAACGTTGGGTCCAGAGAACTCGAGTCGAGCCAACAGCCCCGGGGCCAGTGTCTCAGTCCGGCGCAACCCAGCAGACCTCCGCACCGTCGTCGGACGTTGGCTTTGACAGCCCGCGGACTGTGGCTGGGCCTTGACCCCGAAACAGGTCGACAGCACAGATTGGGAGATAAGGCAACATTCGCCGATTCCCTGCCTCTCGNTGGTCACGACGGCGCAGAGAGAACCACCCCGGGGCTGGATCTCGAGTGCGACATCCGGGAATCCAAGACAGCCAGTGCGCCCAGATCCTGGGCTTCTCGAGGGGGCAACGGCAGGTTCTTATGCCCGCGGAGATGGTGCTGCCCTGATTCACTTATCGAGCCGAGTCCAAGATAACATTGTTACTCGGAANCATCCGACATGCGTGCCAGCAAGGCGGCTTTATCTATGCCAAGGCGGCCCCTGGCCAGAGCCTCAGCCCGGATGCAGATAAGGAGATAACTGGGGCTGTTGGGCAGGCTGTGGGGGTCGTCACGCGTCCCACAACGCGGGATGGGGTTAATTGATCGGAGATGCAATTTTAAGCATCTCAGGTCGCATCCTGGNTCTGCTCCTGAGCGAGCTTGGCCATCGGATCGCCAGCAGGGCTGCCGTCAGGCATCACAGCGCCTAGCGCCAACATGTCTCAGGTCGGGGGATGGGATTGATATATATTAATCAGAGGTCCTGGCGGATTGCCCAGGATTCCGGTTTAAAGTCTCATTCAGCACCCGGTTCACCACCCATCTCACGCGCCTGACTCCGTGCCACCCGGCCATCCATCCCCTGAGTCACCCAACAATCAAGCAGGATGGGACTCAAGGCATCGGATCTCTGGCGACAGCCGGTCCTCAACCCAGTCACCAAGAAAGCTCGCAGTGTGCCCGTTTTCAACCCCGTCGACCCCCATGGCCGCGTTTTCTTCTTCTCGTGGCTTGGCTTTATGTTGGCCTTCTGGGCCTGGTACACCTTCCCGCCCTTGGTAATATGCTCCCAAATTCCAAGATGGTGGCAACCAGCTGCTGACCCTTTCCCTTTCCAGTTGACTGTAACCATCAAGGCAGACTTGAATCTTACCTCGGCGCAAGTGGCCAACTCGAACATCGTGTCCCTCGTGGCCACCCTGGGCGTTCGGTTCCTGGCGGGCCCTCTGTGTGACATGTTCGGGCCCCGCCGGGTGTTCGGTCTGATCCTGCTGGCCGGCAGCATCCCGATCGGCCTTGCTCCCTTGATCAAGGACGCTACCGGGCTCTACATCATCCGTCTCTTTATTGGCATCCTCGGCGGGTCCTTTGTGCCGTGCCAGGTGTGGTGCACCGGTTGGTTTGACAAGAATATTGTCGGCACCGCCAATGCACTCGCCGGAGGCTGGGGCAACGCCGGTGGCGGCATCACCTACTTCATCATGCCCGCCGTCTATGACTCTCTGGTTCACCGGTGGGGACACTCCGCCGGTGAAGCATGGCGCATCACCTTCGTCGTGCCGCTGGTCTGTCTGATCATCTGCGGACTCGCCCTCCTCTTCCTCTGCGACGACACGCCCATGGGCAAGTGGTACGTCTCTCCCGCCGTCCCCCTTCTGCCCCTTTCCATTCATCCCAGTACCCACCTAACACGTCATCCTAGGAACGACCGCCACCTCCACGTTCAGACCAATCTCGAATCCCACGGTATCTCGGGCACCATCGTCGCCGTTCCCGGCGCCATCGCCGACCGCCACACCCCTGGCACCTCCACCCCGACGGGCAACGCCTCGGACCTTGAGAAGGCCGACGAAAAGTCCCACCTCCCTGTCACCTCGACCGGCGAGGCGGCCATTACCCTCACCGAAGCCATCGAGACCGCCCAGGGCGAGGTCGTCCTCAACCCCTCTTTCCGCGAGTCCCTGCCCGTCATCTGCAGCCTGAACGCCCTGTTCCACGTTGCGACCTACGCCTGCAGCTTCGGCGGCGAGCTGGCCATCAACTCGGTGCTNGGCGCCTACTACCTCAAAAACTTCCCCTCACTGGGGCAGACCAACGCGAGCAACTACGCGGCCATCTTTGGGTTCCTCAACTTTGTGACCAGGCCGCTGGGCGGAGTGGTGGGGGACGTGGTGTACAAGTTCTTTGGGAAGAGTCTGTGGCTGAAGAAGGCGTGGATCCATGTGTGTGGGCTGCTGACGGGCCTCTTGCTGATCGTCATTGGCGTGTTGGATCCGCATGACCTGGGCACCATGATCGGGCTGATTGTGCTGATGGCCGTGTTCCACGAGGCCGGCAACGGCGCCAACTTTGCGCTCCTGCCGCACGTGTACCCGTATGCCAACGGCGTGTTGTCGGGCCTGACCGGGGCGGGCGGGAACCTGGGTGGTGTGGTGTTTGCCATCATCTTCAGGTTCATGGACAACGGGACGAACTACGCCAAGGGGTTTTGGGTTATCGGCGTCATTCATATTGCCCTGAATCTGGCCGTGTGCTGGATCCCCCCTATTCCAAAGGGCCAGATTGGCGGCCGGTAAGGAAGGGGTATTTCTCGTTATTAGAACCCAAGATAAAAGCAATCATTCTATGCGTTTCTCTCCATTGTCAGTATCTTGGATCTTGGAATATGATATTGCTCGCTGGTCTTGACTCCCGTGGCTTTCCAAAACTCAGGGACTTAACGACGACCCTATTAGATGTCACGTTCTATCGCAACATCACAATTCAGTGGCTCCAACTGCAATATACCTAAACATCAATTCGGTACTACATCACTCTCAACCTTTACGCCTTACTCGGTAACCCCCGCTGCCACTTCTCCAACACGCCTCGCACCCTAAGCTCCTCCTCGCCACCCCCCGACATCTTTCCATCAACCACCTCCACCAGCTCCAACACCACCCCTTCCCAGCAAACCAAGCTCGCTTCCAGCCACTTGAGCGTCCTCAGCCGCCGCAGCGTGTCGTCAAACTTGGCTCGCGGGCCAAACCAGTCCTCCGCCGGCATGTCCACGAGCACCCGCCATAGCAAACTCGCCGCCGCGTATCGCCCGCAGATGGCGTCGCCAAACGCTTGCATCTCCTTGGTGAGGACCGCGTCGGCGGGGAGGGTGCCCGTTCGGACGAACGCCTGAGCCGCAAGCGTCCAGCCTTCGTGGGCGACGGCGAGGCGCTCCTTGGTGGTCTTGGTGCGTTTGATGGCGATTTGGTGGGGGGTCAAATCCTCGTTGGTGAGGGGGGCTGTGGGGTGGGTTGTGCGACTTGTTTCCTGCTCGAGATCGCCCTGCGCGGTCTTGGTAGCTGCGGGAATGGGTTGGGAGGGAGTGAACTGGAAGTTAGCGGGGTTTTGAGACATTGTGGGGTGCTATTAAGGAGTAGTAGTCGTGGATTCCTGTGTAATGGGGGACTTAGATGTCCTTGCTGGATACAAGAGGAACGGTAACGGGCTTTTCAAATAGAAAGGTGAGCAATCAAACTGGGCAGTGTCTGGATCTGAACATCAGAGCAGACAATGAATTTGTTCATGGCCTTGTCTGTGCCCTCGTGTACTGCAGGCACGTTGTGTAACATCGCTTTGTACTGCACAGAGGACAAAGCAAGTCGGGAATTGCTGTTCTTTAACATGTGCTACAAATGTCCTGTATCCTCAGCGCGAAAGCTGGCTGTAAGCCGCGTCGCTAAACAAATAAGAAAGTTGAACATCGTTGAACTTTATCAAGTATGTCATGGACTCCATTACGTGATTGCCTAGGAGTAGTTGAGTCCAAACCTCTAAGTATTGTTGAGGCGGAGACATTGTCAGGTTCAAACAGTATTCCCCGAGTCAGAAGTGGTCGGCGGTCGGCAAATTCGGCCTGTGCCAAATACCGACCATGACAGACACGACTGAGCTATTGACAGTCTGTCCACTGTCCTCTAAAGGATAATGTGTTGGCTAGATTCCCTGTGTATCTACCGTAGGTTTGAGGTAATTTTGGGAATGTCACTTCACCTCAGTCTGTTCAAGTTTCGTTCCTCTCCTGATGCCCCTCGAGGACCACTCGCGCGGTTAAGTCTGTTACAGACCTAGGTAGTGATAGCTCGATCCTAGAGGTAGCCTACCAACCCCGCCCCTGTCCAGCATCGTCTCGGCTTCAAATGAGACCTTGCCTTGCCTCTCGAGACACAGTAAAAGAGTCGAATAACTGGAGCTAGATGCAAAGAACGCAAATTCTTCTTCACAGTGGGACAGTGGAGTCCGTTCGGCAGATTCACACCACAAGGCTTCAGTTTAGTCCACCTTGCCGCGTTTTTCCCTGCACCCCATATTGGTGACGAGAGAGACAGCATAAGTGGGATTTGCGATTGCGTGTGAGGGCATAACTCTTGGTATTCCCACCCCCACGCTGCGCAGGTCAGTCAGATGTGAGAAGTGAGAAGCCTACGCCAGTTTTGGCGCCCCGTATCGTTTCTTTGTCTGATGGGTAAGCCACGACGCTTCAAGCTTGGCCAATTGGAGACCTTCTTCAACCAAAATGTGATAGAAACCTGATGAGATCCATCTGGTACCGTGCTTTGTCTCAGTACGATGCTGGCCTTTTCCCGCGATCCCAGGGCCTGGCTTCGGTTTCTGTTGGTCTCAGAGGCACATGGCGTTCAGGGGTCTCAGCAACCAGCAGGTTGGATCAACCCATGACAATCGTATTGCTGGCATACTTTGCCTGGGGCATGGTCCATGGGTGGCTGCAGAATAAAACGAAGATCGTGGGCAGAGCGGCGAGCCCGGTTGCCCTGCAACTTGTTTCAACCGGCGTCGCCGAAAGAATCATGGGACAGATGTCCAGATATTTAAAGGGACTGGTTTTCTCAAACTTGACATCGATCTCTTGCTGTATTCCCTCAGCGTCTCTCTTTGAACCCCAAATAGGCCCAAACACTTGAACGGGTCTCAATCCGCACCCTTCGACACCAACTACATCACCCAAGTGATTCCGCCATTTCTCCAAGACTTTCCTCGCTCAATTACGGCTATTCAGCATGGCTCTCACCCCACCCTACCATGCGCCTGCGGGTCCTCGTCAGGTCCAACAGAAGCGGGGAGCATATGAGAAGCCTTGCCCGCCCAAGCCCTCCCCCAACCCTTCCACAAACCACGGATCCTGAGAGTCAGTGCAATACCTCCTCGCCTCTGCCAGTCATGGAACTTGTAATCGTGCTAACCCGCAATGTCTAGAGTTTCGAACTTGACCAGCAACGCTCTTGGTGGTCAACAGGTGGCGGTGAAGGGAGAATAGTTGGCGGTGAAGGGAGAGTGCAGGAGGCTCGGCAGCAGATGGTTCGAGAGTTGGAGGAGGATGGTGAAGGAATCATTCATTACGACCTAATAATGTTTACTTTTGGACACCTTGCATCGATAGACATAGACGAAACTTTTCCTCGAGTAATCAGGTGATAATCTCACCAGTTCAAGTTCAGGCCCCCGGGGTTGTGCGTATCGCTCTGGCCAACCCGCGAGTCGGCTGTCTGGCATCCAGAGTGGTCAAGAGGACCCGAGACCTGCTTCGCTACATGAAGATATTCACACCC